>UMHC01027330.1_pt1 | contig 12846 bp, 15 predicted proteins | sample 1965381 | NCBI WGS metagenome assembly UMHC01 (sample SAMEA4836083, study PRJEB28245) | human gut metagenome | biome: gut microbiome; material: fecal sample | place: Denmark | collected 2008 | reverse complement strand
CGAGAAGGCTTCGCTGCGTTCTGCGCCTCGGTTGTCCGCTGAAAGCGGACAATTCAACGCTCACTCCGCGCAAAGTGTTTTCTGCCGCGCGCAGGTCGCGGCAGAAAACGGATCATATCGCTTTCGCGTCTGCGGACGCGAAACTCTGCGAGGCTTTTCAATAGGCTGAAAAAAGAGCCGCGGAAGCGGCTCTTTTCGTTTGATCGGAAGGGGGACTCAGACCTCGTGGCCCTCCTCGGCCCAGAGCTTTTCAGCCTCCGGCTTCCAGCACGCGGCGTAGGCATGGCACTTATCGCACAGGTGCTCGGCGCTCTCGGGCGCCTCGAGGTCGGTGGAATGTGCGCCGGCGCGCTTGACCATCTCGGGCAGGCGCTCGGGGTTTTCCAGCATCGGGCAGGGGCGCAGCAGGTTATCGTTGAAGGGCTGGCCCCTGCGGTACTCCAGGAACAGCGGCTGTCGGAGACATTCGAGGAAGCTCTTTTCGCGGATGTTCGCGCCGGAGTAGTGGATGAAGACGCAGGGCTCGACGTCGCCCGCGGCGTTGATGTGGCAGTAGAGCTTGCCGCCGGCGATGCAGCCGTTCGTGAACTCGCCGTCGTTCTGGAAGTCGATGGCGAAGATCTCCTTGCCGCCGGTGAGACCGCGGATCTCGCGCACGCGGTCCTTCATATAGGCGCGCTGCTCGGGCGTGAGCAGCAGGTCGGTCGCCGCGCCCATGCCGACGGGCATATAGTGGAAGTACCACGCGAAGTAGCAGCCCTTGGAGATGAGCAGGTCAAGGAACTCGTCGCTCGTGACGACCCGGTAGTTCTTACTCGTGTAGCAGATGGACACGCCGAACGGAATGCGGTTTTTGTGCATGAGGTCCATCGCCGCGAGCGCCTTTTCAAAATGGCCCGCGCCGCGGCGGCCGTCGTTGGCGTCCTCGAAGCCCTCGATGCTGACCGAGACGATGAAGTTGCCCACGCGCTTGAGCTCGTCGCAGAACGCCTGGTCGATGAGCGTGCCGTTGGTGAAGGCGTGGAAGGCGATGTCGCGGTGCTTTTCGCACAGACGGAAAATGTCCGCCTTGCGCATGAGCGGCTCGCCGCCGGTGAAGAGACAGGCGTGGGTGCCGAGCGCTGCACCCTCGGTCAGCACGCGGTCCATCTCCTCGAAGGTCAGGTTCTGCTTGTAGCCGTACTCCGCCGCCCAGCAGCCCGCGCAGCGCATATTGCAGGCGCTCGTCGGGTCCATGAGGACGATCCACGGGATGTTGCAGTCGTATTTTTCGGAGTTCGCCCGCGCCTGCTGGAAGCCGCGGAAGCCGCCCTCGTAGGCGGCGGCCGTCAGGAAGGTCCGGAGAAGATACGGGTCGCACTCGCGCAGCAGACGCTCGGCATAGTGCGCCCACTTGCTGTTCGGGTCGTTTGCGATCTTGTGCAGCATCGCAAAGGTCTCCGGCTCCCAGACGCTCGAGTGGATCCTCTGCACCATACTGACAAGGTCGTCGGCGACCTTGCCGACGTCCTGCGTCCGGCTTTTCCTGATGAGTGAGTCGAGCATCGTCTCAAACGCCTTGCGTTCGGCGGCGTGGGCGAGCTTTTCGGTTACGGTCATGGATTTACGCGCTCCTTTCAGCGTCCTGATTGTGATCAAAATTTTGCCGTGTTCGGCGGGCTTGCCATTTGTTCCCTCATGGTAGCATTTGCAAAGAGAGGCAAAAATAGACAAACAGGCGCATTTCACACAAAAACCGGGCACTCGCCGAAAATTGCCCAAATCGGCTCTCTTGCGGAAATTACGGAAGCAGCGCTATAATAATGCCGCAGAACGAAAAAAATACCATTGCTTCCGTTTTGGAAAGCGACGGGGAGGAGGAATCACTTTGGAGCGGAATACAGCCTCTGTGAGAGCGGCGGACGAGCGGCTTGACGCGCTGCTCGGCCATCGCGGCGCGGCGACCGTTTCACTGCTGTTTGCTTTGTCGGACGGCGCGAAGCGCTTCGGCGTGCTCCGCTCACAGATGGGGCGGATGTCGCAGAAAACGCTGGTGGCGGAGCTGCGGGCGCTGGAGCAGCTCGGCGCGGTGGAACGTATCGTTTTCGCGGAGATCCCGCCGCGCGTGGAATATTCGCTGACCGCGGCAGGCGAGGAGCTGGTCCCGCTGCTGCGCGCGGTGGAGACATGGTGCGCGAGGCGCACGGGAAAGGTGGAGTGACATGGCAGTACGCACCAAGCAGGCGATCCGGCAGGCGTTCATCGAGCTGCTCAACGAGCGCCCGCTCGACAAGATCTCCGTGAAGGATATCGCCGAGCGCAGCACGGTGAACCGCAACACGTTCTATTACTACTACGCGGACATTTACGCGCTGGTGGAGGAGATCTTCCAGACGGAGACGCAGCTTTTCATGGAAAAGCTGCACAGCTATGCCTCGTGGGAGGAGGCGTTCTGCGAGGCGACCGCCTTCGTGTCTGAGAACAAACGGGCGGTGCACCACCTGTTCAACTCCGGCAACCGGAACATTCTGGAGCATTATTATCATAAGGTCACCTACGCCGCCATGCTCTCCTATGTGCGCGGACAGGCCGAGGGCCTGAGCGCCGCCGAGGAGGACATTCAGGCGCTCGCGCAGTTTTACGCCGCGGCGCTCTCCGGTATGACTGCCGACTGGCTGCGCGGCGGTATGAAGTCCAACGTGAACGACCACATCGACCGGCTGGGACGGCTGCTGGAGGGCAACATCCGGCAGGCGCTCGAGCGCAGCTGCCGCTGATACGAAAAAAGGAGGACCGACCCCGGCGGGGGCGGTCCTCCTTATGTCTTACTGTGCGCTTGCGGGAGCGGGCAGGGCGTATTTGGCGGCGTAGCGCTGAAACTCGCTGCGGAAGGCGTGCGTATCGCTGTGCGCCGCGCGGAGCGTTTCGTGCAGATTGAGATTGTGCTGCGCGGCGTCGATGACGCAGCCGGCGATGTTGGAGCAGTGGTCGGAGGTGCGCTCGAGGTTCGTGAGCAGATCGGACCAGACGAAGCCGGCCTCGATGCTGCAATGCCCCTGCTGCATCCGCAGGATGTGGCGCGTGCGCATCTGCTCCTTGAGCGTGTCGATGACCTGCTCGAGCGGCTCGACCAGCTCGGCGAGGGCGACGTCCTGCCGCTCGAACGAGCGCAGCGAGAGGTCGAGGATCTCCCCGATGGCGGCGGCGAGCACGTCGTATTCGCGCGCGGCGGCGGCGGAGAAGGCGAGCGACTTGCCGCGCAGTTCCTCGGCGGATTCGAGAATGTTCACGGCGTGGTCGGAAATGCGCTCAAAGTCCCCGATGGATTTCAAAAGCTCGGTGGCCTCCTCGCTCTCGTCCACGCCCATTTTGCGGGCGCTGAGCTGAACGAGATAGGTGCCGAGGATGTCCTCATAGTGGTCGCAGCGCTCCTCGTCGTCGCGGATGCTTCGGGCGAGCGTGTCGGTGTATTCGGTGAAGGAGCGCAGAGCGTTGTTCAGCGCGCGCACGGCGCACTGCGCCATTTCACAGGCAACGGCGCGGCTGCGGCTGAGCGCCAGCGAGGGCGCGGCGAGCAGACGCTCGTCCAGCTCGGAAACGGTTTCCGCACTCTTGCTGTCGGGAACGAGGCGGATGGCGAGCTTTTCGAGCAGATCGCCCGCGGGCAGCAGCATGGCTGTGCAGAGAAGATTGAACACCGAGTGCGCCACGGCGATGCCGGCGCGCGTGGCGCTCTCATCGAGCAGCGCGGGAGCAAGGACGGCACGCACGATGCAGAACACGCTCAGCAGCACGGCGACGCCGATGACATTGAACAGCAGGTGGACGACCGCCGCACGGCGGGCGTTCTTATTCGTGCCGACGGAGGAGAGCATGGCGGTGACGGTGGTGCCGATGTTCTGCCCCATGATGATGGGGATGGCGGCGGCGTAGCTGACCGCGCCGGTGGCGGAGAGCGCCTGCAGGATGCCGACGGAGGCGGAGCTGGACTGGATAATGCCGGTGAGCACCGCGCCGACCAGCACGCCGAGGATCGGATTCCGGAAGGCAAGAAACAGATTCGTGAACGCGGGGACCTGCGAGAGACCGGAGACCGCGCCGCTCATCGTCTCCATGCCGAACATGAGCGTGGCAAAGCCGAGGAGAATGGTGCCGGTGTCCTTTTTCTTTGCGTCCTTGCAGAACATATAGAAGACGATGCCGATGAGCGCGAGAACGGGCGTGAAGGAGCTGGGCTTGAGCAGCCGCAGCCAGACGCTCGAGCTCTCGATGCCGCCGAGGCTCAGAAGCCACGCGGTGACGGTGGTGCCGACGTTCGCGCCCATGATGACGTTGATGGCCTGCCGCAGCGTCATCAGCCCCGAGTTGACAAAGCCGACGACCATGACGGTGGTGGCGGACGAGCTTTGGATGATGGCCGTTACGCCCAGACCGGTCAGAAAGCCGACGAGCGGCTTGCCGGTCATCTGGTCGAGCAGCGAGCGCAGCCTGCTGCCCGCGCGGCGCTCCAGCGCCGAGCCCATCAGGCTCATGCCGAACAAAAACAGCGACAAGCCGCCGAGCATCGTCAGAAAATCAAAAATATCCATATTCCATCCCTCTTTTGCTTCCTTGATCTTACCCATTCTTGACCAAGATAAAGCATAAGGGAGAAATGTCAAATCCGTTACCGCTCTTTTGTAAAATCCGTGTAAAATGAACAGCACCTGCCGGAAGGCAGGCGCTGCTTTGCGATGTGTGCTTCGTTCAGCTGATCCACTCGGGGCCGTTGATGTGGTAATCGCCCCACACGCCGTCATTGTTCTGCACGGCGACGCACTTTGAAAAACCGTAAGCGCCGAGCGCTGTGCGCCATTTGCTCGCGTCGAAGCTGACGGTATTTTTGATATTGAATTGCGACATCGACGGCTCCTCCTCGCCCTCCGACATACTGGGCAGACTGAACAGGACGGGCTCGTCGGTTTCGGTGATGGTGAAGAGGATACCCTTCTCCCACTGCGGGAAAGCATTCTCGCCCGTGAGGCCGCTGATGTAACCCTCCGCGCAAAGCTGCTCGTAGCTCAGCTCCATCGGCTCCGCGCCGTGAGACTGCGCGAAGGTCCACGCCACCGCGCTGCGCTCGGCGGGCGTGAGCGAGGTCGCGGCAAGATCAACGCTGATATACTCTACGCCGCTGCTGTTCAGCCCCTCGTCCTTGCCCCACAGGTCGTTCAGCACACGCAGATAGAGCGCGCAGCGGTCGTCAAATTCGTCCGGCAGGACGGTGATGCGCTCCACCCCGCCGAACAATGCGGGATAGCTCTCCAAAATATCGCCGCCGTAGGCGACCTCGACCAGCGCACCCGCCGCAAGCTGACTGTCGGCGAGCAGCTCGCCGCGCTCCGCCTGATCGTGCTCGAGCGAAAGCTCGCCCGCGTCGAGCGTATAAATGTCGCCCCGCTCGCTGTCCACATCCGCGAGCAGCAGTACGTTGTTCTCGCTGACCGATACCACGCGGCAGCGCGCGGTCGCGGGCGCTCCCTTGGGCGAAGGCTCCTGATCGCCGCCGCCCGACGCGGGTGGGCAGGCCGTCCCCGCGCAGCCCGCGAGCAGGGCGCAGAGCAGGACAAGGGAAAGCAAAAGGGAAAGACTTCGTTTCATGGAAGGTACCTCCTCGAATGGTTTCTGTTTCCTTAGACGGACGGGAAGAAAATTTTGTTCCCAAAATTTTTACAAAATCGCGGGGAAACGGGCTTGACATTCCGAAGAAAAGGTGGTATTTTGACCTTTCTTAATTGGGCGACGCCCAATCGGGAGTTGAAGAAAGCGCCCCGCTGTGCTATGCTGAAGGGCAGAAAAGCACCAGGGAGGACGCTTCATGCAATACGATGCCGCCATCATCGGCGCGGACGGCGTGTACCTCGTCGGCGAGGCCACGGGCTTCATCGGCGCTGGTTCGTGTATACGCCGTGGGTGCGCTCGCTCATCATGCGAAGCGGCATCGAGAGCATCCGCGTGCGCCGCTCAAAGGAGGACTGACTGTGACCGCATCACCCTACATTGCCGTCGTCGGCGGCGTGAACATTGACATCGGCGGGCGGAGCGACGCCCCGCTCGTCGCCGGAGACTCGAACCCCGGGCGCATCCGCTCGAGCCTCGGCGGCGTGGGCCGCAACATCGCCCACAACCTCGCCCTGCTCGGCGCAAAGGTCAAGCTCATCACCGCGCTCGGCGCGGACGACGGCGCGAAGCGCGTCGAGGCGTCCTGTGCCGACCTCGGCATCGACTTGACGGACAGCCTGTATGTTCCCGACGGCGCGACCTCGACCTACCTGTTTCTCGCGGACAGCAACGGCGATATGGCGCTTGCCATGAACGACATGGCCATCTACGAGCACCTGACGCCTGCCTTTCTGGAGACGAAGCTCGCGGCGCTCAACGCCGCCGCGCTCGTCGTGCTCGATACGAACCTCAGCGCGGAGAGCATCCGCTATCTCGGCGAGCACTGCACCGCGCCGCTCTTTGCCGATCCCGTTTCGGCGGCGAAGGCCGGAAAGCTCGAGCCGATCCTCGGACGGCTCCACACGCTCAAGCCAAACCGCATGGAGGCCGAGCTGCTCTCCGGCGTGACGGTCACGGACGAGGCGAGCCTGTATCGCGCAGCGGATACGCTGCTCGCCGCGGGCCTGCAGCGCGCCTTTATCTCGCTCGGCGCGGACGGCGTGCTTGCCGCCGACCATGAGCGAAAGATCCACCTGCACAACCTCCCCGCGCGCATGGTCAATACCACCGGCTGCGGCGACGCCTTCATGGCCGCCGTCGCCCGCGCGTTCCTCGACGGCGCGGACCTTGAGACCGCCGCGAAGCGCGGCCTTGCCGCCTCCGCCATCGCGATGGAGAGCGCCGACACCATCAACCCCGCCATGAGCCTTACGGCCGTGGCTGAAAGAATACAGTAATTTCAGAAAAGGAGTCATTTATCATGAACCGTTATCTTGACATTGCCCCCGAAGTAAAGGAAGCACTGGACGCCGGCAAGCCCATCGTCGCGCTGGAGTCCACCATCATTTCCCACGGTATGCCCTATCCTCAGAACGTGGAGACCGCCCTCAAGGTCGAGAGCATCATCCGCGAGGCGGGCGCAGTCCCCGCGACCATCGCCATCATCGGCGGCCGCCTGAAGGCGGGCTTGACCCGTGAGGAGATCGACTACCTCGGCAAGACCGGCGCGGGCATCCCCAAGGCGTCCCGCCGCGACCTGCCTGTGCTCGTCGCGCAGGGCAGGGACGGCGCCTGCACCGTCACCACCACGATGATGATCGCCGACATGGCGGGCATCCGCGTGTTTGCCACCGGCGGCATCGGCGGCGTGCATCGCGGCGCGCAGGAGACGTTCGATATTTCCGCCGACCTCGAGGAGCTGGCCGACACCTCCGTCATGGTCATCTGCGCGGGCGCGAAATCCATTCTTGACCTTGGCCTGACGCTCGAATACCTCGAGACCCATGGCGTGACCGTCATCGGCTACGGCACCGACGAGCTGCCCGCGTTCTACACGCGCAAGTCCGGCTTCGGCGTGGACTACGAGCTTGATACTCCTGCTGAACTTGCCAAGGCGTTCCACGTCAAGCGGGAGCTGGGTCTGCGCGGCGGCCTGCTCGTCACCAACCCCATTCCCGAGGAGTATTCCATGGATAAGGCCGTGATCGACAAGGCAATCGCCGAGGCCGTCGAGGACGCGAAGAAGGACGGCATCCACGGTAAGGCCACCACGCCCTATCTGCTCGCCAAGATCAAGGATCTCACCGGCGGCGACAGCCTCGATTCCAACATTCAGCTCGTGTTCAACAACGCCCGCCTCGGCGCTGCCGCCGCGGTGGAGCTGGCGAAGCTCGAACGGTGAGCGGAGCGCTCTCGCTCGGCGTGATCGGCGGGGCGGACGGCCCGACGGCGGTATTCGTTACGGGCAGCCCTGCACCGCTCGTCATCTATCTGCTCGCCATCAATGTGCTGGCCTTCGCCGTCTACGGCTGGGACAAGGCGCGGAGCAAGGTGCAGGGCGCGCGCCGCGTGCCGGAAAAGACGCTCTTTCTGCTCGCCATCCTCGGCGGCAGCGTGGGAGCCATTCTCGGGATGCGCGTCTGGCACCACAAGACGCGCCACTGGTACTTCAAATACGGCCTGCCGGCGATCCTGCTCGCGCAGCTCGCGCTGGCCTGGTATCTCGGCGGCCTGCATTAAAACAAAGGAGGACCTTTCCATGAAGCGGATCACAAAGCAGGAGACCCTGCCGGCGCTCGCCGTGCCGGAAGTGCTGAGCGTGCCGGAGCTGGCATACCCCGCAAGGCTCGGCAAGCGGGCGGTCGTGCAGGTGCTGCGCAAGGCGGACGTGAAGAAGGCCGCGCTGGCCGTCGGCGGGACGGCGCTGGTGCTCTCCGCGATCGGCGCGGCGGGCAAGCGGCAGTTCTATAAGCGTATCGTCGCCTCGGAGCTGAAGCGTCAGCTGGCGGTTGTGAACGGCAAGCTCGACAATCTGCAGGCGCAGAATGAGGCCCTGCGCGCGGAGCTCGCGCGGCTGAAGCAGGAAAAGTGAACCGGACAGAAAACGGGAGCCGAAGCATCGCTTCGGCTCCCGTTTCGGTTTCTTATCGTTTCGGCTGCAGGTTGGCGCGCGCGTGCGAGCAGATGGCGTCATAGGTCTGCTGGCTGATGTCGTGCTCGATCTTGCAGGCGTCCTCCTCCGCGGTCTTGGCATCCACGCCGAGGGCGATGAGGAAGGCGGTGAGCGTTTTGTGGCGGTCGAGCATTTTGGCGGCAACGGCCATGCCGGTCTCCGTGAGCGTGATGAGACCATCCTTATCCATCGTGATGTGCCCGCTCTCCTTGAGACGGCGCGTGGCGTAGGTGACGCTCGGCTTTGTCACGCCGAGGTGCTCCGCCACGTCAATGGAGCGAATGTATCCGTGCTTGAGCTTCATCATCAGCATGGACTCAAGATAGTCCTCCGACGCGCGTAAAATTTCCATCGAATTGCACGACCCTTCCGGTTAAAAGTACTCTTAGGTTAACACAGTTTAACCAAAATTGCAAGCGGCAAAAAGTTTTTGAAAAAGGCTATTGACAAAAGACGGTTAGACGTGCTAAACTGCACAGCGGTTAGAGGGGATTAACACCTTGACCATTCTTTTTTCAATATCGGTTAGAGACTGTTAACCGAAGAACGGGGAGGGAATACCATGATGCCGCTTGCACTTGCCAATGTCGGCGAGGAAAATTTGATCCTCCGAGTCGGTGGGAGTCCGGAGCTGCGCAAGCACCTCGAGGATCTCGGCTTTACCCCGGGCGGGACCGCCACCGTGGTCGCCGCGATGGGCGGAAACATCATCGTCAAGATCAAGGAATCCCGCGTGGCCATCAGCGAAGAGATGGCGCGCAAGATCATGATTTGAGCGCAAATATTTTTGAAATAGAAGGAGAGAGGAACATGAAAACTCTGCGAGACGTCCGGATCGGCCAGACCGTCAAGGTCGTAAAGCTGCACGGAGAGGGGCCTGTCAAGCGCCGCATCATGGACATGGGCATCACCAAGGGCACAGAGGTCTTTGTCCGCAAGGTAGCGCCTCTGGGCGACCCGATGGAGGTCACCGTGCGCGGCTACGAGCTGAGCCTGCGCAAGGCGGATACCGAAATGATTGAAGTGGAATAAAGCAAGTCATAAATTTTTGCAGATCGGTTCAAGCGCTTGAACCGGAAGGAGCATGATATGGAAAAGCAGATCAGAATTGCCCTTGCGGGCAACCCCAACTGCGGTAAAACGACATTGTTCAACGCGCTGACGGGCTCCAACCAGTTCGTCGGCAACTGGCCCGGCGTCACCGTGGAGAAGAAGGAAGGCAAGCTCAAGAAGCATGACGACGTCATCATTATGGACCTGCCCGGCATTTACTCCCTGTCCCCCTACACACTGGAGGAGGTCGTCGCCCGTAACTACCTCATCACTGAGCGTCCCGACGCCATCCTGAACATCATCGACGGCACGAACCTCGAGCGGAACCTGTACTTAACGACGCAGCTCACCGAGCTGGGCATCCCCGTGGTCATCGCCATCAACATGATGGACGTGGTCCGCAAGAACGGCGACCAGATCAACGTCGCCGAGCTCTCCCGCGAGCTGGGCTGCGAGATCGTTGAGATCTCCGCGCTCAAGGGCGACGGCGTGATGCAGGCGGCGGAGGCCGCCGTCAAGGCCGCCAAGAGCGGAAAGACCATCCCGATGCACACCTTCTCCGGCCCCGTGGAGCACGCCATCGCGCACATCGAGGAGGCCGCCGTCCACAATATGCCCGAGGAGCAGCAGCGCTGGTACGCCATCAAGATCTTCGAGCGCGACGATAAGGTGCTCGAAAAGCTGACTATTCCGGCCGAGACCATGCAGCACATCGAATCGGACATCAAGGCCGCCGAGACCGAGCTGGACGACGATGCCGAGAGCATTATCACCAACGAGCGCTACGTTTACATCGCACAGATCATCAAGGGCTGCTACAAGAAAAAGAACCACGGTCAGCTCTCTGCCTCTGATAAGATCGACAAGATCGTCACCAACCGCTGGCTTGGTCTGCCCATCTTCGCGGTCGCGATGTTCCTTGTTTACTGGGTCGCTATGGTCGGCGTCGGCGCGCCCGCGACCGACTGGGCAAACGACGGCCTGTTCGGCGACGGCTGGCACCTGTTCGGCATCGGCACCGCCGAGTACACCGAGGTTGCCGATAACTACACCGCCGCGATGGACGCCGTCAGCGGCTATTATGAGCTGGACACCGAGGCCGAGAACTTCGACGCCGACGCCGCTCTTGCGGACATGAAGGCCGTTCAGCCCGACGCCGACTCCGCCACCATCGAGGTGGAGGATGAGGAGACCCTGGCTCAGAACGAGATGACCGTCTACTACGACGCCATCCCCGAGGACGCCGACGAGGAGTCCACCGTTGGCATGACCTATGTGGACGCCGTCAGCTATCTGGAGGAGAACGGCTTTGACGAGCCCGACCCCGCCGATTACGGCGTGTGGGTGCCCGGTATCCCCGTTCTCATCGGCAACGGTCTGGAAGCCGCCGGTACGGCGGACTGGCTCAGCGGCCTGATTCTGGACGGTATCGTCGCCGGTGTCGGCGCGGTGCTCGGCTTCGTGCCGCAGATGCTCGTGCTGTTCCTGATGCTCGCCTTCCTCGAGGCCTGCGGCTACATGGCCCGTATCGCCTTCGTGCTCGACCGTATCTTCCGCAAGTTCGGCCTGTCCGGTAAGTCCTTCATCCCCATGCTCATCGGCACCGGCTGCGGCATCCCGGGCGTCATGGCATCCCGTACCATTGAAAACGAGCGTGACCGCCGTATGACGATCATGACCACGACCTTTATCCCCTGCGGCGCGAAGGTGCCCTTCATTTCCATGGTTGCCGGCGCGATCTTCGGCGGCGCCGCATGGGTCGCCACCTCCGCCTACTTCGTCGGCATGGCTGCCATCATTATCTCCGGCATCATGCTCAAGAAGACCAAGATGTTCGCGGGCGATCCCGCTCCCTTCGTGATGGAGCTTCCCGCTTACCACTGGCCGACCGTCGGCAATGTCCTCCGCTCCATGTGGGAGCGCGGCTGGTCCTTCATCAAGAAGGCCGGCACCATCATCCTGCTGTCCACCATCTTTGTGTGGTTCACCACCTACTTCGGCTGGGTCGACGGTACGTTCCAGATGCTCTCTGAGGAGCAGATCGACGCCTCCATCCTCGCCAAGATCGGCAACGCCATCGCGTGGATCTTTGCGCCTCTCGGCTGGGGCACCTGGCAGGCGGCTGTCGCCTCCATCACCGGCCTGGTCGCCAAGGAGAACATCGTCGGCACCATGGGCATCCTGTATCCCGACGGCTGGACCGAGATCGGCGCGGCCTTCACGCAGATCAGCGGCTATTCCTTCCTCGTCTTCAACCTGCTGTGCGCTCCGTGCTTCGCGGCCATCGGCGCCATCAAGCGTGAGATGAACAACGCCAAGTGGACCTGGTTCGCCATCGGCTATCAGTGCGGCTTCGCCTATGTTGTCGCCCTGATGATCAACCAGTTCGGCAACGCCTTCACCGGCAGCCTGAACGTTCTCGGTCTGATCGCTGCCGTCGTGGCGCTCGCGCTCATCGTGTATATGCTCTTCAAGCCCTACAAGGAGGCCACGAAGCTCAGCGCCAAGGTCTGATCCCCCATTTGATCATTTTCTTCCGAAGGAGTGAGCTTTTATGTTGAACTGGATTACCGCAAATCTGTCAACGATCGTTATCTCTGCCATTTTGCTTGCCATTGTCACCTCAATCTCTCTTCATTTGATCCGGCAGAAGAAACAGGGAAGGTCCTCCTGCGGCTGCAACTGCGCACACTGCGCCATGCACGGCGAGTGCCACGGTAAGCAGTAAAGCAGAAAAGGCGGCATCGCATGAAACGGTGTGATGCCGCCTTTATTCCGTCCGGAAGGTTAAGGATGACCGGCTGCGGAGGCTGCCGGACCGATCGAAAAAGGAGTGCATATTACCATGACTGAAACAACGGTAAACATCAGCGGCATGATGTGCGGAATGTGCGAGGCGCATATCTGCGACGTCATTCGCGCCCGGTTTGCGGTCAGGAAGGTCACCGCCTCCCACAGCAAGGGACAGGCGGTCATCCTCTCGGAAAGCGGGCTGGACGAGGCGGCGCTGCGTCAGGCGATCGCGGAGACCGGCTATGAGGTCACCGCAGTGAGCGCGCGCCCCGCTGAGGAAAAGAAAGGCCTGTTCGGCTTCCTGAAAAGGTGAAGCCCTGACAAGAAAAAGAAAAACGCTCCGTCTGCCGATGGCAGGCGGAGCGTTT
>UMHC01044237.1_pt1 | contig 12911 bp, 8 predicted proteins | sample 1965381 | NCBI WGS metagenome assembly UMHC01 (sample SAMEA4836083, study PRJEB28245) | human gut metagenome | biome: gut microbiome; material: fecal sample | place: Denmark | collected 2008 | reverse complement strand
CCCGCCTCACTGTGCGGTTGCGTGGGACTGAAGCCTACCTACGGACGAGTTTCCCGCTACGGTCTGCTTGCCTATGCGTCAAGTTTTGACCAGATCGGCCCCATGACGCGTTCTGTGGAAGACGCCGCGCTCATGCTGGGCGTGATTGCCGGATATGATGAACGTGATTCCACCTGTCTGGATGCTCCTGTTCCCGACTATGCGGCCGCGTTGGCCGGTGCGGATTTGCGGGGGGTGAAGCTTGGTCTGCCCCGGGAGTTTTTCGGACATGAGGCGCTGGAGCCGGGCGTGCGGAAAGCGTGCGGAGAAGCCGTGGATTGTGCGCGTTCTCTGGGAGCGGAACTGGTGGAGGTGTCGCTTCCCCATACGGAATACGCGGTCGCCGCCTACTATGTCATGGCTTCGGCGGAAGCCGGATCCAACCTTGCCCGCTATGACGGTGTAAGGTACGGCCATCGGACGGAAAATCCGCCCACGCTGGAAGAACTCTATGTGCGTTCCCGTACGGAGGGCTTCGGCGAGGAGGTGCAGCGGCGTATCCTGGTGGGGGCTTATGTGCTTTCCTCCGGGTATTATGACGCTTATTACCGCAAGGCAGCCCAGGTACGGCGTCTGATCCGGCGGGATTATGACGAGGCCCTCGCCCGGTGTGACGCTCTGCTGGCTCCGGTATCTCCGGTGACGGCATGGAAGCTCGGCGAGGTGCATGAGCCTTTGCAGATGTATCTTATGGATGTCTTTACGCTTTCCCTCAATCTGGCTGGCCTGCCGGGGCTGGCTCTGCCGGTGGGGTTCAGCGGAGGGCTTCCTGTGGGAATGCAGCTTATGGGGCGCGCCCTGGACGAGGCCGCGCTGTTGCGCATAGGCAAGAGTCTGGCCGAAGCTCTCGGAACAGGAGGGCAGGCGGCTCCGCTGTGATCTCCGGGGCTGATTTGCCTTGCAATGGCGAAGCATGCTCAAGCCCGGTGCTCGGGACGTGGGAGGCCGGCCGGCAGATATCTTCAAATGCAAAACGATCTTCTGGAGATGGCGTCCGCTCCGGGTGCAGACGGGGCGGTCAACTGAAGCTTTAACAACGTCACAAAAACAATCCGGCTTGTATTGGAGTTCATCATGTTCACCCCCTATGCGCGCCTGCCGTTCTATCCCGGTCCTGTCACCCTGCATCCCGCGGCTGCCGAGGCGTTGCGTCGCGACTACGGGCCTCCCCGCTTCGGCACGGAATATCTGGAATTGTACAGGGATGTCTGCGGCATGCTGCGGCGTTTTGCGGGTACGGCACACGAGGTGGTTCTGCCGACCGGAGAAGGCATGGTCGCGCTGTGGGGAGCGATGAAGAGCGTCCTCAGGCCCGGAGATACGGTGCTTTCCGTGGGGACGGGCGTGTTTGGGGATGGTTTTGCGGACATGGCGGCAGCCATGGGCTGCCGGGCGGAGAAGATTTCCCTGCCGTATGATTCCACCATTGATGAAAACGCCCTGAATCTCGTGGACGAGGCAATCCGCCGCGTTCGTCCCGTTCTGCTGACCGCTGTGCATTGCGAAACGCCCTCGGGCACGCTGAACCCGCTGGAAGGGCTGGGGCGTCTCAAGGCGGAGCGCGGCGTACCGCTGTTCGCGGTGGACGCGGTAGCCAGCCTTGGCGGGGCACGGGTGGAGGCTGACGCATGGCATGCGGATCTCCTGCTTGGCGGCTCGCAGAAGTGTTTCGGCTGCCCTGCGGACATGAGCATGGTGGCCGTGAGTGAAGCCGCCTGGGCGCGCATGGCCGAAGTCGGCTACCAGGGCTATGACGCGCTTCTGCCCTTCCACGGGGCGGAACAGGACGCCATGCGCTTTCCCTATACGCCGAACTGGTTCGGCGTGGCCGCGCTGCACGCTGCCGCTTCCTCCATGCTGGAGGAAGGCCTGGACGAACTCTTCGCGCGTCATGAGGCGGTGGGTCGGCAGTGCCGCGAAGGGCTGGCCCGCATCGGTCTGAAGCTCTGGCCACGTCCCGGCGCCGTGAATTCTCCGACCGTTACCGCCGTGCGGGTACCCGAGGGGGTGGACTGGCCCGTGTGGCGCGACAGCCTGGCCCGGCGCGGGCTGGTGGTGGGCGGCAGTCTGGGGCCGATGGCAGGCCGGGTATTCCGGCTTGGCCACATGGGGCCGCAGGCTGATGCCGCGCGCATGGACATGGCGCTGGACGTCATGCTGGAAGTTCTGGCCGGACCAGGCGTGTAGGGTTCCGGAGCGCCGGGATCGGCCGTTTTTTGCAGCAGAGCCTTCAGGATACGATGGTTGACGCCTTTTCCAAAGGCCCGTATAAGAATGGCTTTGCGCGTCCTTTCGGATGCATGCCGAAGATTTTCTGCCGTTTGCGGACGGCCAAGGAGTGGGAGATGGGCAATATTACCGTGATCGGAGCGCAGTGGGGCGATGAAGGCAAGGGCAAGATCGTCGATCTGCTCAGCGGCGGAGTCGATCTTGTGGTGCGTTTCCAGGGCGGAAACAACGCAGGGCACACTGTTATTGTGGACGGCGAGAAGTACATTCTGCATGTCATCCCCTCCGGTATCCTGCACCCGGGCAAGGTATGCGTCATCGGCAACGGCGTGGTGCTTGATCCCCAGACTTTTCTGGAAGAGGTGGACGCCCTTGCGGCCAAGGGAATCGACGTCAGCCCCGAACGGCTGAAAATCAGCCCCAAGGCTCATCTCATCATGCCGTACCATCGTGCTCTTGATGCCGCCCGCGAAGGCCACAGTGCCGAAGCGAAGATCGGCACCACCGGGCGCGGCATCGGCCCCTGCTATGAGGATAAAAAGGCCCGCGTGGGCATTCGCGCGGGGGATCTGGCCGAGCCCGGACTGGTGCTGCGCAAGGTGACGGAAGCCCTGCGCGAGAAAAACGCTCTCTTTACTTCCCTGTATGACGTGCCTGCCATGGATCCGCAGGAGGTGCACGGTAACCTTATTTCTCTTGCGCCGCGGATTCTGCCCTACCTGGCCGACACCAGCGGTGTTCTGGCGGACGCCGCGAAAGAAGGCCGCAGGGCGCTGTTCGAGGGCGCGCAGGGAGTGATGCTGGATATCGATCACGGCACCTACCCCTATGTAACTTCTTCCAACACCATTGCGGACAACGCCTCTGTCGGTTCCGGCGTGCCCAGTTGTTCCATTGACAGCCGCGTGGCGATTGTCAAGGCGTATTCCACCCGCGTGGGGGCCGGACCTTTCCCCACCGAGCTTGACGGGCCGCTCGGCATGCATCTGCAGCAGAAGGGGGGCGAGTTCGGCGCTACCACCGGGCGCGCCAGGCGCTGCGGCTGGCTTGACGCCGTGGTGCTGCGCGAAACGGCGCGGCTGTGCGCCCCAACCACCATTGCCCTGACCAAGATTGATGTGCTCGGCGGGCTCGACGAAGTGCAGATTTGCGTCGCCTACAAGTTTCAGGGGCAGGAAGTCCTTTATCCTCCCCAGACGCCCAACGCTCTGGCCCGGGTAACGCCTGTTTACGAAAAGCTGCCCGGCTGGAGAGAAGATATCTCCTCCTGTGCGAGCTGGGAGGAACTGCCCGAGAACACCCGCCGCTATATTGAGCGGGTTGAGGAACTTATGGGCGTCAAAGCGGGATTCATTTCCGTCGGTCCGGATCGCAATCAGACCATCCGGCGTTAGCGCAGTTTCACACTGAAACTGCTCCCGCAGCCAGACGAAGCGGGACTTCGCCGCGCGGCTCCTCCTTCCGGTGTCGCCGCAATTTGCCTGCGGCATTGAGCTTCGGCTTCAGGGGGGGAGCCTGCGGGTCGGAACAGGTGGTCTGGCCGGAAGAGATTTCAACAGCGAAACGCTCTGGTTGCTGATATATGGCTGAAACGAAAAAGGTCGCCAAGGCATCTTCCCGTGCAGGCTCCGCTGCTGCGGATGAGGCTCTGCCCAGCCGGGAGGAGGCTGTTGCGGCCTTTTCTTCTGCCCTTGCCCCGGGACTGGAGCGGGCGCGTTCACGCCTGTCGGCGCTGGCGGACAGGCCTCCGCAGCTGCTGCATGTGGAAGGCGGAGAACTGAACGAGCGGGTGGGGCTGGCTCTGTGGTGGGCCGCACTGCTCAACTGCACGAACACAGAGGAAGCCGGCGCGCTGCAACCGGAACCGTGCCTGGCATGTTCCGCATGTCTGCGTATCGGTGCGGGACTCTTCGCCGATCTTGTCATTCTGGATGGGCGGGAGGGAAACATCAAAATCGATCAGGTGCGGGAGCTGCGTCCGCTGCTGGGGGAAGCTCCGCGTTTCGGCCGCAAGCGTGTGGTCGTTGTGCTGGAGGCTCAGGCCCTTGGCGTGGAGGCTGCCAACTCTCTGTTGAAATCTCTGGAAGAGCCGTGCCCGGACAGTTGCTTTCTGTTTACCATGCCGCAGCGCGAACGCCTGCTTCCCACCCTGGTGTCGCGCGGGTGGGTCTTGACCCTGCCCTGGCCGGATCCGTCGCGTCCTCTGCCGGAATCTGTCCGGGACTGGGCATCAGCCCTTGCGGAGTTTACGGATTCCGGCCGGGGCTGGTTCGAGCGGACCTCCGTCAAGGGAGCTGTGGATGCTGTTCTTGCTCAGAATATTGTTCTTGCCGGGCAGAAGGCCCTGGCGGAAAGGCTGACCGGGAAGGGAAATTCCGGGCTGGCCAGGGCGCTCGGACGTGTGCCGGAGAGTCTGGTGCCCGCTGCGGATGAGTTGTTCGCCATGTGCCAGGAAGCGCTTCAGGCCCAGGTCAATCCCTCTCTGGTCATGGATCGCATGGCGACGGAACTGTATCTGTTGACGCACGGGCGGTCCTGACCGGAGGAGCTTGACACCCGCCTGTTCGTGTCTACTTTGAGAAAAGACTGGAGGACTTTTTGTCATGAGCAGACATCACCATTTTGAAGAAGAACGGAAGCCCGATACGAGGGAAGCCGGACAGGAACATATGGACGGGGAACAGAACGTGCCTTCAGAGGGCTGCGTTCCTGACGGCGAGGAACTGGAGCGGCTGTGCCGGGAACAGATCTGCCCGACATGCGATACGGGCAGGGAAGCCGAGGAAACCCGGCTTCGCGCGCTTGCGGAAATGGACAACTTTAAGAAACGCCTCCAGAGAGAGCGTGACGAGCAGGTGCGCTACGCGGCGGAAAACGTGCTGGCCGATTTGCTGCCCACTCTGGATAATCTGGATCTCGCGCTCCAGTACGGCAGCAGGGTGGAAGCCTGCAAGGACATGCTGACAGGCGTGGAGATGACGCGCAAGCTGCTGCTGGATGCGCTGAAGAACCATGGGCTGGAAGTGGTCGGCCGGGAGGGAGATCCCTTTAATCCCGAGCATCACGAAGCCATGGGGCAGGAAGAGAGCGCGGAAATGGACAATGGACATATCCTGCGCGTTATGCAGAAAGGCTACAAGCTCAGGGAGCGACTGCTGCGCCCTGCCAAGGTCATCGTCAGCAAGGCCGCGAAGCCGCATCTGAGCGTCAAGATCTGAAGGCTCCCGTAACCGCATGACGGGACGTGTGACGCTTCGCGTTCACGTTCCGTTTTTTTGAGGATATGTTTTTCGGCATGGGGCGTCCCTGATCGCTGATCCGAGCGGTGCCGGGTGGAAACAGTTCATCAAAAATTCCTTTGTGGTTTGAGACCTCCCCCCTCAGGGGGAAAAGAGTAGTTGACAAGACTGCGAAGCCGATGAAATCCTTTTCCGTATCCCCTCCCTTCAGGGTGAGGCAAGCCGCACGCCCCCTGTCCGTCGGCTGCTTCAGTCAGTCGGCGGATGGAGCGACTGTGAATTGAAGCATTCCCTTTCCAGGCGATGTGGCCAGTGAAATGCTCTACGAAGCCGTGAAACCTGTGAGTCGGAAAACACGGGGGTCTGGCGGGCGGATATTTTCAAACGCAGGACGCCTCGGTGAAATTCAGCTTGACTCTATTATGGAACAATATTGATAACGCTGTACATGACGTGTATGTTTACCACAGCATGCCGCAACGGCAGCCCATGTACCACACGCGCCAAAGGCAATATCGCTTGTGCTTCCGTAACGCTGCGTTTCTCCTTGCTTCGCGTGGCATTGTTACCGTTCCTCGTCTCCGGGATACCGGCTTTTAGTCGGCGGGGGCATCATTTCTGCTTCTGATGCCCGCAACTTCGTTCTGCCCGGGCAACGGCACGGCTTCTGCGGAGCAGCCGTCCTGATCGGCATTGCCATGCGGCATGAAGTGCGCGGCGTTTTCCGCGCAAAGCTGGAGCGGGTATCGGCAAGGCCAATCAAGCGTCATCAGGAGGTCGCGGAAGAAAGGTCACGCGGAGCGGAGTCTTTGGAACGATTGTTGCCATCCCGCTGCCGGAGCAAAACCGCACGCCTTGAGCAACGCCCTCAACACGGTTCTGCAACAGAGAGCCTGCTCTGGAGAAGTGCTCGAGCCGTCTGCGGGAAGAGGATGCCGGTCAGATATCGCTTCATTTGCGATGCTCAGAGCATTTTCGATTTGAAAATGCTCCCGGAGTCGAGCGAAGCGAGATTCCGCCGCTATTCCCCCTTCCTCCGGTGTCGCCGCAATTCACTTGCGGCGCACAGCTCCGGCTTCAGGCGTGAAACCTGCGGGCCAGAACATGGAGTCCTGGCTGGTAGATACTTTCAATAGCAGAATTCTGCAGGGGAAGGGAGGGCATTTCATCATTTTCCCGCCGGGACGGGGCGGGATTAACATTTCCTTAATCCCGTCTGGGGGAGGAAAAGAGCGCGGCATGCCGGACTCCTGGAGCTTTTCGCTTTGAAACTGTTTCCGAAGCCGCTTCCGGAGTCGAGCGGAGCGAGACTCCGCCGCGATGGCGGAAGCGTGAAACCTGCGGGCCGGAATACAGGGTTCTTGCCGGCAGATACTTTCAGCAGCGGAATGCTCTGGTGGGCACCCCGCCGTCTTGCATGGACGGGGCATAAGGCGGCCGCGCCAACGAGGTGAGACATATGGGCAAACATGCCATCCGGGCGCTGATAGTGGAAGACAATCAGGATATCATGGCCAACCTGTTCACCTTCCTGGAAGGGAAGGGCTATGAGCTGGACTGTGCATATGACGGCAGACAGGGCCTGCGCCTGGCGCTCAGCGGCGGCTTTGATGTGGTTGTGCTGGACGTCATGCTGCCGGGAATGGACGGTGTGACGCTGTGCCGCAAACTGAGGGAGGAACACGGAAGTTCCGTCCCCGTGCTGATGCTTACCGCCAAGGATACGGAACAGGACAAGATTTCAGGACTGGATGGCGGCGCGGATGATTATATGGTCAAACCTTTTTCCCTGCGCGAACTGGATGCCCGGCTGCGCGCCCTGGTGCGGCGTACGGGGGGAGGAGGGATGATGTCGGACGGTGTGCTGCAATGGGAGGGCGTGGAGCTGAATCCGGCCACACGCGGAGTGACCCGTGACGGTCGGGCGCTCAAGCTGAGTCCGACGGAATTTACCATCCTGCATGCCCTGCTGCGCGCTGCTCCTGCCGTGGTCAGCCGTGGAGAACTGGAACGGGAGCTGTGGGGAGAGGACGCGCCGGAGAGCAATGCTCTGCGCATTCATATCCATTCACTGCGGCGGGAACTGGACAAACCTTTCGGCATACCGCTGATCCGCACGGTTCCTCATGTCGGCTATGCACTGATCCGGAAGGAAGAACAGAATGTCCAGAGTTGACCTGCCGTCGCACAGACGGACGGATTTTTCCGCATCGCTGCAGGATGAAGCTGACGAAAACGGCGGCTCCATACGGCGAAGGGTTTTTGCCGCCTTTTTTCTGCTGGCTTTGATTTGCGGGGGAATATTCGGCGGTGCGCTGTATGCCGTGTACGATACTGTCAGTTCCCGCCTGGTGCAGTGGCATATGGAACCCGTGCTGCGCATGCTCATTGCCTCTGATCAGGATGCACGGCGGTTTTCCGGGGGAGATGAGGCGGAACATGACGCGCATTTCGGCGGCAAGCTGGCCGCAGCCATGGGCGTTCGGCTCTACAAGGACGCGGAGGTTCCTCTTCCCTATCGCCCGTATACGCCGGAGCGATATCAGTTGACTCGCATCGCCAGCGATCATTATGCGCTTTCCTTTGCCACTGATGACGGCGATCTTTACGTTATTGAGGGCAGGATTGAAGATTTCGCTCAGGTGGGGGCCATTCTGGGGCGGGTGTTCGGCGTGTTCTTTCTGTTCTGCGTGGTGCTGTCGCTGGCTTCCGGCGCGGTGCTGAGCCGTCAGCTGACGTCGCCTCTGCTCGCGCTGGCTCGCCGTGTGCGTGAGGGAGAGCCTGTTTCCGCTTCTCCCCTGTGTCACAGGAAAGACGAACTGGGATTTCTTGCCAGGGCCTTTGCCCGCCGCGAGGCGGAATTGAGCGACTATCTGGCCCGTGAACAGGCATTTACAGGAGATGTCAGCCATGAGCTGCGCACACCGCTTACCGTACTGCGCAGCGGAGTGGAAATACTGGAGGATTTCACGCGGGATGCGGAAGGCATGTCTCCCGCCCGAAAGGGAGCGATTCTGTCCACCCTGGAGCGCATGCAGCGTACCGGGAGGGATATGGCGGAGACGCTCGGAACCATGCTGCTGCTGGCACGCCGTCCTGCGCATCTGGAATTGCGTGATCTTGACATGGACGAACTTATGGCCGCACAGATGGATTTCTGGCGTCCGGTGGCGGAGCGGAAAGGGCTGGAACTGGTTTTTGTCAGAACGGCCGGGGAGGACGCTGTTTCCGCTGTGGGAAACGCCGAACTCGCCGCCATGATTGTGAAGAACCTGCTGGAAAACGCCGTTCGCTATACGGAGAGCGGATATGTCCGGGTGGAGCTGGAGGAAAGCGGCCTGTGCGTGCGCAACAGCGCCCCGCCGCTGGATGAGGAAGCCCGTCGGCGTATTTTTGAGCGCGGGGAACGCGGAACTTCCGGCGCATCCTCCGGCAGCGGGCTTGGCCTTTCTCTGGCGCTTCGCGCCTGCAAGCACATGGGCTGGCGCATCACATGCGAATCCGACGCGGAAGGGAATGCGTTCCGGGTCGGGTTTGGAAGACGCGTTTAGAGCATTTCGCTCATGAAATGCTCTGCCTCTGTCGAGCAGGGCGAGACTGAAGCCGCGGCATCGGACAGCCGCAATTCACTTGCGGCGTCAAGCGCCGATGGAGGCGTGAAATCTGCGGGCCGGAACATAGGGTCCTGACCGGGAGATATTTTCAATGGCAAAACACTCTAGGGCTGCTGGCCTTGAACATGTTCCCGGAGTTGAGAGGAATGGGGCTCCGGGAGCGTGTTCAAGGCAAAATGCGCTAGTTCTCCAGGAAGGTCTGATAGGCCAGTTTGGTCGCGTACAGATCCGCCGTGGATGACAGCTCGAAGGGACTGTGCATGCCCAGCAGGGCGGGACCCATATCGATGACGCTCATGCCGTAGGCCGCGAGAAACAGGGCGACTGTTCCGCCTCCGCCCGCGTCCACCTTGCCGAGTTCCGCCATCTGCCAGGGGATTTCCCGTTTGTCCAGAATGCCGCGCAGCCAGCCGATATATTCGGGGTTGGCGTCGTTCGCGCCGTATTTGCCGCGTGAGCCGGTGAATTTGCAGAAACAGGGGCCGTGCCCGATGAGTGCTGAATTGAGCTTTTCGTGCAGTTCCTGCCAGTCCGGGTCCACAGCCGCATGCACATCGCCGGAAAGCGCCCTGGCGGCGAGCATGACAGTACTAAACGAGGTCTGTGGCTCCCATGCGGCGATCATGTCCTGCACGCAGTATTCAAAGAAGCGGGAACTTGCCCCGGTTGCGCCGTCCGAGCCGATTTCCTCCTTGTCCCAGAAAATCAGACAGGTGGCGTATTCCGGCTTTTCCACCGCCAGGAATGCCTCCAGCGCGGTAAATACACAGATGCGGTCATCCTGGCCGTAGCCCCCGATCAGCGCTTCATCCAGGCCGACGAAAGAGGCGGGGCCGGAAGGAACCGCCTGAAGTTCGGCGGAAAGCAAATCATCCTCACGAATGCCGTACGCCTTGTGCAGCAGTTCCAGCATGTGCGCCTTGACCGGTTCACTTTCCTTTTCCGGTTCTTTTTCGCCTTTTTTGACTTTGGCCGGGGCAAGCGGTTCATGCCCGAGGATCAGATTCAGTTTTTCCGCTTCAAAGGCGTCCCCCACGGTTTTTCCGGAAAGCCCCTTGGCCAGATGGGGCAGAAGATCCGCGATGGTGAACACGGCCTCGCCCGGCTTTTCCCCCAGAACGACAGGAACGCTCTTGCCGTTGTCGCGTACGATGACGCCATGCAGCGCGAGCGGCCGGGCCAGCCACTGGTATTTGTGAATGCCGCCGTAATAGTGGGTCTTTGCCTGTCCTACACCGACCTGTTCGGTCAGAGGGCGCTGCTTGAGATCCAGCCGGGGGCTGTCGGTATGGGCGCTGATCAGCCGCATACCTTCAGAGAGGGGTTTTCTCCCCCTCCGTACGGCAAACAGCGCCTTGCCGTACAGCGTCCGGTATCCCCCGCATTCTTCCATGCCGGGACGGAATCCGGCGGTGCGGAGGCGCTCTTCTGCATGGCTGACTGTTTCACGCTCGGTTTTGCAGCGCGAGATGAAATCCACATAGCTCTCGGCCAGGGAGCGCATGGCCTTGCGTTCTTTCGCGGAAGCGTAAACTTCCCATGCCGAACGGTTTTTATGGGCAAGTTCTTTCATCAAAAATTCCCTTATGGTTTGAAAGTTCCCCTCAGGGGGAAAAGTTCTGTTGACAAAACGGCGAAGCCGCTGAAATCCTTATTCCGTACCCTCTCCCCTCAGGAGTGGGCAATCCGCACGGCCGCTGTCCGTTGGCCGCGGAGTCAGTCGGCGGATGGGGCGACTGTGGATTGAAACATCGGAGTATCCTTTGTACAGTGAGGGGTCAACTCTTCACGCCATCCAGTGCGCTGTTCAGTACGCGGACAAGCGTCGGAAATTCGTGATCCTCCAGCGTGCGGGGATCAAGCAGCAGCGCGCCGTTTTCCACGCGGGTCACCAGTGGAGGTTCGGTGCGCAGCAGGCGGGCGCGGGTGTCCTCCACCGTTCGTGCCAGAGGGAGAACACGCACCAGCGTGGTGGGCAGATCACATTCGGGAAAGGCCCCTCCCCCGACCCGCGACACTCCGGTCAGAAGGGAAAGTTCGGCCAGTCCGGCGGGCAGGGCGCGCCGCAGGGCACGTCGCAGCTTTTCCGCCCGTCGTTTCAGTTCGGCGGCGCTCATGGTCATGCGGCGCAGTGTGGGTACGGAAGCAATGGCCTTGTGCGGATCAAGGTACAGGCGCAGCGTCGCTTCCAGCGCGGCCAGCGTCATTTTGTCGCAGCGCAGGGCGCGCAGAAGCTGATTATGGCGCATGGCCTCGATAAACTCCTCTCTGCCCGCGATAATGCCTGCCTGAGGCCCGCCCAGCACCTTGTCGCCGGAAAAGGTCACCACGTCCGCGCCTGCTTCAATGACCTGCCGGGCCGTGGGTTCGCCTGGAAGCCCCCAGGGGGAAAAGTCCAGCAGACTCCCGCTCCCCAGGTCTTCCAGCAGGGGAAGACCGTGTTCATGGGCAAGACGGGCCATGTCTTCCAGCGCGACGTCGGCATGAAAGCCGATAACGCGGTAATTGGACGTATGCACGCGCATCAGGGCACGGGTGTCCACGCTGATGGCCCCGGCATAGTCGGAGAGATGCGTCCTGTTGGTAGTGCCCACCTCACGCAGAGCTGCGCCGCTGCGGGCCATGACGTCGGGAATGCGGAAACTGCCTCCGATTTCCACCAACTGCCCGCGCGAAACGATGACTTCGCCGCCTCTGCACAGGGTATCCAGCACAAGCAGCACCGCCGCCGCGTTGTTGTTCACCACCAGAGCCGCCTCCGCCCCGGTGAGGGAACAGATCAGCTTGTCCACCAGGCTGTGACGGCTGCCCCGGGAGCCGGCTGCCAGATTGTATTCAAGATTGCAGTATCCCCCGGCAGCCGTCATTGCGGCTTCAATAGCCTGTCGCGCCATGATCGAACGGCCCAGATTGGTGTGGATGACGACACCGGTGGCGTTGAGCACCCGGCGCAGCGCGGGGCGCAGTCCTTCGCGCAGGAATGCCTCCAGGCGGGGCATGAGGCGTGCCGCATCCAGCTCGGCAGGGTCGGAGAGTGCGCCGGTTCGGATCTCGTTCCGGCAGCTATCCAGAAAAAGATTAATCAGTTCGCGGCTCCGCGCGTGCGGTGCATCCAGTTCCAGCAGTACGCCGTCCATGGCGCTCAGACAGGCGTCCACCGAGGGAAGCGCCCGGAACAATTCTCGCATTGAAGCCTCTCTCGCCGCGCCGGATCAGGTTTGTGCGCCGGGCACAATGCCCCGCGCATACAGCGCATGCGGAAAAAGAGTAAAGAATTCGGCAAGCAAATACAAGGAGCCGCAGACCAGAACAGGACCGTGCCGTGTGGAATCCCGCGCCAGTTCGACGGCTTCGCGCAGGGAGGAGAGCGGCCGGGATTCGCTCCCGGCAATGCGCGCCAGTGTCTCCGGCTGCGCCGCGCGCGGGTTGTCGGCAATGGCCGGGATATACACGGGAACGCCGGGGGCAATCTCCTCAAGCGTCGAGGCAAGGACAGGAACAAGCTCATCCGGTTCCTTGTCCTCCAGACAGGAAAAGATGACGGCGGATGGCGCGAGGCCCTTTTCACATATGCCTCCCGGCAGCAGCGCGGAGCGCAGGGCCTTCATGCCGTGGACATTGTGCGCTCCGTCCAGCAGAAAGGGTGGGTAGCCCCCCCTGGCGTCCACATAGTGCAGGCGTCCGGGGATAAATGCCTCCGCCAGTCCTTTGCGGATACGCTTCTCGTCTGTTTTCCAGCCTTCCCTGCGGCAGATGAGCAGCCAGGCGGCAAGCGCCGCCTTCGCGTTGA
>UMHC01055111.1_pt1 | contig 13125 bp, 10 predicted proteins | sample 1965381 | NCBI WGS metagenome assembly UMHC01 (sample SAMEA4836083, study PRJEB28245) | human gut metagenome | biome: gut microbiome; material: fecal sample | place: Denmark | collected 2008 | reverse complement strand
CGGGTCGGTGACGGCTGGCTGCCGGGCCGGCCGGATTTCCGCCCCCTTCCGTCCCGGCCTGATTCTGATAAGGAGTGACCTATGAAACAGCGTATTCTCGCCCTGTTCCTGGCCCTGTGCCTGTGTCTGCCCCTGGCGGCCTGCGGCAAAAAGCAGGGCTATGACCCCCTGGAGGGGGTGGAGACCCGGGTCGTCACCGACTCCGCCGGACGGCAGGTGGAGATCCCCGCCGATATCCAGCGGGTGGCACCCAGCGGCTCCACGGCCCAGATGATCCTGATGCCCATTGCCTATGACCTGCTGGCGGGGCTTTCCAGCAGTCCCAGCACGGCCCAGATGCCCTATTTCCCGGAGAAGGTCCGGTATCTGCCCACCTTCGGCCAGTTTTATGGCAGCAAGGCCAACCTGAATATGGAGTCCCTCATCGACGCCCGGCCCCAGATCATCATCGACCTGGGCGACGCCAAGGACACTATCGCCGACGATATGGACCGCATCCAGAAGCAGACCGGCATTCCCACGGTGTTCATCGAGGCGGACCTGGACGATATGGCCGCCGCCTATCGGATGCTGGGGGATATCCTGAACCGGGCCGGCATGGCGGAGCCTCTGGCCCAATTCATTGAGAAAAGCGTGACCATGGCCCAGGAAAATTCTGCAAAAATTCCGGAGAGCCAGCGGCTTTCCGTGCTGTTCGGCACCGGGTCCACGGGCCTTGCCTGCAACGCCGCCGGGTCGGTCCAGGCGGACGTCATCGACCTGGTGGGGGCCGTCAACGCCATCATCCCCCAGGAGGTCAGCAACCGGGGCGGCGGCACCACCGTCAGTCTGGAGGAGGTATACGCCGTGGAGCCGGACGTGATCCTCCTGTCCACCGGCGGCCCCTACGACACCCTGGCCCAGGGGGAGTGGGCGGGCCTGCAGGCCGTGCAGTCCGGGAAATACTACGAGATCCCCGGCCTGCCCTACGGCTGGATGAGCTCTCCCCCCTCCGTGAACCGGGTGCTGGGCATCTGGTGGCTGGGGAATCTGCTGTATCCGGAGCTGTACGACTATGACATGGTGCAGGTGGCCCGGGAATACTATGGGCTGTTCTGGCACTATGACCTGACGGAGGAGGAGGCGCGGCAGATGCTCAGCCGCTCCACCCTGAAATGAGGAACACTATGAGGAAAATCTGCCGCGCCCCGGTTCTGTGTATGATGCCGCCGGCGCCGCCGCCCAGACCGTGTACTACAGAAAAGAGAGGAACCCATAAATGAGCACCGTTTTTCACAATATCCTCCGGGCGGCGGATAAGCGCTATGCCCGGCGGTTCGCGGTGCTGGGGGCTGTTTTCCTGGCGGTGCTGCTGGGATCGCTGCTGGTAGGGCGGTACGCCCTGTCGCCGGGGCAGCTGGTTCACATGCTGTGGACCCGGATCTCCGGCGGGGCGGCGGACTGGCCTATCAGCGATGACAAGGTGGTCTTTGCCGTGCGGCTGCCCCGGGTGGCGGCGGCGGCCCTGGTGGGGGCGGCCCTGGCGGTGTCCGGCGCGGCGTATCAGGGCATGTTCCGCAACCCCATGGTGTCGCCGGACATTCTGGGGGCCTCCACCGGGGCGGGCTTCGGCGCGGCGGTGGCCATCCTGCTGGGGGCGGGCTATTTCGGCATTTCCGCCGCCGCCTTCTGCTGCGGTCTGCTGGCGGTGGCGGCGGCATGGCTGGTGAGCCGCCTGTCCAGAACAAACCAGACGGTGACCCTGATTTTAGCGGGCATGATGATCTCGTCCCTGTTTTCGGCGGGAACGTCGTTTGTGAAGCTGGTGGCGGATACCCAGCAGCAGCTGCCCGCCATCACCTATTGGCTGATGGGGTCCCTGTCCTCCATCAAGGACAAGGACGTGGTATTTCTGGCCATTCCCGTGGCCCTGGGGATGATCCCCCTGTTTTTCCTGCGGTGGCGGATGAACCTGCTGACCGTGGGCGAGGAGGAGGCCCAGTCCATGGGCGTGAACACCCGGCAGCTGCGGGGCGCGGTGATCGTGTGCGCCACGCTGCTGACCTCCGCCAGCGTGGCGGTGTCTGGCATGATCGGCTGGGTGGGCCTGGTGATCCCCCACTTCTGCCGGATGCTGTTCGGGTACGACTACCGGCGGCTGATCCCCGCCGGGGCCCTGTTCGGAGCGGCATTTCTGCTGGCAGTGGACGACATTGCCCGGCTGGTGACCACCGGAGAGCTGCCGCTGGGCATTCTCACGGCCTTTGTGGGCGCGCCGCTGTTTCTGTATCTCATTGCGACGGGAGGTGGACGCCGTGTCCATTGACGTAAGGGAGCTGTCCTTCGCCTACGGGCGGCGGCAGGTGCTGCGGAACGTGACCTTCCGGGCGGAGCCGGGGCAGCTGGTGGCAGTGCTGGGCCCCAACGGGGCAGGCAAGAGCACCCTGTTCCGGTGCATTCTGGGCTTTCTGCCCAGATACCGGGGAGACATCGCCCTGTGCGGCCACGCTCTGCGATCCCTGGACCGCAGAGCTCTGGCCCGTCTGGCGGCGTATATCCCCCAGACCAGCGCGCCGGTATACAACTACACCGTCCGTGACACGGTGCTGATGGGGGCAGACCCCTTTCACGCGCCGGGACGGCGGCAGCAGGAGACGGCGGACCGGGCCCTGGAGCAGCTGGGCATTCAGGACCTTTGGGACCGGGGCGTCAACGAGATCTCTGGCGGCGAGCGGCAGCTGGCCCTGATTGCCCGGGCCATGGCCCAGCAAGCCAGGATCCTTCTGATGGACGAGCCCACCGCCAGCCTGGACTACGGCAACCAGTTCCGGCTGCTGCGGCAGGTGCGGGCTCTGGCGGACAGCGGGTACACGGTGCTGCTGTCCACCCACAATCCGGAGCACGCCTTCCGGTTTGCCACCCACGCCCTGGTTTTGCAGGACGGCGGCGTCCGGGCCTGGGGCCCGGTGAAGGAGACCCTGACGGAGGAGCTGCTGCGGGATATGTACCGCATTCCCCTGACGGTGGCGGACATCCCCGTCCCTGGCGGCAGCGTGAAGGGCTGCGTATACGATACGTGACCGGGCGGTGGCTTTTGGGCGGACAGAGTCGTCCGCCCCTACGGATTGTGCACCGACAGAACCGCCTGTAGGGGCCGGGTTCTACCCGGCCCAAGGTACGGGCATAGCGGGCGGGGTAGAGCCCACGCCCCTACGGAGTGTATACCGGCAGAATATCCTGTAGGGCAGGGCCCGCGTGCCCTGCCGCATATACCGTCGCACCCAATGGCGGGGCTATGCCCCGCTTTTGCGGGGATGCGTTATCCTCAATCGAGGTGCACGATGGGCATCATTTCTCCGGGAATTCCGGGTTTATCAACGTATAAAATCCGGATGAAGGCTTTTATAAATTACAAGAAGCGAAGCAAATCTCCAAGCGCGTTTCGGCGGCCTTGCTGGCGGTTCTGATGGGGCTGAGTCTGCTGCCGCAGACGGTACTGGCTCTGGACCCCGACCAGCTGGCGGGCCTGGCCAAGCTGGTGAGGGAAAAGGTCACCTTCGAGGGCAAGACCATCAGGCTGGGCGCGGACATCTATCTGCTGCAGTATGAGGAGACCGGCAAGCCCTGGTGGGACGGCATCGGCAACGCCACCAGCTCCACCGCCGTGTTCAAGGGTACCTTTGACGGCTGCGGCCACACCATCGACCAGATGCTGGCCGGTTCCGGCGGCGTCGGCGGCGTCGTGGGTCAGTTCGGCGATGGCAGCATCGCAAACAGCTATAACTATGGCAATGTGACCCTGGGCGAGGGCCTGGTGTGCAACAACCTGGGCGGCGTCATCGGCCGCGACATGAAGCGAAGCGCCGCCCGGGTGGAGAACGTCTACTACCTGGACAGCAGCTGCGCCAATGCCTCCACCAGCGGGGCGGCTTTCCCGGCGGGGTGGAAATCCGCGAAAGAGTGTGATATACTGGGAAAAATCAGCAACCCCCTGCTGCGGTATGTGATGGCCGGGGGATATAAGGAGATCACCATGGAACACAGATTTTTACGCACGGAAATGGTCCTGGGGGACCGGGCCCTGGACCGGCTCTCCCGCTGCCATGTGGCGGTGTTCGGCCTGGGCGGCGTGGGCAGCTATGCCGCCGAGATCCTGGCCCGATCCGGGGTGGGGGAGCTGACCCTGGTGGATCAGGATACCCTGAGCCTCACCAATATCAACCGCCAGCTGTACGCCCTGTCCTCCACCGTGGGGGAGTATAAGGCAGAGGCGGCAGCCCGGCGGTGCCGGGACATCAACCCGGACATCCGGGTCCACCCCCTGTGCGCCACCTATGACGCCGCCCACCGGGATGCGTTTTTCACCGGGAAATTCGACTATATCGCCGACTGCATCGACCTGGTGACCTGCAAGCTGGACCTGATCCAGCAGGCAGGGGAGAGGGGCATCCCCATCATCTCCGCCCTGGGCACCGGCAACAAGCTGGACCCCACCCTTCTGCAGGTGACGGACATTTCCAGGACCTCTGTCTGCCCCCTGGCCCGGGTCATGCGCCGGGAGCTGCGGGACCGGGGCATCCGGCATCTGCAGGTGGTGTACAGTCCGGAGCCGGCCGCCGAGACCCGGCAGCTGGAGGCTCCCTCCCCCGGGCGGCGCAGCGTTCCGGCCAGCGTGCCCTGGGTACCCTCCACGGCGGGGATCCTGATGGCCTCCGCCATCGTCCGGAACCTGATAGCGAATGAGAGTGAATAATATGGATATCATACAGGAAATCAAAAATTTTGTCCCGCTTTGTCCCCAGGAACAGCGGGACAAGGCCGGGATACTGCGGTTTTTGGCGGGAAATCCCGACGCATTTGAACGGGAAAATCTCACCGCCCACATGACCGCCTCCGCCTGGGTTTTAAGCCCGGACCGGCGGCAGGTGGTGATGGTGTATCACAATATCTACAACTCCTGGTCCTGGACCGGCGGACACGCCGACGGGGACCGGGACCTGCTGGCGGTGGCCATGCGGGAGGTGACGGAGGAGACGGGGATGCAGCGGCTGGAGGTGCTGCACCCGGGGATCTTCTCCCTGGAGTGCCTGACGGTGGACGGCCACGAGAAGCGGGGGCAGTATGTCCCCAGCCACATCCACATGAACGTCACCTATCTGCTGGGGGCCATGGACCACGAGCTGCGGCAGAAACCCGACGAGAACAGCGGCGTGGCCTGGTTCACGCCGGAGGAGGCTCTGAAGGCCTCCACGGAGCCGTGGATGGTCCGGCGGGTATACAGCAAGCTGACCCAGCGGGCCGCGGCCTATATGGCCCGGTAAGGAGGCAATTTTTCATGGCAAAACGAAAGCCGGACACTGGCGCGATCTATATTTCCCCAAGACTCCGGGCCAGCCTGGAGCCGGTGGGCTGCTGCGCCCTGACGGTGGTAACGGCCCCCATGGGCTACGGCAAGACCACGGCGGTGAACTGGTTCCTGGGGACCCAGCCCCCGGGCTGCGCCATCCGTATCAGCATCTATTCTGACAGCCTGCCCGCCCTGTGGCAAAGCGGCCGCCGGGCCTTCCGGGACGCGGGACTGACGGCGCTGGAGGGCTTCGAGTGCCCCGGGGATCCGGCCTCCGCCGGTCTGCTGGCCGACACCCTGTGCCGGGAGCTGCGGCGGCAGGAGCCATGGTATGTGTTTCTGGACGACCTGCACCTGATGCCGGACCGGCGGGTGGCCCACTTTTTGTGCGAATTGGCGGCAAGACTGCCGGATAATGTGCATCTGATCGCCGCCAGCCGGGACAAGGTCCTGTCCGGGGACCAGTTGCTGCGGCTGGGCGGGCGTCTGCACCGCATCGGGGCCGGGCAGCTGCGGCTGGAGGGCGATGAGTTGGCAGCCTATGCCCACCGGTTCGGCGCGGCCCTGGACCGGGAGCAGCTGGCGGAGCTGCAGCAGGCCACCGAGGGGTGGATGGCCGCCGTGTATCTGCATTTGCAGGCTCTGGCGGACCGGGGCACCGCCCCGGCGGAGACGTCGGACATCTATGACATGTTCACCGCCGCCATGCTGCGGCCTCTGACGCCCCGGCGGCAGAAGTTCCTGGCGGTGATGGGTCTGGCGGACGAGTTCACCGGGGAGATGGCCCGGTTTATTACGAAAGAACCGGACACGGCGGAGATTTTGTCCGACCTGACGGTCAAAAACGCCTTTGTCACCCGCCTGCCCGGCGGGGGATACCGGTTCCACCACATGATGAAGGCCTGCGCCCAGCGGGACTTCGACACCCTGCCGCCGCAGGAGCAGGCGGCGTATCAGGCCCGGTACGGTCACTGGTACGCGGAAGACGGACAATATTTGCAGGCTCTGGCGGCCTATAGTAAGGCAGGCCGGTGGGACGACGCCCTGGAGGTGGTGCAGCGGGATGCGGGCATTCTGCTGGCGGCCCTGCGGCCCCAGCAGGTGCTGGAGCTGCTGGACCGCTGCGGCGACCAGGTGCTGATGGAGCACCCCACGGCCCTGCTGGTGCTGATGCGGCGGATGTTCACCTGGGGGCAGATCCCCCGGATGCGGCAGCTGAAGGAGCTGCTGCTGGAGTCCGTCCGGCGGCACCCAGAACTGACGGACCGGCAGCGGGGAAACCTGCTGGGGGAGTGCGACCTGATTGAGAGCTTCCTGTATTACAACGACATCGGGGCCATGAGCCGGTTCCACCGCAGCGCCAGCAGACAGATGACCCGGCAGGCCGTCAGCATCCAGAGCCACGGCAGCTGGACCTTCGGCTCGCCGTCGGTGCTGATGATGTTCCACCGGACCCCGGGACAGCTGGACCGGGAGCTGGCGGAGATGGACGACTGTATGCCCCACTATTACAAGATCACCGGCGGCCACGGCATGGGCGCCCAGCGGATCATGGAGGGCGAGGCGGCTCTGGCCCAGGGGCGCCTCAACGACGGGGCCATTGCCTTAGAGCGGGCCCGGGCGGCCATCAGCGGCAGCGGACAGGAGAATATGGCCCTGTGCTGCGACTTTCTGGAGATGCGGCTGCACATGGCCGCCGGGGAGGCGGTGGGAGTGGACCTGCGCCGCCGCCGGCAGCTGTTGCAGCAGCACAATGCCATGTGGCTGCATATTTTCGACAGCACCGCCGCCTATTGTCAGGCGGTGCTGGGCCGGGCGGACGATATTCCGGAGCTGTTCCGGGAGCATCGGCTGGATACCGTGAATTTCCTGGGGCCGTGCCTGCCTATGATGCAGATGATCGAAAATCAGGTGTATCTGGCCCAGGGAGCCTATGCCCGGGTCATCGGCGGCAGCGAGGGGCTGCTGGCCCTGTGCCGGGGGATGCACTATGCCCTGGTGGAGCTCTATGTGCTGGTGCAGACCGCCGCGGCCTATGAGAAGCTGGGCAAGCGCCGGGAGGCGGCGGAGCTGCTGCGTCAGGCGGCGGCCCTGGCCCAGCCGGACGGCCTGGTGACGCCCCTTGCGGAAAGTGGCCGCTATCTGCGGGAGCTGCTGCCGGAGTGCGGGGATCTGGGCCGGGAGGCGGCGGAGCTGAGCCGGATGCTGGAGCAGGGGACCCAGCAGGAGCAGCGGCCGGAGGCCTTTGCCCCCCTGACGGAGCGGGAGTGGGCCGTGGCCCAGCGGATGGCCCGGCGGCTCAGCAACCGGGAGATCGCGGGCCAGCTGTTTTTGACCGAGGGCACCGTGAAGCAGTACATCAACCAGATCTATTCCAAGCTCCACCTGACCGGCGACGCCCGCACCAAGCGCCGCCGTTTGGAGGAGCTGATGGGGGAGTAGGAATTTCAGGGGCGGACAGGCTTGTCCGCCCCTTCGGCCCCCCTCAGTCGGCTGCGCCGACAGCTCTCCCAGAGGGAGAGCCAAGCTCATAGGGGCCGACGTCCCCAGCGGGCCGGGCAACGGCAGGCGGGGCAGAGCCTACGCCCCTACGGTGGGTGTAACGAGAGATTCCCGGCAACCGGCGGCGGGAAATGGTAGGGGGCACAATTTTCTCTTGCAAATGGGGAAAAATGTGGTATACTGTCAGCTGTCACATTTGTGTGAAAAGTATGAATTTGCGAGGTGGGCGCATGGCCGGAGGAAAGCACATTCTGGGCAAGCCGAAAAGTCACCGGATCTTTGGCACGGCCCGGGTGGGAGAGCGGGGACAGATCGTGATTCCCAAGGAGGCCCGGCAGTTTTACGACATACGGCCCGGGGACACGGTGCTGGTGCTGGGCAGCGGCGAAAGCGGCCTGGTGCTGTCCAAGCCCGAGGTGCTGGACCGGGTGGCCCGGCAAATTTTAGAAGATATGGGAAGGAATGAGGAGAAATGACGGATACCAATTCCATTTATAACCAGCTGGGCGTCAGCGATCAGGTGCTGCGCTTCGGCCAGGAGGTGCTGGAGGGGCTGACGGACCAGTTCCGGCACATTGACCAGGTGGCGGAGTTCAACCAGGCCAAGGTCATCGCCGCCATGCAGAAAAACCGGGTGAACGCCACCCACTTCAACCTCTCCACAGGCTACGGCTATGACGACGAGGGCCGGGACAACCTGGAGCGGGTATATGCCGACTGCTTCGGCGCCGAGGCGGCCCTGGTGCGGCCCCAGATCACCTGCGGCACCCATGCTCTGGCCCTGGCCCTGGGGGCCAACCTGCTGCCCGGGGACGAGCTGCTCAGCCCGGTGGGCGGACCCTATGACACCCTGGAGGAGGTCATCGGCATTCGGCCCTCCCCCTGCTCCCTGAAGGAGTACGGCGTTTCGTACCGGCAGGTGGATCTGCTGCCGGACGGCGGGTTCGACTATGACGGCATCCGGGCGGCCATCAACGAAAAGACCAGGCTCATCACCATCCAGCGCTCCAAGGGCTATGCCACCCGGCCATCCTATTCCGTGGAGGAGATCGGAAAGCTCATTGCCTTCTGCAAGGAGTGCAAGCCCGACGTGCTGTGCATGGTGGATAACTGCTATGGCGAGTTTGTGGAGACCCGGGAGCCCACCAATGTGGGGGCCGACATGGTGGTGGGCAGTCTCATCAAGAACCTGGGCGGCGGTCTGGCTCCCACCGGCGGCTATATCTGCGGCAGAAAGTCCTGCATCGAGCGGTGCGCCTATCGTCTCAGCGCCCCGGGCCTGGGCCGGGAGGTAGGGGCCAATCTGGGGCTTCTGACCAGCTTCTACCAGGGGCTGTTCCTGGCTCCCACGGTGGTGTCCTCCGCAGTGCGGGGCGCGGTGTTTGCCGCCGGGTGCTATGAGAAGCTGGGCTTCCGGGTGGTGCCCGGCAGCGGCGAAACACGCAGGGACATCATCCAGGCGGTGGAGCTGGGCAGCCGGGAGGCCATGGTGGCCTTCTGCAAGGGCATCCAGTCTGCCGCGCCGGTGGACAGCTATGTGACCCCGGAGCCCTGGGCCATGCCCGGGTATGAGTCGGAGGTCATTATGGCCGCCGGGGCCTTTGTGCAGGGGGCGTCCATCGAGCTGTCCGCCGATGGGCCCATCCGCCCGCCCTACGCGGTGTATTTCCAGGGGGGACTCACCTGGTTCCACGCCAAGTTGGGCATTCTCATGAGCATCCAGAAGCTGCTGGATGCAGGAATCATCGAAATGTAATTGTAAAATTGTAAAAGGAGAAAAAATCACATGTGGTTCTGGCTTTCCCTAATCGCTCTGCTGTGCTGGAGCGGATCGGACCTGTTTTCCAAAATCGGCTGCCAGTCGGAGACCGATAAATACAGCCACCTGAAAATGGTGACGGCGGTGGGCGTGGTCATGGGCCTGCACGCGGCGTATGAGATCTTTATCGGCGGCACCCAGGTGACCTGGGAGATCATCTGGACGTATCTGCCGGTGTCGCTGCTGTACATCTCGTCCATGGCCATGGGGTACATCGGCCTGCGGTATATTGAGCTGTCCATTTCCTCTCCCATCTGCAACTCCTCCGGTGCGCTGGTGGCGGTGCTGTGCCTGCTTACCGGCGGCATAGGCGAGCTGGTTCCGGCCCAGCTGGTGGCCACGGCCCTGGTGTGCGTGGGCGTGATCGGCCTGGGTGTGGTGGAGGCCCACGAGGACGAGGACCTGCGCCGGAGACGGCAGGAGGCGGCCAACCGCCGCTATGCCAAGTCCGCCCTGGCTCTGCTGCTGCCCATTGCTTACTGCGTGCTGGACGCGGCGGGGACCTTTGCCGACTCCCGGGTGCTGGACAAGCTGTCCGGCGAGGCGATGGCGCAGGGGCTGTTCGCCACGGCGGATGAGTGCTCCGACTATGCGGCCAGCGCCGCCAACTGCGCCTATGAGCTGACGTTTCTGCTGGCGGGCATCGTGTGCTTCGTGTATGTGGTGCTGATCCGGAAGCAGAAGCTCATCGCCCGGCAGGAGGCCCCCAAGTATGCCGGCGCGGCCTTCGAGACGGCGGGCCAGTTCGCCTACATCTTCGCCCTGTCCGATACGGCCCATGTGGCCATCTCCGCCCCCATCATCTCCGCCTACTGCGTGGCGTCAGTGGTGTGGAGCCGGATCTTCCTGAAGGAAAAGCTGTCCCTGAAGCACTATCTCATGATCGCCCTGGTGGTGGCGGGTATCGTCATCCTGGGCGTGTACGATGGATAAAACGAGTGGTGAAAAAGGACGATGTCCTTTTTCACCAAAAGAGTTCTCGCTCCGAACCGCGCGTCCCGCCGGGCATGAAACCCGGCGGGACACACTCCCTCCGCGCAAAGAGTTTTTTGCGACGTACACGCCGCCGCAAAAAACGGATTGAATTTGATTCACGGCCTGCGGGCCGTGAACTCTGCGAGGCTTTTGATACGATGATATGCCGCCCTGGGGGGCGGCATATGTTTTATCCGGGGCTGTCCAAAAAGGGCTTTGCCCTTTTGGGACAAGCTGAGGGCGGGCGGCGAAATTTTATTGAACCATTCGGCGTTTTTTCATTGACGGGTCCGGGGCGGCGCTGTATAATATGGTCAGAATATCACAAGGGACAGACGCATTTTTTATGGAGGAATACAAGGAGGAAAGCAGTATGATCAAGACCATTGACGGCATCATCGAGGCGGCCCGGGGCGGGGAGCCCGGGATCATCGCCGTGGCCGCCGCCCATGACCGGCCGGTGATCCAGGCGGTGGCGGAGGCCCGGCGGGAGGGCATTGCCGTTCCTGTGCTGGTGGGCCACGCGGACGAGATCGCCGCCATGCTCAGGGAGCTGGGGGAGGACCCCGCCGCCTATGAGATCATCCCCGGCGACACGGACACCGACTGCGCCGCCAAGGCCGTGGCTCTGTGCGCGGAGGGCCGGGCCAATTTCCTGATGAAGGGCATCCTGGGCACTGCCGACCTGATGCGGGCGGTGTTCAATAAGGAGCACGGCCTGCGCACCGGCCGCCTGACCACCCACTGCATGTTCTATGAGATCCCCGCCCTGGGGCGGATGATTATCCTCACCGACGGCGGCGTGAACACCTTCCCGGACCTGGAGAAAAAGGCGGACATTCTGGAAAACGCCGCCATGTGCTTCCAGGCCCTGGGCTATGAGACCATCCACGCCGCCTGCATCTGCGGCGCGGAGCAGGTGAATCCGAAAATCCAGTCCACCGTGGACGCCGACGCCCTGGCCCATATGACGGACCGGTGGGCCAAGTACGGCATGGACGTGTGCGGGCCGGTGGCCCTGGACCTGGCTGTCAGCCCGGAGGCCTGCCGCCACAAGCACTACAGCGCACCCGGCGCGGGCATGGCGGACATCCTGCTGGTGCCCAACTATGAGGTGGGCAACGGCATCGGCAAGGCCGCCACCCTGTTCGGCGGGGCCAAGAACGCCGGGGTCATCCTGGGGGCTAAGGTGCCCATCGTGCTGGTGTCCCGGTCCGACAGCGCCTATTCCAAGCTGGCTTCCATCGCCGCCGGCAGCGTCCTGTCCCGGCGGATGCACCTGTCCTGACCAAACCGCGTACATAGAGGAGAGTATGTTATGGTAAACCAGAAATTCTATCAGCTGGGCACCGCGCCCTCCGTGATCCGGGAGCTGTTTGCCTATGGCCTGGAGCAGGCGCAAGTGGTGGGGCCGGAGAACGTGTTCGACTATTCCCTGGGAAATCCCAGCATCCCCGCCCCGGCCAAGGTCAACCAGTCCATCCACGACATTCTCAACGACACCGATTCCATCAAGGTCCACGGGTACTCCATGGCCTGCGGCTTCGACGCGGCCCGGGAGGCCATTGCCGCCAATCTGAACCGCCGGTTCGGCATGGAGCTGAAGCCCGGGAACCTGTTTCTCACCTGCGGCGCGGCCCCGGGGCTGATTGCCGTCATCAAGGCGCTGCTGGCGGAGGAGGATTCCGAGATCATGGCGGTGGCGCCGTTTTTCCCGGAGTACCGGCCCTTTACCGAGTCCAACGGCGGGCGCCTGGTGGTGGTGCCGGCAGACACCGATGCGTTCCAGATCGACCTGGACCAGGTGGAGCGCCGCCTGACCCCCCGGACCCAGGCCATCATCATCAACTCCCCCAATAACCCCTCCGGCGTGGTGTATACCCGGCAGACCCTGGAGGGCCTGGCCCGGCTGCTGGAGCGCAAGGGGGCGGAGTACGGCCACCCCATCTACATCATCGCCGACGAGCCGTACCGGGAGCTGGTATACGGCGGCGTGGAGGTGCCCTTCATCCCCACGGTGTACCGCAATACCATCGTGTGCTACTCCTATTCCAAGTCCCTGTCCCTGCCCGGCGAGCGCATCGGCTATATCTGCGTACCGGACTTTGTGGAGGACCACCAGGCGGTGTACAACGCCATCGCCGGGGCGGCCCGGTCCTGCGGCCATGTGTGCCCGCCCACGCTGATCCAGCTGACCATTGCCCGCTGCGCCGACGAGCTGCCGGACCTGGCGGCCTATGACGAGAACCGGCAGCTGCTGTACCGGGAGCTGACGGAGATGGGCTATCAGTGCGCCAAGCCCGACGGGGCCTTCTATCTGTTCGTCAAGGCCCCCGGCGGTGACGACGTGGCCTTCTGCGAAAGGGCCAAGCGGGAGCACAACCTGCTGGTGGTTCCTGGCACGGGCTTCGAGTGCCCGGGCTTCGTGCGGCTGAGCTACTGCGTGTCCAACGACATGATCCGCCGGAGTCTCCCGGCCTTCCGGGCTTTGATTCAGGCATAC
>UMHC01042581.1_pt1 | contig 13142 bp, 27 predicted proteins | sample 1965381 | NCBI WGS metagenome assembly UMHC01 (sample SAMEA4836083, study PRJEB28245) | human gut metagenome | biome: gut microbiome; material: fecal sample | place: Denmark | collected 2008 | reverse complement strand
TGGTCTGTCCGCCGTCAGTACGGCGGGAGCGGCACGCGCCAACCTCGCCCTGTCTTCCTCCACCGCCTGAAAAACCCAGCTCTGAAGAGCCGCGTAGTGCGACTTGTAGACATCGCGCCCCTTGGCCTCGATATGCAGGTCGAGCTTGCGTATAGCCGCCCGCGTGTCTTCATCGCCGTACCTTTCCCGCAGCTTTGCCAGTTCCTCAGCCGTGAGCTTGACGCGGTGGTTTTCGCCGTAAGCGGTTTTCGGGTACGGAATGGGTTTGGACTTTTTCCTTGGGGGTGCGTCATCCCCCCTAGGGGGGGATACAGGGGGGGTAATTAATTTTTCTTTCTTTAATTCTTCTTCCTCCTTATTAAGCGGTTGCCCACCGGCTGCCCGTTGGTCGCCCGTTGGTTGCCCGCTGGTCACCCGAACATCCTTTTCATACTCTTGGTAACTATGCCAATTTACAATGGTTATCATAACAAAACGGTTGCCCACATTTTCAACTTTTAGAAAGTCGTCCGCTTCAAGGTGGGCAACCATTCTTTGCAGGGTACTTCGCGGAACTCCGAGGTTTTCTGCAAGGTGACTCATGACGGCGGCGAATTGGCCGGGGAGAATATCCCGGCCCTGATAGCTGCATTTTTTCCACGCAGCCCGGTTCAGAAAATTGATCATCAACCCCTGATACATCAGCCCGCGATTCCACGAGACAGAGTCTTGGGCTTTGCGCCAAAATTTGATATAGCCTCTGTTCATACCGTTACCCAAAGAGGGAGTATATGACCGCTTTTGAAATTCCAGCCAGACAGGCAATAAAAATTGAGCTTGAAGAAAAAGGGGAATGGGTTGTTTTGGAGCAGGACGGAGAAAGAGTTGCAGTCCATAGAAAAGACTTGCCCGAAATTATAGGCTACTTGTGCGGCATTGCCGGTGTAGACAGCCCTTTTCCAGAGTAAACCCGCCCTGACATCCATTTTTGTTTTCCCTGTCTGTCGTTCGTACATGGAAATCCGGCGAATCCTTTCCAGACTCGCATGTATTTCCTTGACTTTTACAGTTTCATCGCTCATTGTGACGACACCTTGCAGGTATGATATTTGTTTTTTTCCTCTGCCCCGGAACTCCCCTCCGGGGCATTTCCTTTTTCTCGTCCCAATATCCGGGCATAGGCGCACTGGCGGCAGAGGTTCATCGTCTTATAGCTTCGCCGCACTTCTCGCAGCTTTTGCGGTATATCCAGTTCCATCCTGCCTTGATGCAGGGCCGCAGGTGCGGATATCTTTTCCGGTCTTCCCGCAACTGCTCCCACGTTGTGCGCCCGGCCAGCTCCGGCGACGGCAGGCGGTGGCGGCAGTCAAGCATCATCCTTTCCCGACCTGCTTTTCTCTTGCCTTCCCCGCTCTCTTCCGGCAGATTGGCGAACAGTATTTCGAGTTGGATTTCTCCGGGGCAAACGTCTTCCCACACACGGGGCAGACTCGTTCTTCCAGTGGGCCGGAAAGCGTGCGCCTGTTCCCGCCCAGCCTTGTACAGCCTTCGCACTCCTCACGTTCCCCGCAGGGCAGGAGCCGCGCCCTGAGCTGCATCCTCTGGCAGAAATCCCATCCGCTGGTGTCCACGGCGGGAGCGGCCCGATTGACAGGATGCTCAACTGTCCGGCGGAGAGGGGCTTGCATCAGGTTACGTTCCTTGCGCAACGCTTCCTGTTCGGCGTGGAGCTGTTCAAGCTCCTTTCTGGCCTCTTTCAGCTCATGGCTTTCCGTGCGTTTCAGGAACTCGATTTCCTCTTCCAGTTCCGCCACTCGTGCCCTGAGCGTGGCAAGCTCCGCCTCCCTGCGCTGGTCACGCCGGGTTTCATACTCGCGGTTCCTCTGGCGCTTGCGGTTCAGCCGACACTCCGAAGAACAGAAGAACTGATACAGTTTCACCGCCTCAAACGTCTTGCCGCAAAAAAGGCATGACCGCTGGCCGTAGGTTGCGTCTGTGTTCATGCCGTCGCCTCCGGGCAAACTCCGCTCCGGCGGTACTTCCCAAGCATTTCGGGGTATGCGTCAAGCCGGGCACGAAGCCTGGTAATAACGCTGGCATGATACAGCCCCACGCCGTTCGGATATTCCGAACTCTCCTTGCGCTTTACGGCGTAGCCCATTTCGGCGGACAGCGCGGAAAGCTTCTTCCCAAGCTGTGACCACATGCCCGGCGAGGGGATGAAGTAGTCCGCTATCCATTCTATGGCCTTCGCCTGCTTCCATGTCTTCCCGTCGCCCAGCGCATCATGCAGGCGGGCATTTTCCTTCGAGAGGCGCGATGCGGTATTCATGGCCGTGGCTTCACGGCGGGAGCCTATTTCCGCCTTGGTGCGTCGGTAGTAATCCCTCTGCTCAATGGCAAGAGCCTTTTCCTCCTCGATATCGGCAATCATGCGCAGCGCATCCGGGAAGGACTGGGGAATACGCGGCAGGGCATAGCCGCCGCTCAAACGCGCTTCCATTTCGTTGAAGCGGGCTATGTAGGCTTCTTTGACGCGCATGGCCTCCGGCGTGATGTAGCCCATGGTCACCATCATGAGCCCGTCTTTGCTGAGCAGGTACATGGGACGGGTTTCACCCTTTGCATCCTTGTAATCAACGAGCTGAAAGTTTAGCGCGTTGAATGATTCCGAACACTTGGATGATGTGTTGCGGATATCGGCCAGAACATTCTTGTGTTCCTTCCCAAACGCTTCCGCCACTTGCAGAGACGTTACCGCCGGGACTTCCTTTCCGTTGATTGTTTTCAGCGCAACTTCAATGTTCATCAGAGGCCCTCCATAAATCCAGCCTTTGTCTAGACTTTATCCAGTATTTCCACAAACTTACCGACATGCGGCATGTACTTTGCTATTCTCTGGTCATCAGCCTGAAGGAGTTCGGGGCGTTCTTTCAGCAACGGCGCAGCAATACGCACACATTGTCGTATGAACTCCGAACGGGATAAATCCAGCTCGCCATACTGGCGGCACATCCAGTCGGAGAACTCTTCCGTGGCTTTGAAGGTAATGGGAATGAGGTCAGGCATGTCATTTTCTCCGGTTCATGAACCACCACAGCGCCAGAATCAGAAAGAAGGTGACATTGGCGGCAACGACGGTTCGGGCGATATCGGCGTCAGTCATTTCCGCTTTCTCCACCGGGCAAGCAGATCGATGCCGACCCATTCACGGAGGGCGACAAGGAACCCCACGAAGAGAAACGCCCATGCCGCTATCACAAAGGCAAAGACGAACAGGACAGTGGCGCATCCTATGAAAAAGAGGAAAACGCCCTCACTCATCGCCCTCCTCCTCCCCTCCGGGTCGCGTGGTGGACGCGGCTACAGGAGAAAGTTTGATTTCCCATCCCAGGGCGAGCAGAATTTTTTGCAGGGAGTCCACAGTTGGGGCATTTTTCCGGTTTTTGTCGATTATCCGGTAAATTGTGCTTTTCCCCACCCCGCTAACCTCAGCCAGAGCCAGTGCAGTCATTCCCTTGCTCTGCATTTGCTCCTTGATACAAGCATAAATATCTTTCATGGGCATATTTTCCCATAATCGAGATTTTTATGCAATAAAAAATCTCATTATCATTTCTTCCCATGCTTGGGAATACATGCTAAAGGTTACTCATGACTGAAAAAAAGAATGAATACCAAAAGGCTCTGGACTGGCTAAATGCCAAAATAGGGAATCGTGAACGGGCGGCTGTCGCTGAAAAACTTGGCGCTCCCACGTCTACTTTCAATCGTGTCCTGTCAGGGGGCAGCGCACCGTCCGCTGATAAAATGCTGAACTGGTTAAAAGCCTTCGGCGCTCAACTCACATATCCTGATGAACGCCTGGCCAGTTATTCTCTTATCCCCAAGGTTGCGGCTGTAGCAGGTGCAGGAGCAAGTCTGGAAACGTCCGATGAAGTTCAGGGCATGTATGCTTTTCGAACGGATTTCCTTACCAGAGAACACGTCAATCCGCATAAAAGCGTTATGTTCCTGGTTCGGGGGGATTCGATGGAACCTCTTATCCGTGATGGAGATACGATTCTTATAGATCAATCAGATAATGATCCACGAGATGGATTTATCTATCTTATTACTCTTGGCGAAGAACTGATGGTCAAGAGACTGCAAAGACTTCCGAACGGGTGGAGATTGCGTTCAGAAAATCCTGATAAAGGTTATATTGATGTTGAAGGAGACGAATTAGATATGTTTCGTGTTCATGGCGCTGTCCGATGGTTCGGAAGAGTCCTGCCATCAGGACGCAGACGTATAAATTCATGAACGCTTCATCGTCTGGCGCGTCATCTGGGCATGGGCGGATATAAGGGAGAAATAGCGGGGCGGAATTTGACGGAGCAGAACTTTCCGCTTATCTATGAATTGTGGAGGTTCCATGCTGAAATACTGGTCAAATGCTTTCATGACAACGGGTTCCGCCGTACTGGCAACAGCGATATTCACTGATTATGTGGAATCCGGTCTCCTTATCGGAGGTCTTGGCATCTTTCTTGGAGCGTGGCTTCACGGGCTTTCAATCTCCACCCAAAAGGAGGGAAAACGATGAATCCTTATATTTATCTGGGTATAGGAATGGTGGTCGTCGCCATCGGTGTTTATATCGCCTACCGCAAGGGCTGGATTCACTAGCCTCAGCATAGTCCACCCCGTCGATCTCGTTCGGCGGGGCAAGCCCTCACGACTGATCACCGTGAGGCGGGCATGCCGTCAGGGTACTTCGGAAATGGCCGGAGTGCCCTTTTTTTTTGCCTTTCGGTATGTTCGCGCCCCGCTCTTTGTCTTCTGACCGCTTGCGGATGATTTTCTTATACTTCAATATTCCCATTTATGGAAAACATTTCTTGACATGTGTACTCATTTATGGGAAAACAAACTTACCGAATGACGGGGAACCCCGAACGGCGCGGCACTAGCCCGCCAGGGGCGAACCGAAGGGAGGGAACGCCGGAAGTACCCGAACAGTAAGCCGCAAGCCCTTGGGAGCGGGAAGGCACACCACGGGAGGGGAAGGCGGAAGGGTTAGAAGTTGCTGCTTCTGAGGATAGCGCCAGAGCCGTGGATAACTCTAGCGCGGAGGAAAACTGACGGCAGCCGGGAGAACGGACCCCGATCGCTCCCGCAAGGACGGGCGTGGCGGCGAAATGGCCTCATGATCCATAACGCCCCGCTCCGTAAGCGCCCGTACCTCCGGGTGGGCGCTATCCATCAGAAGCAGCAACAGACAATGCTGGCCCGGCAGGAAGGGGCACCCGCACAAATGGCCCGATAATGTAGGGCAGGCCGAAAGGCGGCGGGCGGTTGCGACGAGAGCGCAGCACGGGTGGACGCCGGTAACGAGCAGCCCGTGAAATGGGAAATTTTGTTTCTGACCGTCATTCTCTGATGAGGATGACGGAAATGAAGCGAAATTCTACAGCAGGCGGCCCCGGCCGCCTTTTCTTTTGGAGGATGCCATGCTCACTATTTACATTCCTTATCCAGGAGGAGTTTTCAAAGATAAGGGGGATTTTGACGAGGTTATGGGCCGTGTATGCCAATGGCGCACCGCGCGGGAATTCCGGCGGGCAATGGAGGCGCGTCATGAGGATTGATTACATCCACCGCAGCCACCCGGACTGGTACGGCTCCATCGTGCCCTGCTCCCGGCCCGGCATGTACTGGGCGCACACCGATGACGACAGCGTGAGCTTTCCGACGCTCGACGAGGCGCAAAGGTACATGAGACGGAAGAGGTACATCCCCGCAATCAACGAACTCGAAATTTTCCTGGAGGAAGCCCGCCATGTTGCGTAATGACTGGAAAGACTGGATGGAACCGGATGATATGGTGTGCGCCAACTGTGAGCACTGGATGGAAGCGGCAAAAGTGGCAATCCCCATGGACGACGGCTTCATGGAACGCCGTTTGTGTCGCCATGCCGAGTTTTACGGCGACGCGGGGGCCGGTGCCGTGACACTGGTAGGCCCCGAGAGTGACTGCACCGGGGCCGGAACCTGCGCGTTCCTGCCTTCCGATGAGTACCTTGAAAGCATCGAAACGGCCACGCCGCGCGATGACTACGGCGTGAGGCCCGGCCTCGACCACCCCGCGACACTGTTCGCGGAGCCGCAGAGATGCGCCATATAACGTGGCTTGATGAAATCCTCCCGTGGCGAAACTGGAAGGGCTGGTGCATGGCGCTGGCCCTTGTCTTTTTCTGGGGTATCGCGGGCGGAGAAGTAAAGCGGGAGGAACTGAAACTGCTTCAGCAATACGAACAACGGCAACAAATGCAGCAAGCGCAATAATGGCAATAAAGGAACAAAAACATGACACAGATAACGGAACAAACGGAAGATTTCATGGATTTTGACGAACCTGTCTCCGATCCCTTTGACCTCTCATCCATTACAAGCAGTCGGGATTTCCCGCCGCAGAAGATACTCATCTACGGTGTCCCCGGCGTGGGCAAGACCACGTTTGCCTCTACCTTCCCTTCCCCCATTCTGCTCCGCGCGGAAGATGGGGCCGCCGCGCTGGATATTCCCACTTTCCCCGCGCTCGTTACGGAGTTGAGGCAGATGGACAAGATCGTTTCAGCATTGCTGAAACCTCATAATTTCAAAACCCTCATCATTGATTCTCTTGACTGGCTGGAGCCTGTCGTCTGGACATACACAAGTGCGGATGCCGGGAAGGCGTCTATTGAGGATTTTGGTTACGGCAAGGGCTATGTGAAGGCAGAAGAAACATGGCGGCGTATTGTGGCAAAGCTGGAAAAGCTGCGCCAGCGCGGGATGCACATTATCACTATTGCCCATGCCGTGCCTGTCACATACGACGCGCCGGATACGGACCCATATCAGAGATATTCCCTGAAACTGCACAAACGGGCCGCCGCTGTATGGATGGAATGGGCTGATATGGTTCTGTTCCTCAATTACAGGACAAACGTCATCAAATCGGAAAAGGAAGGCGGAAAGGCCAAGGCCAAAGGTTCTGGCGACCGCGTCATCCACACACAGGAGCGCCCTGCATACCAGGCCAAGAGCCGTTGGCCGCTCGATGCGGATATTTTTGTAGGCAATGATACAACTTGGGCAGCGTTCCACGAACAACTCAACGAAGCCACACAAGGAGCATATAATGGCAATTGATTTCAACAACGAAGAAGAACAGAAAGAACGCTCGAACGGAACAATCCCGCCGGGGAGCAAGGTGCTTGTGGTCCTGTCCATCGAAAAGCCCACATACGCGCACGACCTGCACGATTACGTCAGCGTCTCGAAGCAGGGACTCCTCGGGTTGTGGGTGAAATACACGGTCATTGCGGGAACCTACGAAGGCTCGAAGTGGCACGAGAATATTTGGCTCCAGGAAGGCCAGCAGGAAATCAATCTGAATGACGGACAGCGCACGGCCTGCCGCATCGGCGGGGCACGCATCCGGGCTATCATCGAAGCCAGTCGCGGCATCATGCCGGAAGATAAATCCCCCAAAGCCGCCCGTGCGCGGGTAATTGGCGACTGGCTCGACCTCAACGGCATGCGGTTTCCAGTCAAGGTGGGCATCGGCAAGGAGGCCGTGAAGAGCAAGAGCGGGCAGCTTTTCTGGCCCAATGTCACGTTGGCGGTCCTCACACCGGACAAGGAAGATTATACGGGCATCATGGAAGGAGGGGAAGTCATCTCGTCGAGCGAAATTCCGCCCCTGCCGAACAATGCGCCGACTCGAAGAAACTCGGGGAGTTCAGCTGGCCCGCGCGATGATGGGCCGCCCGTCGACGTCTACAACGAAGACATTCCGTTCTGACCCACCAGCCCCGCCGGGCGGCGTCGTAGCCCGGCCAAATCAGCCAAACCGCCCGACGCCGGTAGTCCGTGCCGGCGCCGGGCAAAGGAGTGCGCATGTCCGAACAATTCAAGCCCTTCCAGCGAATTCTGGTACGGGATGAAATACATAAGCCATGGCGTGCGGCGTTTTTCGGTTTTTATTCGGGCATTGAAGATTTTCCCTATGCCACTACAGGTTCAGATTTCAGAAAATACTGCATCCCCTATGAGGGAAATGAACAATTCTGCGACACTGTATATGACCCAAATCCATCAGGACAGGTATTCAAGTTCGGAGACAAGGTCAAAGTGTGGGATAAATACAAAGGGGGTGTCGAAAAAGACGCCCTTTTTATTTGTAAAAGACGAAACCGCTATGTTGTGCTTTTGCCGGACGAACAGATTGCGTTGTTTACAGCCTGTCGGAGTGCGCCATGCTCTTGAAACCCGGAATGACCGTCCTTGCGCGTTCCCTGTCCATGAGGCGCGAGATTCAGGCCGTGCGGACGGAAAACGGCTTCCAGCGGGTGATGCGGGGGGTGGAGTAACCACAACGGGGGCCGCGCATCCTGCACGCGGAAAGGAAAAACCATGCCAGCTCTTACTGCCATTGTGGCTATTCTGCTCGTCGTGTTTGTGCCTCTTGGGCTTTGGGGTTGTCCCCGCTACGCCGTATATCAGCAGGAACTTGAAGGGGCGGCCGAACTCGCCCGTGCCACCCAAAACCGGCAGATCAGAATCGAGGAAGCCAAGGCAGAACAGGAAAGCGCCAAGCTTCGGGCCTACGCTGAAATTGAAAGAGCCCGTGGCGTGGCCGAGGCCAATAAAATCATTGGCGACAGCTTGAAAGGGAACGAGGCATACCTGCGCTATCTCTGGATTCAGGGCTTGCAAGAAGGCGCGACGCCTCAAGTTGTGTATGTGCCTACAGAAGCCGGGCTACCGATTCTCGAAGCCGGACGAACCAACGGGAAGTAACCAAATAGATTCATCCGGGGGCGCGACCGGACACAACGCGCGGAGGGAAAATGCTGACAGAAGAGGAAGTCAAATGGGTAGAGGAAACAAAACATCTTTGCAACCGCTGTGAATGGAATCTATGGGACAATCCCTGCATCCAGTACGGGCGGCTTGGCATGGAAGAAAGCTGCCCCGGATTCAGCCCACGTAATCTGGAACACGACTACCGCGACGCCGCAGAGTTTGAAGCAAGAGTTGCGGTATACCTTGCCAAATCCCCATGTCTGACTTGCCCTGATAATCCCAGAAATTGCCCGCGAGAAAACTCCCCGGAAAAGGGCCGCCCTTTTTTTGAAGCGTGCCGCATAAAACATGCCCGGATTGCCGTGGAAAAAGAAATGGAGAGGGCATGACATTATTTGAACTCCTCAAATATCACGCAGGAGAGGAACAAATCTCCCTCCGCAGAATGTCATGGAATAAATGGATGTTTATCAGGTGCTATGAGGAGGGGGGCTTCATGGAACACTGTGTCAAAAATGGAGATGTGGACTTTGCCTGCCCATGGTTCCCTTGGGTAGAAGATATTCTTGCTGATGACTGGGAGGAAGCATGCCTGAAAAGCTGAAGCCGTGCCCGGCATGTGGGACGCCTGGGGATACTTTAGAAGTATACCCTGTGAAGGATGGTTTTTATCAGGTTGGGTGCTGGGACTGTTTTATGCGGGGGACGCGACTCCTGTCCCCTGATAAAGCCATAAAAGCATGGAACGCCCTTCCGCGCCGCCTGCGCTGGACGAAGGAACCGCCGAAAGATCCGGGGTGGTACTGGATACGCGATTATGGAAAGAGAATCCATATCGTGGATGTGGGTTGCGATATGACAGAATATGAACCTCAGCCCTACAGAGAATGGGCCGGGCCTATCCCGGAGCCGGAGGAGTAATGACAGACAACGAACTTTACGGTCTGTCTCTCAAAGAGCAGGCCACATTTTTATGGGCACTTTGCAGGTATAGCAACAACCCTGAAACATGCCCCATCATTCTGATGATGGGATATTGGGGTATGCCCCTTTGAAAAGGTACCCTGCGAAAATATCCCTCAATGGGGCTGGCTGGACATCCTCAAAAACCGCATCCCCCCGGAGACGAACCGATGAACGCATACCTGTTCTGTTTCATGTTAAATTTAGCGGCAATGTTCGGCATGTGCCTAATTGCATGGTTTGTCTGGCAAGGGGCATCGCCGTGGCTTGTCCTTATTGCTTTCTTTTTCTCTCTGGTAATTTTAGCCCCCGGAAGGGAAACTTTTACCTGCCCTGAATGCGGACATACCGGAACGCTGAAAGTGTTTAAAATCGGATTCTATTCGGTGAGCCTCCCGCAGGCAAAACAAGGAGAAAAAGATGCACAATAACCGCACAACCGAATCCCTCCTTGCCCGCCGTGCGCTTGCCGAGAAGGCGACGCCGGGGCCGTGGGAAGTAGATAAAAGTGAGATTACGTCTGCCGTTTATGTTGAGACAAGTTGGGGGCACTTGATATGCGATAGCTCTGATCATGGAGACGCCGCCCACATCGCCGTATCCGACCCCGCTACAGTCATGGCCGACATCGACGAAATCCTGCGCCTGCGGGAGCAGGTGGAACGGCTGGAGAAAGAGGCGGATTGGCTGGCTGAATATTGCTGGAAGAAACCAGAAGCAGAATACCATCCTCTCAGGGAAATGAGGGGAGGTTTTTACTGCGGTGCATGTCCGTATGACTATGATTGCCGGAAATGCTGGCGCGAAGCAGCACGCAAAGCTGTGGAGGCGAACCATGACTGAACACCCCATAATCTTCAACGGCGACATGGTGCGGGCCATTTTGCGCGGGGAAAAGACGCAGACGCGGCGGCCGGTGAAACCACAGCCTGCCACCGGCTGTATGTACAGTATAAATGGCGCTCATAATGCTGCGTTGCATTTGACTGACGCCGGTTGCCAAGTCCGATATATCCCACCGACCGGACGGAGTAAGGATCATTTACTACTATGCCCTTTCGGCCAGCCCGGAGACCGGTTGTGGGTGCGAGAGACATGGCGATTGGCCGATCCTGATGGAGATGATGCTGTATCAGAGGATGTTTATGGCCCATACGCTCCGTTCGTTGGCGGTAACGGTTCCAGAAAAATCCGTTGGCGGGTTATCTACCGAGCAACCAGTCCCGAAAGTCACCCAAAATACGGCAAAGCTCTTTGGACACCCTCTATCCACATGCCTCGCTGGGCATCCCGCATTACGCTGGAAATCACCGACATCAACGCGGAACGGGTGCAGGACATCACAGAAGATGATGCACGCGCGGAGGGGGTCAAACCAGAATTTCGCACTGTTGTTGCGCGTTCCGATGGAGGGCCGGATTACCATATCCCATGTAGTTATCGAGGCGGCTTCGCTAATACCTGGAACGCCCTCTATGCCAAGCGCCCCGGCCTCTCATGGGACGAGAACCCCTGGGTATGGGCTATAACATTCAGGCGCGTGGAGACTTCTCATGAAAACTGACCCTGCCGCCGCCCTCCAACATACCCGCTGCATCCAGGCGCTCACCGCCATCGGCGTGTGCATCGACCCCTCGATCATCGATGTGCGCGGCCTCGGAGCGCTGGAAAAGCAGATTGCCAAGGTCAAACGCTGGAGCGAGGCCGCAGCGGCAAAGACCACCCAAACCCGTAAACTTTCCGCTGGCGCGCGCCGTGACCTGGACGCCATGTTTCACCGCATGGCGGATGCCATCGACGGCGTGTGGTCGGATGACGGCGACACAAAGTTCCTGACTTGGGCCGCAAATGTCTATGCGTCCGAGCTGCTTGTGTGGGATTGCCTCAATACCTGCCCGCTCTTCGCCCACGGCAACGAATGGCGCTGGCTCCAACAGTCGGCATACACACTCTCGCGCCAGCTTGAGGCGCTTGACCCCGCCGTCGCGGTACGAGGCACGGCGATTTATGAAGACATTGCCCCGCGTGATAAGGCTTTTTTGTAATTGAGGGGAGATACCATGCCAGAGGAACTTTTATCAGAAATCCGCTTACTGCTGGCTGAACGTGAAAAATATACGCAAGCAGTACAGGCCATTGACGGGAAGATTGCCTCTTTGGCCGGTTTCATTCCTGCCGATAAAAGCCGGAAGCCGAAGAAAAGCACCCTTTCCAATTCAAACTTTATCCACGCCTGCAACAGCACAGGAGCAAGGCCATGAGCATTTTTCAGCGTAAAGGTGGCCGGTGGGTAGTCAAGTTCAAAAATCCATCGGGGGAATGGGCACAGAGAAGTTTCCGTGATGAAAACACGGCCAGAGCCTTTGACGCGGAACAGAATGACACACCCGAAGATACGGAACTATCCATGGGTGAACTTGTAGTTCTCTATCTGCGCAGCAACCCCGACATTTACCACGAAACACGCCGCCGCATTATCTGGCTTTTTGCGGATGGGGGGCCATGCGCCTTTATGCGCGACAAGTACGCGGTGAAGCTGGACAGGCAGGACTTGGAACGAATGCGCGAGTTTATGCGTTGCCGCAACGTTACCAATAACACCATCAACCATTATCAGGCGTATACACAAATGATTCTGGCGTGGGGGGCGGATCAGGAACTAATCGCCCGTCACCCTTGGCGAGATTTCAAAAAGCTCAAGATAAACAAGCCGGTCATTCAGGCTCGTTTGGAAGACCTCACAAGGCTTTATCCATACTTGCCCGAATACCTGCAATGGGCGGCTAAAACCGCCTTTTTTTTGGCCTTGCGTCCGGGTCGTGTTGAGCTTTTCCAACTTACATGGAATGCGTTCAACTGGAAACGTGGCTTTGTCTCCATCCGGCAAGGCAAGACGGGCCGGGTGAAAACAGTTTACCCTCACCCAACATACATGGAAGAAGCGGCCTATCGGTATCATGCGGACAAATTGGCTGGCATTCTGCTGGTTTGCCACAACAAAGGCAAGCCAGTCTGCTCATACCACAAGGTTTGGGGCAATGCCTGCAAGCGTGCCGGTATCCAGCTTCGTTTTTACGATATAAGACACCTTGCAGCCTCTGAAATGTTGGCGCGTGGGGCAGACCTTGCCGCCGTATCAGCCCAGCTTGGTCACGCCAGCGTCACCACAACGGGGAACACATACGCCCACGTCACACCCGGAGGGCAGTCGCATGCAGGGGCACTTATGCCAGCGATTGACGTTGAAAAATGACTTGGTGCCGTTTGGTGCATTTGGTGCAAGAAAAAAGGGCTTAGATTTTACTCTAAGCCCTTGATTTCTCTGGCTCCCCGAGACGGACTTGAACCGCCAACCTAGTGAT
>UMHC01002014.1_pt1 | contig 13190 bp, 10 predicted proteins | sample 1965381 | NCBI WGS metagenome assembly UMHC01 (sample SAMEA4836083, study PRJEB28245) | human gut metagenome | biome: gut microbiome; material: fecal sample | place: Denmark | collected 2008 | reverse complement strand
TACGTTGTTTTGATTTTGTCAAGCACTTTTTAAAAGTTTTTAAAAAGTTTTTTCAGCTTTTTAAAATCAAAACCGAGCAACACTTTCGATTACTTCCTGAATGCTGACTCTCCACTTCCGTGTGTTCTACACTCTTTCACCGTCTGTGTTTTCTCTCGTCTGCCTCGCCTCTCAGCGCAACAGTTGATATTATATCAGCACATCCCTCTTTTGTAAACCCCTTTTTGACAATTTTTTTATCTTTTTTACATTATCGGCAATTTCTACATTTTAAACTCATTTGTTGTTTATTTTATCCCAAAATTCACTATATACACCCTTTTTTAAAAATAAACTTTATTCGACAGATTTTCAAAACAATTTTCTTGACAAAGAATGGGTATATATATATAATAGTATTAACAAATGAATCCCCTTAAAAACATTGACGGGAACAAGATGCAAATGAACCGGCAAAGAGAGCTGACGGTTGGTGTGAGTCAGCATGGAACATTGTATGGATAGCTCATCCCCGAGTTTTTCGTGTGAAGTGTATATACTATATATATGTAATGCGAAACGCAAGACTGCGTTATCGGTCGGGACTTTGTCAGAAGTCTTTAAGGAGAACACAGTGATGTGTTCTTGAATACGGGTGGTACCACGGATTTTATTCGTCCCTTTGTTTAGGGGGGCGATTTTTTTGTGCTATTTAACAGGAGGTTATTATATGAAACCATCATTTGAAAAGTACATTCCCTTTAAGCAGATTAATCTGCCGGACAGACAGTGGCCAAACAATACTATAACAAAAGCACCGATCTGGTGCAGTGTTGACCTTCGTGACGGTAACCAGGCGCTTGTCGATCCTATGAACCTTGAAGAAAAGCTCGAATTTTTCCATGCACTTTGCGATATGGGCTTTAAGGAAATCGAAATCGGTTTTCCGAGTGCATCAGAAACAGAATATGAAATCTGCCGTGAGCTTATTGAAAACAACCACATTCCCGATGATGTAACAATTCAGGTTCTTGTTCAGGCAAGAGAGCATCTTATCAGAAAAACTTTTGAGGCTGTTAAGGGTGCTAAGAATGTTATCGTTCATTTCTATAACTCAACTTCAACTCTCCAAAGAAAAGTTGTTTTCAAAACAGATATGGACGGTGTAATCAAAATTGCCGTTGACGGTGCAAAGCTTATTAAACAGCTTACGGATGAATATGACGGAGATACAAACTTCAGATTTGAATATTCTCCCGAAAGCTTCAGCGGTACTGAGCCTGAAAACGCTGTTGAAATATGCGACAGGGTTATCGAGGCACTCGGTTCGACTGCTGAAAACAAGTTGATTGTCAATCTTCCTAATACTGTTGAGATGTGCACACCGAACACATATGCAGATCAGATTGAATACTTTGCAAGAAATCTTAAACACCGTGACGCCGCTATTATCAGTATCCACCCACACAATGACCGTGGATGCGGTGTTGCCGCAGGCGAACTTGCATTGCTTGCAGGTGCTGAAAGAGTTGAGGGTACACTCTTCGGCAACGGTGAGCGTACAGGTAATATGGATATCGTTACAATGGGACTTAATATGTTCACACAGGGCGTTGATCCTAAGCTTGACTTTTCAAATCTTCCAAAGCTCCGTGAAATCTATGAGCGTTGCACAAATATGAAGATTGACCCTCGTCAGCCATATATCGGCGAGCTTGTATTTACTGCATTCTCGGGCTCACATCAGGACGCTATCAACAAGGGTATGAAATATATGAAAGAAAGCGGAACTGAGTACTGGGAAATTCCGTATCTTCCGATTGACCCTGCCGATGTCGGCAGAGAGTACGAGCCGATTATCAGAATCAACTCACAGTCCGGTAAGGGCGGTGCGGCTTTTGTTATGAACAATAACTTCGGTTATGACCTTCCGAAGAGAATGCATCCCGAATTTTCAAAGCTTGTTCAGGCAAAATGTGAGGAGCTTGGCAGAGAGCTTATTCCGAAAGAGTTGTTTGAGGTATTCGAGAAGAATTATCTTGAGCATAAGCAGAAATATGTTCTCTCAAGCAGAAAGATTTACGAAGAGAGCGAAAACGGCAATGATTATGTTCACTTCAAGGGCAAGATGAAGATTAACGGCAACGAAGAGGTTTCTCTCAGTGGTGTCGGCAACGGTCCTATTGATGCATTCTTCAATGCAATCAAAAAGGTCGGTCTTGACAAGTATGAGTTCATCTCATACAGTCAGCACGCAATTTCTCAGGGTTCCGACTCAAAGGCTGTTTCATATATCGAACTCAAAAAGCCTGACGGAAAGAATATCTTCGGCATCGGCATTGACTCAAATGTCAATGTTGCATCGGTACTCGGTGTTCTCAACGCAATCAACAGAGCCGAGGCTTAATCAATTTAACAATTCAATTTTCAGGGCTGTGCGAATGTGCAGTCCTGTTTTTTATGAAACAAGATGTTAATAATTGACTTTTGAAAGGCAGACATATATAATGTAAACATATAATCGCAAATAGAAATGGTAGGGGTTAAAATGAAAAAGAAAGTAATTATAATTATTGCAGTGGTTTGTGTAGCGATTATTGCCGGTGTCGGTACAATCTTCGGCGTAAATGCTTACAACAATTACACCATACAGCAACAGACAGAACAGCAAATCAAAAGTATTGACGATACATACTCAAAATTTACAAAGGAAACCGACAGAGCCAAAAAGTTAGTTATATTATCCGATTTCATTAAGAACAAGCTATCAACAAGTGATGAAATCAAGGTTGAAGTGTTAAACTCTGTTGATCCAAAGTACAATGAAACACTTGCAAAAATGCAAAAGTTTTTCACAGATGATTATGATAAGACAATAAAAGATAACACTATTGACAGCAAAACTCTTGAAAAAACTAACGATAAAAAGAAGTTGCAGTCTTGTATTGATAATCTTGAGGCTTTAAAGAAAACAATTGATTCCGAAAAAAGCAATGTATTCTATAAAAAGGATATCGGCAACTACGATAAAAAGCCTGACGAATTGATTAGTTCGTATAATGACAGAATAACTGCCATTGAAAAAGCCGAAGCTGAAGCAAAGGCTAAAAAAGAAGCCGAGGCAAAAAAGAAAGCCGAAGAAAAAGCTAAACAGGAAAAGAAGAAGCAAACCGAGAGCAGTAACACAAACAACAACGATAACTCCTACAGTGATAATACAAACAGTTACAGCGACAGCGGAAACAGCTACGACAACGGTGACAATAATTACAGTTCTAACGATAGTAACTACAGTAGTGGAAATAATTCTTCAAATTCTTCTGGAAACTATAGTCGCTGGAGTTACACAGATGAAACTGGAACATATTATCACGATTCTAATGGAAATAAATGGGACTCTAACGGAAACAAGTATGAATACGATCCTGATGATGATATAAATTCTTGGGGTTATCCTGAAGATGAATAATTTTTTAATTTCAACTACCTTTATCGGTCGGATAATTTATTAAAATTGTCCGACCGATTTTTTGCGTAAAGTCGGATGCAATTTTTTGTTTAATGTAAAATTCAAATACCGCTTTTAGAAAAATGTTACAAATCGCCTTTAAAAATCAAGAATTTCGTTACAAATGATTGAATATTTTCAAGAATAATGTTACACCGCCTTTATTTGTCCTTAAATTGCCCATAATAAGCCTGTGGGCGAAAAATAGGGACATACAGCTAACATAGCCATATGCCCCTGAAAATCGGTTTTAAAGCTTATTTCATGCTGTTTTCGTAAGACTCAATCATCTTTTTAACCATCTGACCGCCTACAGAACCTGCTTCTCTTGCGGAAATGTCGCCGTTATATCCCTGTTTGAGGTTTACGCCTACTTCGTTGGCACATTCCATCTTAAAGCGTTCCATGGCTTCCTTTGCCTGAGGTACATTAATCTGATTGTTATTGCTTGACATAATTTGTTTTCTCCTTTTCAAAACTTTTAAATCTCGTTAAATTTATTAATAAAGCGGCGTTTCGGCATCCCGTTTTCATCGCCGCAATAGTATTGTTTGCGGTGAAATTCGTTTTATTATTTGTAATTTTTTCAAGTTTTGAAATTCACAAAAAACATCATACAAAGCAAAAAGCAGCTATGCCAAACGACATAACTGCTTTTTATATTGTGTATGAAAGGGTTAGGGAAATAAGCCTTTCGTCTTGCTGTTAAAATATATTGAGTTACTTTTTCTCGATTGAATCGGTCTTGTAGATGAAGTCAACCTTACCGTCCATATCATCGGAAATACCGCTGTAGTTGTTGTACTTCTTTGATGCTTTCTGAACAGCCTTGAAACGGTCGATGATATCCCGGACATCACCGTTTGCGGCATCAACAATGCTGTCAATGCCCTCCTCTTTGAACTTCTTCATACCCTTGGACAATGTCATTGCACCGTCATTGAGCTGTTTAACGCCGTCAACAAGTGCTGCACTGCCGTCCTTGAGAGTACCAACGCCCTCGAAGAGGCTCTTTGTACCGTCCGAAAGTGAGCTTGTGCCGTTTTTGAGAGTCTTTACACCGTTTTTAAGGCTTGATGTACCGTCCTTGAGGGTTGAAGTACCGCTCTTGAGTTCGCTTGTACCGCTCTTAAGACTTGAAGAACCGTTCTTGAGCTGACCGGCACCGCTTACAAGTGAACCTGTGCCGTCCTTGAGTGTATATGTGCCGGCAAGAATCTGCTGAGCGCCCTCGTTAGCTTGATCAACACCCGCTGTGTATGAAAGCACACCCTGATAGAATGTGTTGTAGCTGTCAAGCTGAGTTTTGAGAGCCTGAAGTGACTTTCTGCCTGCCTGAGCTTTTGCAACACCTGCCTGAATCTGACTCTGAACCTCTTCGCTGTTCATATTTGTTTCGATAAGGCTCTGAATCTGTGCCTCTGTATTGCTGTCAATTGCAGCCTGAACCGCAGATGTACTCATCTGTGTAGAAACTGCAGTAGAAACCTGAGCCTGAACTTCTTCACTGACCTGACCTGCGGCAACAGCGGCATCATACTGATCTGCCGTCATACCAAGACCTGCGGCTGCGAGAACCTGTTCCGTAACAGACTTTCTTACTGTTGCCTCAACGGCAGTTCTGATAACATCCTTCTGGCTGTTTACAGTTGCCGTTACTGTTTCGAGTGCTGTATTGTAAGCGAGCTTCTGAGCATTTTCATCGCTGAGTGATGAAATAAGTCCTTCAAGAACGCTGTCATAGTTTTTAATTGTAAGCTTGTCGGCTGTAAGACCTGCGGCGGCAATCTGAGTGTCGGCAGTTGAAAGAAGTGTGTTAAACACCTGTTCTGCACCGCCGTTTAGAGTTGCGCTGTTGGATGAAAGCTTGCCGAGACCGCCCGCAAGTGTTGCAACATAACTGCTGAGACTTGCCGCACCGTTGTCAACCTGTGACGCACCGCCTGCAAGTGTTGCAAGACCGCTGTCAAGCTGTGATGCACCGCTGTCAAGCTGTGACGCACCGTTTTTGAGCTTTGACGCACCGTCATCAAGCGTTTTTGCACCGCTTGAAAGACCGTCTGCACCGCTGTCAAGTTTTTTTGCACCGCTGTTTACCTGTTCTGCACCGTCATAAAGCTTGTCGATACCTTCAATGAGTGTGCCTGACTTGTCAAGAAGTGTGCCGATACCGTCATAAAGCTGTGAAGAACCGTCAACAAGCTGTTCTGCGGCGTCTTCGAGTTCATCAAGAGAATCCTTAAGCTCGTCAACCTTATCGTCAACCTTTGAAAAATCAACATCGTTGAAAATATCGTTCATTGCAACTGTCATTGTTGTTGAAAGTTCAAAATCGGTTGTGTCTGCTGTGATTTCAACATAATCAGGGATTTCCATTTCATCCTTGTCAATATCAAGGCTGTCCTGCATACCCGGAAGAGCAAAACCGGCAACGATTGTTCTTGTACCGTCATTGATAGCCTTGCCGTTTGAAACCTCAACATTTTTGAATTTGTCATCGTCAAGAATCATACCCGAAAGCATAAGGAACGGAACATTAACTTCTTTTGTCTTGCCGTTAATCTTAACCTTTTCCTTCTGTGTGTTTTCATAGTCAATGCGGATTGTAACCTTACCGCTCTTGCCTGCAATTTCATCTGCAGAAACAGTTTTGCCGTTGAGCTTGTAGCTTAATTTGAGCTTTACGGGAAGTTCAGTTGTGCCTGTTCCCTGATAGTAGATGTCATCGCCATTTGCAGCCCACTCATAAGCATTGTCTTCGTTTACCGTGTATGTTTCGTCACCCTTAACATTTTTAACATCCTTGAGGTTTGAAACATCCTTTACCTTGCCTTTTGTATCTACACCCTTGAGCCAGTCGCTTACAATGATTTTCTTAGCCGCACCGCTTGCGTCGGCAATAACATAAACGGTTTCATTTTTGCTGAGCTTTTTGAGAGCCTCTTTAGTTGTGCTTGCCTTCTTAACAGCCTCAACCGTACTTTCTGTCTGAACACCGAGAGCCTGTGCAGTATTGTCTGCACCGGCGGAATAAGCGGCAACACCTACTCCGCTGCAGAGAATCGTGAGTGCAAGCGCGCCTGAAATAGCACCCTTGATATAGTTTTTGCTTAAAAATTTATGATTATTATTTTTGTTAGTCTTTTTCATTATACAGCAGCCTCCGAAATTGATGTTTTTTTCGGCTTAAAACCGAGAGTTGTCTTTGCAATTACCTTGTCGAACAGCATAAACATTGCCGGCAAAATAAGCGTTACGCAGAACATACTGATGACAGCACCTCTTGCAAGGAGCTTACAGATTGATGAAATAAGGTCAACATCCGAGTAGAATGCGACGCCGATTGTAGCGGCAAAGAGTCCCATTGCACTAACGATAATTGACGGAATTGAAGTTTCAAGAGCCGTAATAACCGAGGTGCGTTTATCGTTTCCGAGATACCTTTCCTTCTTATATCGTGTCGTCATCAAAATTGCGTAGTCAACCGTTGCACCAAGCTGAATTGTACTTATACAGATAGGTGTAATGAACGGGAGCGACTCGCCCATAAGATGCGGAATACCGAGGTTGATAAAGATAGCAAGCTCAATAACCGCAACAAGAATAATCGGAAGTGTGATACTCTTTTCAACAATCGCAATGATAATAAAGATTGCAACAATAGAAATTGCATTTACAACCTGAAAGTCAACTGTCGTGATGTTTACAAGGTCGTTTGTACAAGCGGCTTCACCGATGAGAAGTCCGTCCTTATCATACTTTGTAATGATTTTATTCAACTCGTCAATCTGCTTTGCCATAGGATCTGTGGCTGTTTTGTACTCAGAGTTGATAAGCATAAGCTCCCATTTATCATTTTTGAGAACGCTTGTGATTGAATCGGGAAGAACCTCTTCCGGAACAAGCGAACCTACAACGCTTTCAAGGCCGAGAACATATTTTACGCCGTCAACCTTTTCAAGCTCGTTTGTCATATTTCTTGCGTCCTTTGCAGAAAGCGAAGAATCAACAAGAACCATATGTGTTGTACCGACACCGAATTTATCTTTAAGCTTTGTGTTGGCAATTACATTTGCCATATCTTCGGGAAGACTTTCCGACAAATCGTAGTAAATCTCATTGTTTGTCTGGCTGTATGCCGAATAGAACGGATAAATAAGAGCCGCAAACATTACGAGAAATACAGGGAAAATTTTAACAAGTCCTGTTGCAAGCTTCTTTGTTGACGGAATAAGCGACTTATGCATTGTCTTTTCAAGAGGCTTGTCAAGAACAAGAATGAGTGACGGAAGAACCGTTACACAGGAGATAACACCGAGGATAACACCCTTTGCCATTACAATACCGAGGTCAAGACCGAGTGTGAATGTCATAAAGCAAAGTGCGATAAAGCCTGCAACCGTTGTGATTGAACTTCCGATTACGGAACGGACGGTTTCGTGAATTGCAACAGCCATTGCCTGCTTGTGGTTTTCACAAATGCCCTTTTGTTCTTCATAACTGTGCCACAGGAAGATTGAGTAGTCCATTGTTACCGCAAGCTGAAGGACTGCCGCCAACGCTTTGGTAATGAATGAAACCTCACCCATAAAGTAGTTACTGCCCATATTTACGAGGATAGCAACCGCTATACTTGCAAGGAACACAAACGGGATAATCCAGTTATCCATAAAGATCATCATTGCAATTACCGCAAGAACAACAGCGATTGCAACATAAGTCATTTCCTGTTCCTCAAACATATCCTTCATATCCGTAATCATTGCCGACATACCCGAAACAAAGCATTGTTTACCGGCAACCGAACGGATTTCTTCGATAGCGTTCATTGTTTCATCGGCTGATGTTGAGGTATCGAAGAATACCGCCATCATTGTTGCATTTCCCGAATTGAACGCATCATAAATTTTGTCGGGCAACATTTCCTTTGGAATTGAGATGTCGGCAAAATCGTCATACCAAAGAACCGTATCAACATGGTCGATTTCTTTGATTTTTTCCTCTGTTGCCGCAACATCCTTATCATCCATATTCTCAAAGATGAGGAATGAAAAAGCACCCTTTCCGAAGTCATCAAGCAGATAATCCTGACCCTTGATTGTGTCGAGGTTATCGGGAAGATAACTAAGAATGTCGTAATTAACCCTTGTAAATGCCATTCCCAAGGCTGACGGAATCATCAGCGCAACGGCAAGTATAAGGATTACGAAACGGCTTTTAACAACCGCTTTCCCTAACTTCATATTTCATACTCCTTCATATATGATTTGCAGACTGCACTCTGCATTCAAAGGAACGATCCGAGAGGTGAACCGCATTTCCTTTGTCCGTAATATATTCTATTACGGCTTTGTTAAAATTTAAACAGACACAAAAAATGCCGTGTCAGGAATTTAGACACGGCAATAAATTTGTACGGAAATCAGACATTTTGTTAAATTTGTCTGCATTTCAGACACGCAAGCAAGCGCAAATATTCAATTTTAACCAATAAAACAGCAATCAGGCATTGATTTTGGCACATCTGTCCAATGCAGACTCCATTGAACCCTCAAACAGCTCACAAATGCGTTTCATCTTAATTCTGAGGTCATATTTCATACCTCCGCCGAGCCAGTCGATAATAAAACCGACAAGCTGACACTTGTAGTACATAATCATTGCGTCAAGGTCATCTTCGGCAATATTTTTTGTAATTTCAAGCTTGTCAAAATAGCTTTTTATAGCGTGAGTACAAATCCTGTTGAGATACACATCAAATGTAGTTCTGTTCGCAGAATTGTAAATGTGCTGAATCACCGACTTGTTAGAAAAAGCATAGTCAATTACAGAAATCAGACTTTCATAAACAGAGGTATTGTTGTCGGTTTCGGTCGCAACAAATCTGTCAGCCTCTTCAACGAGAATTTCCTCAAGAAGCGACGGAATGTCGTCAAAATGGTAGTAGAAGGAATTACGGTTAATTCCGCATTCTTCAACAATTTCCTTGACTGTAATTTTATTCAACGGCTTTTTATTCAAGAGCGAAATAAAGGTCGCCTTGATAGCCGCCTTGGTAAATGTCGGCATAGTGTCCCCCCTGAAAATTGCAAAACATCCGTGTGCAGACGGATATTTCCATTCCGAATTTTTTCATACACAATATATGCAGCCGATTGCTACACTAATTAAAGTAAATTGTATCACAATTATTTAAAAATAGCAATAACAAGCATATTAACAAAATCAGGGGTTTGTTTTGTATTTCCTATGTAAAAAAGCCCCGAAATTGATGTTACCCCCCAAAAAGTCAGACCAAAAATCTAATGATTTTGGAGGTTGATTCAAAATCGTGGCTTTATATTTATAAAATTATAAATTCAATATCTTTCGGGAAATCATTTTGCACACTGCAAAGGCTGATTTCGTAGTCCGAAAATTTATATTGTTTCATATAATATTCGGTTTGATTTTCAGAGAATTTTCCGTTGCTGACATCAACACTTTTTGCGCCACGGTGAAATCCGTCACCCATACATTTTAGGAGTGCCTCTTTTTTTGTCCACAATTCAAAAAATGTGCCGAGCCTGTCAAAAGCGTTGCCGAGCAATTTCATCTCGTTGTCGCAGAAAACAATTTTGCCGAGCCTTATACCATTGAGAAATCGAATTTCTTCAATATCACACCCGACTTCGGACCCCGACAACGCAAAAAGAACATAGCTTCCGCTGTGCGAAATATTGAAACAAAGCCCGTTGTCACATTCGGGTTTGCCGAATTCATTCACGGTGATTTTTGCACCGCCAAGAAATTTGTTCATAAACAATCCGCCTGCAATGCAACGCAGTTTATCGTCAGCTCTGCGGCATCTTTGAACACGCTCCGCTCTTTCGTGAGAAAGCTCACCGACTCTGTCAAAAGAAATTTTGCGGATATCGGTTATAAAAAGCCGTGTTTTCATATCAATAGCCACGGAGTGCGTCAAGCGAATCATCGGACATAATCCAATCGTTCACATCAATTTCCGTAAAATCGGTTTTATCGTTTCTGACAATAACCTTGTCAATACCTGCGTTGATAACCATACGCTTGCACATTGCACACGAAGATGTGTTCTGAACATACTCGCCGTTTGACATCTCCTTGCCGACAAGATAAAGCGTTGCGCCAATCATCTGTTCTCTTGAAGCATGGATAATAGCGTTCGCCTCGGCGTGAACGCTTCTGCAAAGTTCGTAACGCTCGCCACGGGGAATGTTGCGTTCCTGACGGATACAAAATCCCAAATCACAGCAATTTTTTCTGCCTCTCGGAGCGCCTGTATAGCCTGTTGAAACAATCTGGTCGTTGTTCACAATAATTGCACCAAAATTTCTGCGCAGGCAAGTTCCCCTTTCAAGCACAGTTTCGGCAATGTCAAGATAATAATTAATTTTGTCAATTCTGTCCATATAAAAACACCGTCCGTTATCATAATTTCAAATTCGGTCAAGTATATTTTAGAGTAGCCGAAAGCGGTATCAGCCTTTGAGCTTTTCAACACAATCTCTGCATACATATTTTCCGCCGAATGCAATCAGATTATCAAGAGTATTGCAAAAAACGCACTTGCTCTCTGCCTTTTTAATCGTAACGCACTCATCGTCAGCCTCAATGTGAAGAATGTCACCCGGCTTAATGTTGAGGTGGTTGCGGATATCCTTTGATATTACAATTCTGCCTGCTTTATCAATTTCCCTAAAGTTTGTATAAATCATTTTAATTCACCATAATCCCTATTTTTTAATTCACCATAATCCCTATTTTTACCTATACTACCATTTTTCGGGATTTTTGTCAACGATTTTATTAAATAATTTGATTACAAAAATGACAATATTGTACATTTTGTCGTTAATTGCAGCAAAAGGAGTAAAAATGCTGAATTATATCTGGAGCGGACTCATTGCCGTGAGCGTATTGTGTGCGTTGTTTATGGGCAACACCGCCGACATTTCAAACGCACTCATCGAAAGCGGAGCGTCATCAATACAGCTTATTCTCACAATGGCAGGCATAATCTGCCTTTGGTCGGGAATTATGAAAATCGCAGTTGAAAGCGGTTTGACAAACATTTTTGCAAAAATCTTTGCACCGTTGCTCCGTCCGCTTTTTCCGAGACTTGATAAAAAAAGCGACGCCTTTCAAAGCATCACTATGAATATCAGTGCAAATCTGCTCGGACTCGGCAATGCCGCAACACCTTTCGGACTAAAGGCAATGGAACAGCTGCACACGCTCAATGACCGCCGTGACATTGCGAGCAACGAAATGGTTGTTTTTGTAGTTATGAACACAGCGTCACTCCAGCTGTTACCCACAACGCTTGCCGCTCTCCGCCAATCCTACGGAAGCTCTGCGCCTTTTGAAATTATCGTGCCCGTCTGGATAAGCTCTGCGTGTGCGTTGACGGTGGCATTGCTGATTGCCTGTACGCTGAATATAAGGCAAGGTAAAATTTGAGAAATGTGGTGAGCAAATGGAATTTGTAATGCCTGCATTTGCGTGTATTGTTGTGGTATTCGGGCTGATAAAAAAAGTTCCCGTATTCGATGTGTTCATTTCGGGAGCAAAAGAGGGAGTAAAACTTCTGTACAACATTGCCCCTACAATTATGGGACTTGTGTTTGCCGTTGACCTTTTGCAGTCAAGCGGAGCAATTGACGCAATATGCGCACTGATTCAGCCGACAGCGGAATTTTTGGGGTTTCCGAAAGAAATCGTTCCGCTCGTACTCCTCCGCCCCGTTTCGGGAAGCGGTTCGACCGCACTCCTCACAGCCCTTTACAAAACCTGCGGTCCCGACAGCTTTGCGGGCAGAACAGCATCCGTACTCGCAGGTTCAAGCGAAACAACCTTCTACGCAATCGCAATGTACTTTGGCTGTATCCGTGTCAAAAAAATTCGCCACACCCTCTTTGCCGCCATAACCGCTGACCTAACCGCCGCAATCATGAGTGTTATAACGGTCAGATTGTGGTTTAATATGTGATTGTAAAGTGTTCCCATTTCGGAACACTTTTCCTTGTCTTTGGGTTTTTGCTCCCATTTCGGCACGATTTTATTTTAACATTTTTCAATTTGTCATTTCCCTTTCCAAATAGAGTTATTATTCCAAAAATCCGATACTAAATCACAAAATTAAAAAGCCCTTTGAGAAAAGATTTCTCAAAGGGCTTGATAAACTGGAATTTATATTGCAATCATTTTTTCTTTAATTCTAGAATATTCTTCTCGATCTGCTGTATAACCCCCTGAAATCATCATCCGTTTTTCCTGTCGGATCTTCAAGTTTCCAGTTGCCATCAAACGCTCTGCCGATAAACGGACAACCTACATCACAACCCATGGAGATGTCTGGCTCCGGGATGCTTGATATCAGCTTAGAATACTGCTTTTTCTCCATGTCGATGCCGTAAAGCTCCTTCATGAGACGGACGGCATCCTGATTGATCTGGGGCGCAGCAAGTATGATGGAATCCTTCAGGAAATCAATGTCCGTATGATTCTGTATAATTTCTGTGAATTAGTGACTTCTCACGCTGTGGTAAAAACACCTAAAAAATACAGCATTTCTTAACTGAACAGTATTTTCAATGCATGACCGCATATGATATACTGTTTTCATCATAAAAAGCCTTATCTAGGAACCGTAATAATTCTATTCAAATTTTCTTCCTGATTC
>UMHC01035177.1_pt1 | contig 13219 bp, 8 predicted proteins | sample 1965381 | NCBI WGS metagenome assembly UMHC01 (sample SAMEA4836083, study PRJEB28245) | human gut metagenome | biome: gut microbiome; material: fecal sample | place: Denmark | collected 2008 | reverse complement strand
AATAATGCCGGGTTCATCCACTTTTCCAGAACCAGCCAGTTGCCGAGGTTTACGCCTTTGATGTAGTCGAGGTTCATATGCACTCCTTTGTACGTCATGTAGTTTCTATTACTTAGTAACTACTTAGTTATATCGTAATACATTTCGTTCCCGTATGCAACCCAATCCTGGCGGCATCCCATCTCTGCCCGCCATTTTCATGCAACCCGAGATCGCAGATGCGCCGATACTGCGCAATGAGGCGATGCTGACCGGGCAAGAAGCGCACCGCATATAGCAAAGGTGCCCACCGCATACGGAACAATGCGGCGGGCACCTGCAGCACAGTATCGGCCATGGCCGGACACCCGACATAGACGTCAAGCCGTTGCACTGCCTGGGAAAAAGGGAAACCGGCATTACGCGGCGCAGACGAACCAATACCTTGCGATCCGGCGATCAGTCCAGCACGAAGGTGTTGAACGATCGAGGAGCAAGCGTTACCTTGAAACCACGTTCGGCGGCATCGGGATCGGCGAATTCGAACGGGCGCTCCTCGTCGAGGGCGTTCTGCGCCACGACCACCACCGTGCCGTCCGGATTGCGGAAGGCGATGGCCATCGAGTTGAAATGGCCAGTGGTGCCGAGCACCTTCGCGCCGGGCCTGACGAAATGCGAGAAGTGACGCATCACGTAGTATTCCGGATTGCGGCGCACCTCATGCGTGTCGGCGGTGATGGTGAACAGGGAGTTCTGCCACCAGCCCCATGTGGAATCCTGGTCGTCAAGAATCATGTTCCAGTAGGTGTATGCGGTGGCGCCGTTGCGGAAGTAGTGGTTAATCAGATGGAAGATGTACTCCGCGTACTCCCAGCTGTTGTCGCCGGTGCCGCATTCGGACTCCGACTGGATCAGCTCGATCTCCGGCCATGATTCGTGCGTGCGGGCGATGCAGTTCTGGCCGGCCCACTGGTAGGCGATGCCCTTGATGTACTTGCGCGCGCCGTCGTCGAAGAGGATGTTGTCGACGAAGCGGTTGTAGTTGTTGAGCGTCATGCCATAGCCGCCGCCGGTCCAAGCCATGTCCTCCGGGCCGTTGAGGGTGCCCAGCCAGATGTCGGTGTCGAGTCCGGCCTCGTCGAACGCCGGTCCGAGGTAGTCGCGGATGAACACCTTGAGCGCTTCGGAATCCCACAGGGCGCTCGGGAACTTCTGGTCGGCGAACACCTCGTTCTGCACGTGCAGCTGGTTCACAGTGATGCCGTGCTCGGCGTAGGCCCGGATGTACTTGACGAAGTATTTGGCATAGGCTCTGAGGTTCTCCGGGGTCTGCACGAGACGGCCGTAGTTGTAGGCCTTCGGGCGCTTCATCCACGTCGGCGGGCTCCACGGACTGGAGAACAGTTGCATGTTCGGCTGCCATTCCTGCGCGCGGTGGATGTACGGGATCAGGGTCTGTTCGTCGTGTTCGACGGAGAAATGTTCCATCTCGTAGTCGCCGTCGGCCTCGTCGTAGCTGTACCAGTGGTCGGCGAAATCGTTGGCTCCGACGGGGGCGCGGTTGAAGGTGAAGTTCATCTCGTCGGGGCTGAACAGTTCCTTGATGATCTGGTCGCGTTCGGCTTCGCTGACGTTCTGCAGCGGCAGCCAGCCGAGTTCGTTGAAGCAGCCGCCGAAGCCGCGCAGGGCTTGGTATTCGTTGCCGTCGAGCTGCAGGTCGGCCGCGGTGGTGGCGTTGGTGGATTCGATGTCGGAGGTTCGGTCGGCAAGCTTGTCGTCTTGCGTCGTTGCAATCCAGGTGGTCATGATGCTCCTTGGTATCGTCGTTGATAATTCGAATATGCGTTGATGTTTGGCATGGATGGGATGCGGGGCGATTTGGCCCCGCGGAGGGAGACAGTCTACGAAAACGACCATCTCCCCGGTTTGGAGCAGCTGTCTTACTTGACCTTCTTGATGGCCCTGATGAAGATACAGCCGATGATGGCCAATGCGATGGCGACCGGGAACGCGAAGTTGTAGCCCAGTGCCACGACGATGGTGGACATGATGACCGGACCGCACATCTGGCCGAGGGTGGTGGCCATGTTCAGGATGCCCAGATCCTTGCCGGCTTCTTCCTTGTTCGGCAGGACGTCCACGAGCAGGGCCTGGTCGACGGCGGAGTAGACGGCGTAGCCGAGACCTGCGATGCCGGCGAACAGGTACATGCCCAGCGAAGACGGAATCAGCCACGGCATGGCGATGCCGACGGCGAAGAGCACGGAGGCCACGACGACCGGAACCTTACGGCGACCGATGAAATCGGACACCGGGCCGGAGATGAAGGAACCAACCAGGGACATGACCATCATGATCATGGACACGACGGACACGGTGACGGCGGATTCCTTGACGGACTGGCCGATGTAGTTCTGGATGATGTACAGCTGGTAGACGTTGATCATCTGGTAGCTGATGAGCATGCAGAAGCGGCCGGCGAAAGCCTTGTAGAAGTCATGGGCGGTGGAGAACTTCGGCGGGCGGAAGGAGACGAGGATGTCCTTGAAGGAGCCTTCGTCCTTCGGCAGGAAGTCGGCGGACTGCTCCTTCGGCAGGATGATCACGGCGACGACACCGCCGAGGAACATGAGCACGCCGGCGACGGCGAAGCCCGGAACCAGGTTTTCGATGAACAGGGCGCCCAGCATGGTGCCGATTGGAGCGCCGATGGTGGAGCCGGCGCCGTAGAAAGCGGACATGGTTCCGCGGATGCCGGACGGCACGCGGTCGGACAGGATGGCCACCAGCGGAGCGATCATGCAGTTGAGACCGAACATGCAGCCGCAGTAGAAGATCGTCAACAGCACGGCGTTATGCGTGGTGCCGGTCAGGAACAGCATGACGCCACCGAGCACGGCTCCGAAGAGGATCCACGGGGTACGACGGCCGAACCTGGAACGGGAACGATCGGAGAAGTTGCCGAACATCAGGTTGGCGACCAGAGACGCGACGGCGGTGAAGGCGTTGACGACGCCCACCAAAGCGTCCGGATTGACGCCCGGGATGGTCTTGTAGTGCATCGGCAGCAGCACTGCGGAGACGATGCCGAGGCCGGACATCCACAGGAGGCCGAAGACGATAAAGCCGGCTCCGAAACGGAACATGGTCACCTTGTCCAGCGGTTTGCCGGTCTCAGGCGATAGACGCGGATCCTTCTCCGCGGCGGCGACGTTGGCGTTGTATGCGGCCAGACGCTCTTCCTTGCTTGCAATTGCCTCACTCATGAAACTCTCCTTTGAATCATGCTTCAGTAGTGAATTTGCTTGTGGTTGTGTATCTCGATTTAGGTCAGGGGGCTGCTTCGCCCCTCCGTTAACTACCACTTGGTAATTAACATATCCATAGCGTAAATCATCTTTCCTGAAAACGCAAATCGGTCCGTCACCGACGCGCTCACCGGTTTCCATAAAGGCGATTCACACTGTTTGATTATCGGACAGCCGCCTTGTTTTTTATTACTTAGTAGCTGCTTAGTTAAATGATATTACATTTCTATTTTTCTGTCATTTTCGGCGTGTTCCAATGGTTTTGCACCTACTTCCCCACTTCGTCCTGTACCTTAGTAAGCACAAGATAAAGGAGATTGCATGCGTCGCCGCACCGAGAACAGACCCAAGAAACGAATGAGCGCCGAGGACCGCAGAAAGGCGATTCTCGAAACCACCATCTCGTTCATCTCTCAATTCGGTTTCTGGGGCTTCACCATCCGTGATGTGGCGCAAGCCCAGAACATCACCGAAGCCGGCCTCCTTTACTACTTCAAATCCAAAGAACAACTGCTTGAGGAAACCCTCAAATACGCCGATCGGACCAATCAGATCGCCATCGCCGAGCATCTTGGCGTGCAGGGCGTGACCGGCGAAGTCTTTGACGACGGCATCGCATACCATTGCGATCTTGGTCTGAAGGCCATTTCCACAGGAACCGTGGAGACCAACGCCGACCGTCCGGAGATGGTCCGTCTCTACACCCTGCTGGAAAGCGAGGCGTTGAGCAAGGACCATCCCGTGCACGAGTATTTCGAACAGCGCGAAATCAATCTGCTGAAGGAATACACGTTCGCGGCCAAGCGCGACGGTGTCGCCGATCCGGAGCGCACCGCGCTGCAGGTCCTGTCCGCGATGGAAGGCCTGCAGCTGCGCTGGCTCAACGGATCGCATGACGTCGACTTTGTCGGGGAATGGAAGGCCATCATCGACCTGCTCATCCCCTGACCCAGTCGAGCCGTCACGTCGCCGTCACCGTTGCCACCACCGCTTTGCCGCTCAGCCGGCGATGACGGCCACGTTCCAACGGCCAATCGTCAGCATGTCGCCAGCTGCGATCTTCGCGCCTTCTTTCAAAGCGACCGCTGCGGTAGCGGATTCGTCAACGGTGCCGTCGGAACCCACTACCACCGGGGCGACCACCACATCGCCCGACACCGGGCTGGCGATGGTGACTTCGTCGGCGGAATAGTTGAGCAGATACGTCACCCGCTCGCCGCGGGCGTTCGTTCCGCGACGCACCGTCACCTGTCCGGCGAGCGCGGTGCCGGCATCGGCGATGCCCGCATGCTCCACGGCTTCACGCAGGACGGCACGGATGGTATCGGCGTCGAGCAGGGTGGCGATCCATTCGGCGTCGCCCTTGCCGAAGCCGTGTCGGGTCACCGCGGCGTAGTTCTTCCATACGTAGTGGCCGTAGCCGGCGAGCACGTCGGTGCCGTCGAATGGGGTGACCAGTTCGATGAGCGCCTGCGCGTCGCTTGCCGGGGTTTTGGCGAGCGTTCCGGCGAATTCCACGGACACGTGGCCGTTTGGACGGGTGAACTGGTTGTAGGTCATGCCGAACACGTCGGTGAGGTTGTGCGGCGCGCGGTCGTGCCATACGGTCACCTCGTCGTCGGTTACGAAGGAGCGCATGGTGGAGACGAGGTGACCGCCGTTGGAGACGAATTCGCGCAGACGGTCGGTTGTTTCCTGCGGAGTGCAGTACAGCGCCGGGGTCACGATCATCTCGTATGCGCCCAGACGTTCGGCTGGCGCGTCGGACGGAATGAAGTCGCATTCCACGTTGAGCTCGAACAACGCGTCGTAGATGTTGCGCACCACGTCGTTGTATTTGAGGGTGCCGCCGAATGGGAAGCCGGCTTCGATGAGGAACCAGTCGAGCGCGGTCAGCGATTCGTTGCTGACCATGATGGCCACCTTGTTGTGCTTCTTCAGGTGGACGAGCCGCTCCCCCACTTCCGGTTTGGCGATCTCGCGGCCGAACACGCCCGCCTCGCGGTAGGTGGGATTCGGTTCGAGGTCGTGGCTCAGCAGGCCCTTCCAATATGTTTCAAAGGAATTGTGGATGGAGTGCCAGTGCCAATATTCCACCATGTCGGCGCCGGAGGCGAGGTGGGAGTAGGCCTGCAGGCGCAGCTGGCCCGGGAACGGCACCCAGCCGTGCTGGCCCTGGGCCTCCGTTTCGAGCACCAGGTAGTTCCTGCCGTCCTTGGTGGAGCGGGTCATGTCGCCGCCGAAGGCGATCTCCTTGCCGGTCAGGTCATCCTCGGTGGGGTGGTAGATGTCCACGCCGGTGATGTCCACGGCGGTCGAGGCCTTGAAGTGGTCGACGGCCGGCTGCACGCCGTAGGAGTATCCGCGCCATTCGAAGTCGAAGTTGTGGGTGATGAACTGGTCGTCATGCGCGTATTCGCGCACGATGTCGGCCTGCCACTGCAGGAAGGCGCGCACCTGGTCGCGGCGGAACTTGTCGAATTCGCCGCCCAGGGACTCGTTGATGGTGGCGGTCACGTCCGGGAAGTCCTCCCAGGAGTCGATGCGGTTGGACCAGTAGTCAAGGCCGAAGTGGTGGTTGAGCTCGTCCAGATCGCCGTGGAACTTCTCCCGCAGGTACTTGAAGAACAGGCGCTGCATGTCATCGGAGACGGAATCGTAGTATTTCGTCTCGTTGTCCACCTGATAGCCGATGACGGCCGGATGGTCGGCGACATGGGAGATGAGCTTGCGGATCACGCGTTCGCCGTAGAAACGGTAGGTGGCGTTGACGATGTCCATGATCTGGCGCGCGCCGTATTTGCCTTGGCCGCTCGGGGTGACCGCGAGCACGCTCGGGTCGAGTTTGACGAGCCAGCTGGGCACCGCGTAGGTCGGCGTGCCGACGATGACGTCGATGCCGGCGCGGTTGGCTGCGTCGAGCGCGCGGTCCACATAAGTGAAGTCGAATACGCCCGGTTGCGGTTCGCAGGTGCTCCACGTGGATTCGGCGATGCGGATGACGTTCAGCCCCGCGTCCTTCATCATTTTCATATCCTCATCGATGCGGTCGATGCCTTTCATCATGAGGTATTCGTCATAGTATGCTGCGCCAAAAAGGATGTGGTCCACTTCGTTGCGACTCATGGTTTTCTTGTTCCTTACGTCTTCGCTGACTACGGTCGAGATTTTTATCTAACAAGTATTAGATATAAGAAATATATTATCTGCCCGCACATATGTCAAGAGGCTTGGAAATAAGGCGTGTCTTACCTAATAAACATTAGATATACGACCAGCCGCTACTTTTTACCGGTATCCGTCCCATACCGGAGAGGGAAAAATCAACCGTTCGAAGGCGAGCCATTCGTCATACAGGTCGATCGGCGGTTTGCGCATCCACCGCAGCTGGATACCGTCCATCGCCTCGATGCATTGCCGTACGATCGGCCGCATATTATCCCATCCGCCGACTTCCGGAGGCAGTTTCCATGCGAACTTTGAGTAATGCTCCCACGTCAGATCCGGTCGGTTTTCGAAATACTCGTGCAGTGGATGGTCCGCGTTGAACGATTCGGTTTCCAAAACCATGTACAGCTGCAGCAGACTGCGGCGTTGCGCATTGTAGCGGACCAGAAACCGCAGATATGCGGGAAACAGCATGCCGTCAGAATCGCTGCCGGGCAATCCCGACTTAGCGAAGTCGGCGGGTGTGCCCTGCTGGTCGTAGCTATCGGTGACCAGCAGCGACAACAACCGCTCCTTGTTGCCGATGTAGTGCAGCAGTCCGGGCTGGCTCATGCCGATGGCGTCGGCGATGTCCTTGAGCGACGTACCGTAATACCCCTTCTCGCCGATCAGCTTGCCCGCCGCCGCGATGATTTCGCGTTTGCGCTCTTCGGGCGATTTACGAACCCGCTTTTTCCCCTCGGTAACCATATGGAACAGCGTACCATCGGACGGGCCCTCGGCCGGTCATGCCTGGAAGACGTCCGGATGCTTCGGGTCGCCCGGTTCGTCGGCGAGCACACCCTCAAGGCCGAGAAACTCCTGCCAGAATTCCAGCGAGTTGCCGTATGGGATGGCCTGGCTTCCGCGCGCCTGCAGGTTCGCCTTGGCCTCGAACACGTCCTCCTCGCGGATGCCGTCGAAGTAGCTTTCCAGTCGGTCGAGATTCGTCGGATCGTAGAACAGCGAGCCGATGATTTCAGTAAGCCGCTCGGCGCGGGCCACCGGCAGCGAATCCCAGTGGCGGAATTCGATGAAGTTCTTCAAACGCACGTCGTTAAAGTGCGTGGAGATCACATGGTTGATCTCGTACGCGTTGAGCTCGCGGTCCGGGTACACGTCGTTCGCGTTCTCGTAGAACGCCGGATGGTGCAGATCGGTGCCGGGCACCGCCAGCGCCTCGGGCGTGTGCGTCAGGTCGGCGAACATCATCGGCGTGGACAGCACATCCACCGCGTAATCCTCCCAACCGAAACGCGGGTCGAACAGGCCGGGGATGACGTTCGTGCGTTGGAAATCGAGATAATCCCACATGCGTTGGCGCAGCAGCGGATACGGGTTCTCCCTGCCTTCGAAATACGGGGTGTTGCGGAAGAACCATGCCAGAATCGGGCCGATCACCGTGCCCAACCGCAGTTTGGCGATCGCGTCCTGTTCCGAAACGTAGTCGATGCTGACCTGTGTCGAAGCGGAGCAACGCATCATGCACGGACCGAACTGTCCGACACGTCCCAGGTAGGCGGTCATCGCCTTGTATCGGTCCTTCGGATTGACGGGAATGTCGGCGTAACTGGATTTCGGTTGGTAACCATAGTTGACGAGTCGGAAACCAAGTTCTTCGAGGATGGGGTCGACTTCGCGGCGGAACGCGCCGTACAATGTGGCGAGCTCCTCCGGCTTGTGCAGGATGCCGATGGACGTTTCCAACTGTCCGCCCGGTTCCAAAGATACGGAGATGCCGTCACGGGCGAGTCCGACCAGTCGCCCGTTTTCCCAGTATTCCTTGTTTTCGTCGTAATACGGGCGGATGCGGTTGAGCAACGCTTCAATGCCGTTGCTTTCGTAGTAGGTCACCGCGGTATCGTCGCTGTTATGTACCGGCAGGTGTTCGATTTCCCCGCCAAAACCGCCGGTGCCGCGCTGTTGGCAGCCGGATTCGAAGAATTCGATAAGGCTTTCCACATGCTTCGGATTCGGCTCGGTCAGCAGGTGCGCGTACGTGATCTTTGGCGTTGTCATAGTGGCCATCCTAACGAAAAGCGCCATTCGCAACGCAGGCTACGCTATACGGAAAATCGATAACCGACCATCATTCCCCATCGATTTGGCCGGCGATTTGAATGCCGATTCGACGACCATCGATTTTACAATCGCCGAATCAGCCGTCGATTTGGCGGCTCAGATACCGTCGAACCGACGTCGGAAAGTTTCCCAACGTCGGTTCGACGGAAATAAGAATGGCGATTCAAGCGGCCTTCTCGCTGTTGCGCGCCTCTTCGGCTGCGCGGTGCGCCTTCTTGGCCGCGGAGATCATCAGCTTGATGCGGTTGAGCTGGTTGGCTTCCGAAGCGCCCGGGTCGTAGTCGATGGACACGATGTTGGCTTCCGGATGCAGTCGGCGGATCTTGCCGAACATGCCTCGGCCTGTCACGTGGTTCGGCAGGCAGGCGAACGGCTGCGCGCACACCACGTTCGGGCATCCCGATTCGATGAGTTCCAGGATTTCCGCGGTCAGCAGCCAGCCTTCGCCGGCCTGCACGCCCACGGACGTGACCTCGTCGGCCTTCTTGACCAGTTCAGGCATCGGCAGATCCTGCGAGAACTTGCCGTGAGCCAGATCGATCGCCTCGCGTACCGGAGCGTTGTACAGGTCGAGGCCCTTGCGCATCAGCGCATAGCCGATCTTGCTGCCGCCCATGCCGAGGTAATGCTCGTTCCAGTCGGAAATGTACGGTCGGGTGGTCATGAATTCCATGATGCCCGGCACCACGGCCTCGCAATCCTGCGATTCGATGACGTCGACCACATGGTTGTTGGCGTCCGGCTGGTACTTGACGAGAATCTCGCCGACCACGCCGACGCGCACCTTGCGCGGCTCGTCCTTCAACGGCAACGCGTCGAACGACTTGACGATCTCCTTGACGAGCGTCGGATACGGCAGGTAACCCTTGCCGATGAATTTGCGCGCCGTCTTGGAACGACCGTGGTGTTCGAGCGCCTCGCGCACAATGGTGTCCCACGTGCGGTACAGCTGGTTCGCACTGCCGGGTATCACTTCGTACGGACGCACGCGGTACAGGCACTTCATCAGCAGGTCGCCAACGATAAGCGCCTTGATGGCACGATGCAGCAATGCCGGCGTTGCGGTGAAGCCCGGGTTGTCTTCGATGCCCTGCGTGGAGATGGCAATCACCGGAATCTGCGGATAGCCAGCATCGACCAGCGCCTTGCGGATCAGTCCGAAGTAGTTGGTGGCACGGCACATACCACCAGTTTGGGTGATGGCAAGCGCGGTGTGGTCCGGATCGTACTTGCCTTCCAGAATGGCGTCCACGAGCTGGCCGATGACCATGATGGCCGGATAACAGGCGTCATTGTTGACGTATTTGAGGCCAGTTTCCACGTCCTCACGGCTGGCGTGCTCCAGAATGTCGAACTTGTAGCCGCCGGAGCGGATGACGGATTCCACCAGAGAGAAGTGGATCGGGCTCATCTGCGGAGCCACGATGGTGTAGTCCTTCATGTTCTTGCCGAACGGGATGCGGTTCGCGTACTTGGACAGGGTCGCCGAGTTGTGTGCGGACGCGCCCTTGCCATTTGTCTGCGTTTTGGCGGTTTCTTGCGATTCGCCCTTGCCGTTTTCCGCCGCGCGCTTGGATGCGGCCGTGACGGCTTCGGTGAGTTTCGGATTGGCTTTCATGACGGTGTCGAGCATGACCTGGCGACCGGGGGTCGGCGCTTCGGTGCCGGTCTTGCGGAATCCGTCGTTCTTCTTGTTGCGTTCACGCTCTTCGACGGCCGCCTTGAGCGAGCGCAGACGGATTTTCGCCGCGCCCAGGTTGGAGACCTCGTCGATTTTGAGCATGGTGTACACGTCGGCCTTGTCCGCCAGGATCTCGGACACCTGGTCGGTGGTGATGGCGTCGAGGCCGCAGCCGAAGGAGTTGAGCTGCACGAGCTCGAGTCCCGGATAGGATGCGACGAAGTTGGCCGCCGCATACAGACGCGCATGGTAGGCCCACTGGTTGGTGACGCGCAATGGCATCTTGGTGACCTTGCGGTCGTCGACGTGGCGGAAGCCGTTCGCGTTCTTCTTGCGGGGATCCTCTTCGCCTTCGGCGAGGAATTCGCTCAGGTTGAGCTTCTCCCCCGGCTGCAGTTCGCAGATGGAGTCTTCGGACAGCACCACCATGCCGAGCGCGCAGATGGTTTCCGGAATGCCGTGGTTGATTTCCGGGTCGACGTGGTATGGGCGGCCGGCGAGCACGATGCCCTTGCAGTCATGTTCCTTCATGTAGGCGAGGGCCTTGAGGCCTTCCATCTGCACGTCGTGCTTGAACACTTCGTTTTCGGCGTAGGCGGCCTTGACCGCGGTTTCGGCTTCCTCGCGGGTCACGTTGGCCCAGGCGAATTCCTCGACGATGCGGTCCACCATGAGCTCATGGTTGGCCATGTTGAAGTACGGGCGCATGTAGCGCACGCCTTCCTCGCGCAGTTCGGGCATGTTCGCGCCGATGACCACCGGATAGTTGGCCACGACCGGGCAGTTGTAGTGGTTGTCGGTGTTGGGAACGAAGTTCTCCTCATAGCTCACGCACGGGTAGAAAATCGTCTTGATGCCCTTGTTGAGCAGCCACTTGATGTGGCCGTGCACGAGTTTGGCCGGGTAGCAGATGTTTTCGGAGGCGATCGATTCGATGCCGGTTTCGAACAGTTCGTGCGAGCTGCGGCCGGAGATCATCACCTTGAAGCCGAGCGAGGTGAGCAGCGTGAACCAGAACGGGTAGTTCTCGTACATGTTGAGCACGCGTGGAATGCCGATTTCGCCGCGGGTGGCCTTCTTGTCGGTCAGACGACGGTAGGCGAAGCAACGCTTGTATTTGTAGTCGTACAGGTTGGGCCTGTCGGAACGCTGCTTCTTGGAATCGCCGCCGCGTTCGCAACGGTTGCCGGTCACGTAGCGGGAGCCGTCCTGGAATGTGGTGATGGTGAGCTTGCAGTGGTTCTGGCATAGCTTGCACACGTCACGTTCGGACGTCATGGACAGGTTGTCGAGCTCGCTGCCGGACACGATGCTGGACGCGGTATGCATGACGCCTGCGATATCGACCGTCTTCGCACCTTCCGTAGCGGCGGAATCGCCGTCGTCGAGACCGTCGGCCACGTCGGAATAGTGCATGCGTGCGGTCAACGCGGCGCCGTACGCGCCCATCAGGCCGGCGATGTTCGGTCGGGTCACCTCACGTTCGGTGAGCAGCTCGAAGGCGCGCAGCACGGCGTCGTTGAGGAACGTACCGCCCTGCACCACCACGGTGTCGCCCAGCTCGCCGGAATCGCGCAGCTTGATCACCTTATAAAGCGCGTTGCGCACCACGGAATAGCACAGGCCCGCCGCGATGTCCTCCATCGAGGCGCCTTCCTTCTGCGCCTGCTTGACGGAGGAGTTCATGAACACGGTGCAGCGCGAGCCCAGGTCGACCGGATGCGTGGAGTTGAGCGCGGCCTGCGTGAACTCCTGAATCGTCAATCCCATGGACTGCGCAAAGGTCTGCAGGAACGAACCGCAGCCGGACGAACAGGCCTCGTTGACGGCGATCGAGTCGATCACACCGTTGGAGATCGCCAAGTATTTCATGTCCTGGCCGCCGATGTCGATGACGGCGGTGACGCCAGGTGAAACCATTTCCGCGCCACGATAGTGCGCCATGGTCTCCACCACGCCCTCGTCCAGATGCAGACCGGTGGTGATCAGTCCCTCGCCGTATCCGGTGGCGCAGGAGCGTGCTATCCACGCGCCTTCCGGCAGCTGGCTTTGAATCTGCTTGACGATGTTGACAGCGGCCGTCAGCGGGCTGCCTTCGTTGGTGGCGTACGACGACCATACGATTTCGCGGTCGTCGTTGACGAGCGTCGCTTTGATGGTGGTCGATCCGGCGTCGATGCCGAGGAAGTGCGGGCCTTGCGCGCCTTCCAGCGTGCCGATGTGCACATGCTCGCGGTGGTGGCGCTTGTTGAACGCCTCACGGTCCGCTTCGGTCGGGAACAGCGGAGGCATGGTGGGGGTGTTGGCCGGCAGATTCTTCAGGTCTTCAAGGCTTTTCAGAATATCGGCGCAGGTGCGTGCTTCGAAATGCTGGCCTTCCTCGAGTTGGTCCGGTTCGCCGGCGAGCAGCGCGGAGCCGAACGCCACGTACAGGTGCGCGTCGGTCGGCACGATGAATTCGTCGACTTTGTCTTCGAGCGCGCGGTGGAACGCCTCGCGCAGTTCGGACATGAAGAACAGCGGACCGCCCAGGAAGATGACGGTGCCGTGGATTGGTCGGCCGGACGCCAGACCTGCGATGGTCTGCGTGGCGACCGCCGTGAAGATGGATGCGGCCAGATCGGGCTTGGCCGCGCCGTCGTTGATGAGCGGCTGAAGATCGGTTTTGGCGAACACGCCGCAACGGGAGGCGATCGGATAGAGCGTCTCGTAATGCTTGGCCATGTCGTTGAGGCCAGCCGCGTCGGTGTCGAGCAGGGTGGCCATCTGGTCGATGAACGCGCCGGTGCCGCCTGCGCAGGAACCGTTCATGCGCTGTTCGGGAGTCGGCTTCAGATATGTGATCTTGGCGTCCTCACCGCCAAGTTCGATAATGACGTCGGCTTGCGGATATTCCTCGTCGATGGCGCGGGTCTCGGCGATGACCTCCTGCACGAACGGCACATGGAGATTATCGGCCAAG
>UMHC01042925.1_pt1 | contig 13222 bp, 14 predicted proteins | sample 1965381 | NCBI WGS metagenome assembly UMHC01 (sample SAMEA4836083, study PRJEB28245) | human gut metagenome | biome: gut microbiome; material: fecal sample | place: Denmark | collected 2008 | reverse complement strand
CCTATACGGTGGCGAAATCAACAAAACGAACTCGTTATTTGTCTGTATCTTTGTTCATTTTGTCAATAGACATTTTCCTCTCACTATGGTACAATGTAGTTACAGAGATAGGAGTGGGGCCACGCTACCACTCCGTCCTCGATCGCCATTCAACTGGTCAGTCCAGTCGTCTGGACTCTAATGAAAGGAAGTGTTACAATGGACGCAAATATTATCTCTCAGGTTATCTCCAACATTGGGTTTCCCTGCGCTATGTGCTTGCTGATGTACTATCACATGAACAAGCAGACCGAAGCCCACGCTGAGGAAATCTCCAAGCTCACCAGCGTTATCAACGATAACACTATCGCAACGAAACAGCTTGTGACACTGTTGAGTAAGAACGATGACTAAGAACACCTCATGTTGGGACAGGACTATGGACTACCTGCACCTCGGTAATGTTGTCTACGACTTTACTGACAAGAACAGGTTGGTCGGTGATCTCGTCCGCTACATGCTTATCCGCACGCAGGCGATGTTTGAGTATACGGGACTCCCGGAGTCAATCCCCCAGAAATTCCTCGAACAATATGTCCAGTCGTCTGGATTCGTCGGCATTGTCAAGGTCAAGGGCGAGTTGTACGCAATGTGGGGTGGCCTGGGCGGCGTTCCCGATGTATACTACCAGCCTACTGTCTTAACGGTTGCAAACCCAGCTCTCGAATACTCGGCATCGCTTACCATCGGTAAGGATTGCGAAATCATTCGCAACGATTTCCTCTATGAGGGTCTGTTGCCGCTCTGCTCCCGTTATGCAACTCTCTTGGCGGAGAACTTTATTTCTATCCGCATGGCGTCAATCAACAAGCGAACGCAGACATTCCTGCGCGCTGATAATGACCGCGACAAGGGCGCTGCGGACAAGTTCGTAAAAGACCTTGTAGACGGTAAACTCTCGGCAGTTATGACTACTCCGTTCTTTGACGGCATTACGGCACAGCCATACGGTCAGAACTCCGGTTCGTCACAGATTACGGAACTCACGGAACTTCATCAGTATCTTGAATCCAAATGGTTTAACGACCTCGGACTTCAGGCTAACTATAACATGAAGCGTGAATCCCTGTCTGCTGCTGAACTCGGTCTGAATAATGACATTATGTTGCCCATGATTGACCAGATGTTGTTATGCCGACAGCAAGACCTCGAAAAGGTGAACGCCATGTATGGCACGAATATTTCAGTTAAACTTTCTTCGGCGTGGGAAGATGTTCAGCTGGAATCCGAGTATGCCATCAAGGAAATGAAAACCGAAGCCGAGGGAGACCAGTCGACTGGACAGGAAACTGACCCAGAAAAGAAAGAGGGTGATGATGATGGAGACAATCAACCTGAACAAGATGATTGATGTGTACGCCAACTACACAACGGACGGCGGTGTATTCTCGTCAATGGCAAATGCTCCATGGATTGAAATAATGACGGGAATGAATCTCGACATTGCATATCTGGACGGCCATTCTGGTGAGCGCTACTGTTCCAACTTCATCAATCATCGCCTTGGCGATTCCGCAGTTCTTTCGTCTGACAACAGGACGCTTATTGCAAACATTTTGTGGGCAATGTTCGGTATCCAGTGGACTAGACTTTGGGCCACTATGAAACCTGTCGATTACGACCCTCTGACCAATTACCAGATGACCGAGGACGAAACCGGAAATCACACAGACACCAGAACCCCAAACCTCACTCGCAAGCACACTGGCACAGATAAGGATGAGGGTTCGACTACTCTGAATACCCAGAATAATCTCTGGGGATTCAATTCAGACTCCTCTATTCCATCTGATATGCAGGATGGCACCAATACTGCAAATAACACCAACACCCGTGACCTGACCGACACCGAAACCGGAACCGATACCACCGCAGGCGATAATACCCGCAAGCTGATTCGCAAGGGTAATATCGGTACAAACACTTTCCAGAACCTGCTTCAGCAGGAGCGGAGCCTTTGGATGTACAACTTCTTTGAGCAGGTATTCAAGGATGTTGACTCAATCCTCACTATCCCCATCTACTAAGTCCAGTCGTCTGGACTCAACAAATGAAAGGAATGATTTATAATGACTGTTAATCAGGTAGCAAATATCGTCAATGCCGTTCAGAAGCAGATTGTCGGCGAAACCGCCATTCAGACCGTTGACCTCGAAGGCCTTATCGACATGGGCAAACAGGCCCTCGATGCGACTTCCTACGACAACTATGTCAAAACCCTCGTTGACCACATCGGCAAAGTCGTGTTCGTCAACCGAGCCTATCAGGGGTCTGCCCCGTCCGTTCTGATGGACGGCTGGGAGTACGGTGCAATTCTGGAAAAGATTGCCAGCGAAATGCCTGAGGCCACCGAGAACAAGTCCTGGGAGCTGACCGATGGTATTTCGTATGACCCCAATGTGTTCCACAAGCCCAAGGCCGAAACCAAGTTCTTCTCCAGCCGCGTGACCTTCGAGATCGAGAACTCTATCACCGAGCGTCAGGTCAAGTCCGCGTTCAGTTCTGCCGCCCAGATGATGGGCTTCATCAACATGATCTTCAACGAGGTCGATAAGTCCTTCACTGTCAAGCTGGACGGCCTTATCATGCAGACCATCAACAACATGACTGCTGAAACCCTGCATGACGCTATGCCGACTGACGACTACACCGCCGCCGGCAACGCTCGTGCTGTCAATCTGCTGAATCTGTACAACACCAAGTTCACCGCGAAACTGACTGCCGAGCAGGCCATTTTCGACAAGGAGTTCCTGCGCTTCGCTGCCTACATCATGGGTCTTTACGAGATTCGTATGCGTTCCATGAGCAAGCTGTTCAATGTAGGCGGTAAGGCTCGTTTTACGCCCTCGGATATGCTGCACGTCGTCATGCTGGCTGAGTTCCAGACCGGTGTGTCCACCTACCTTCAGAGCGACACCTACCACGACCAGTTTGTCGCTCTCCCCAAGGCCGAGAGCGTTCCGTTCTGGCAGGGGTCCGGCAAGGACTTTGCTTTCTCCAGCACGTCTGACATTCACATCAAGACGGCGAACGGCAACGAGGTCAACGCTGATGGCATCCTGTGTGTTATGTTTGACCGTGACGCTCTGGGCGTCTGCAACATGAACCGCCGCACCACCACGAACTACAACGCCAAGGCCGAGTTCACCAACTACTTCTACAAGATGGACGCTGGCTACTTCAACGACCTCAACGAGAACTTCGTGGTGTTCTACGTAGCATAACCAACCTACGGGCTGGCGGTAAACCCGTCAGCCCGTTTATTATTTAGTCCGGACGTCTGGACTGGAAAGGAAATGGTATGGCTTTTACAATTTCATTGTTTAAGACAGCTTCGGAAAATAACCGAGTTGTAAAAGTTCTGACTGATGAAAAACAGTTGTCCGGTGAGCTTCGCAATCAGACAAGCGTTCTGAATCCTAGTATTAGGATTGAGTCAGCCGATAACATTTCGACTTACAACTACGCTTACATTTCTGAGTTTGGTAGATACTACTATATCACCGATATTGTGAGCGTCAGAACTAACTGTTGGGTTGTCTCACTTCGGTGTGATGTTCTCATGAGTTATAAGGACGAAATTCAGGGTCTGAATGTAATTCTCAACAACACGCAGGAAACCGGGTTAAGCAATTATCTTTCTAGCCCTAACTGGGTCAGTTTGGTTAAGACTAAAACGGATATTAAGGTTTTTCCGTCAGGTCTTAGTGAACAGGGCGAGTTTATTTTGATTACAGCAGGAGGTGATTCGTAATGGCGGGTACTTATGACTATCAGCAAATGCTTGATTTGGTAGGGGCATATTATGGTTCCGGCTCTGACCAGTGGCTTAAAGTAGCAGGTGCTCAAGGTGCTAGTGCAGATGAGCTATTAAAAATACTACAACAAACGCCCGGTGTTGAAACTCTTGTAACAGAATCCGGACAGTACGCTGGTTGGCGCTTAGCATCACAACAATCTTATGGAGCTGTTTCTAATGTAGGTTCACTTGTAAACAGTAATACCGCTGGCGGTGCCGCATCAGTCCAGTCGTCTGGACTGTTACAGATTCCGGGAAATTTTACAGAAACAGCCGGAACGGTTGGAGTAGGCTCTGGCGCAGTAGCTGCTGCAACTGGAGCATCTGTGGCTAGTGTGGCAGGCACTGCAATAGCGGCTACTCTCGCGGTAGGTACTGGAATATCTTTAGGTAAAACTATTGATAAAGCCATTTATGAGGGCGGCCAAGCATTAGGATTTAGCGCTGAGGACTTAAAATATTATGACCCTAATACATGGGGAGAAATTTCCTTAAAGTTGCGGGAAGCCGGTTTACCTGCTGCTGAAGTTTTATTCAATGTATTATTTGATGTTGACCCTAGTAAACAGACAACTCAGATGTATATTGATGAAAACGCATATGCTTATATGGCATATGCTCTTCAAAATATGAAGGTATTTGATACATCACAGTCTGTTGATTTTAGCGAAGTAAATCAGAATAGATTTGATTATCCTAATACCATAGAAAATTTAGTATTAGGTAATAATAACGCAAAAATAGTTCTCACATCTCCTAGTGGCGGAATAGTTTCTAATGAGAGAAATGTTGTTGAAAAAAATGGCGATGTATATTCTGTACGATTTGAATGGAATAAATCTAGTACATTTGTTTCTTACGGTATAGGTTTATTTAGCAAGCATCCGTTTACCTATAACAGTGGTGTTAATACAGATACTCATAATGCTAGTTCTTATACCACATACAATGGGACTGAATTTTATTCAACTAATGTAATTGGTGGTACAGCAGCAACACAAACGGTAAGTGCGTATCCAGATTTATCTCCTACAAAATCCGGGTTTTATTATGAAACTAAAGATATTGGAACTTTAATATTTGATGGTATTATAACATCAGCGCCGGAAGTGGATGGCGTCGGCAATCAACAAGATGCTAGTTATCCTGATTTATCTTCAGCTACTGATGCTAAATCTGCCCTAGATTTATTAAAGCAACAGTATCCTGATTTATGGAATAAGTCTATTTATTCTGATGTGTTACAGCCGGACGGTACTGTAAAACGATTTACTTATGTACCTATTCCGGTCCCTACTTCTACTGGAAAATACGATTTACAGCCAACTGGCGATGGTTCTGAACAGAATCAGAAAAATACAGATGTAGTTACTAATTCTAGTACGGCTATTAAAGACCTCACAACAACTACTATCACTTCGCCACCCGCTACCCCCAACCCGCCTGACACTGGTGATGGCGATTCTCCTACTGTCGTTCCGCCTGTCGGTAAGGCATCTTCTCTATGGTCTATTTATAATCCTACACTGGAGCAGGTCAATCAGTTTGGTTCGTGGTTGTGGTCGTCTGATTTTGTTGAGCAGTTGAAGAAGTTGTTCAGTGACCCGATGCAGGCCATCATTGGTTTGCACAAAGTTTACAGTCCGGTCCAGACGTCTGGACAAGGTACTATCAAGTGCGGATACCTTGATTCCGCAGTTCCTAGCAAACTTGTGAGTGAGCAGTATACCACAGTTGATTGCGGTTCTGTTGACTTGCAGGAGTATTTTGGCAACGTATTTGACTATCCGCCTTATACGGAAGTGTCCATCTACTTGCCTTTCATCGGGGTGCGTCAACTTGACCCGTCTGACGTTATGCGTTCTACTATCTCTGTCAAATATCACATTGACGTTTTGACTGGTGCATGTCTGGCTGAAGTAAATGTTCAGCGCGATGCTGCAGGTGGTACTTTGTACACGTTCAGCGGTGACGCGGCTGTTCGGTATCCTGTTTCTAGTGGCTCTTACATGGGTATTGTTAGCGGTCTTATTGGTGTGGCTACTAGCATTGTCAGCGGTAACTTGTTACCCGCTCTCGGCGGCGCAACTCGACTTCATACCAACGTCGAACGTTCTGGTTCGTTCACTGGCAACTCTGGTGCTATGGGTTCTAAAGTTCCTTATCTCATTATCTCTCGTCCGCAGACGGCTATGGCTGATAAGTTTGAAACTCTGTCTGGTTATCCGTCTAATACCTATACTCCGCTTTCGGCTTGCAAAGGATTCACACAGGTTAATTATTGTCACGTCGAAAATCTTTCCGCTACCGAAACGGAGAAGAACGAAATCGAGCGTCTGCTCAAAGAAGGGGTGATTCTCTAATGGGAGTTCAGAGTAATGGTGAATGGTTGTTTGACTGGCCTACCGACGCCCCGCATCAGCTGACCCGCGGTTTCGTCAATGACGGGAACGGCTTGGACATTGTAACGACTGCGGTCCAGACGTCTGGACTGAAGTTCATCTACGCGGCTGAATCTGGCACTATCGACCAGCTTCAGTATTGGGACGGCAGAACCAAAACCGGTATGCAGTCCTATGGCAACATGATTCGCATCAACCACGGAGTGTATGATGGGGGTGTGCTTCAGACTCGTTATGCTCATATGTCTAAGTTACTCGTCAAGAAGAACCAGAATGTATACCGTGGCCAAATCATCGGGTACATGGGTTCGACCGGTAACGCTACCGGTCAACATCTCCATTTCGAGGTTCTTTGGAAGGGTAAACGGTACAATCCGCTTAATTGGCTGGACAATAATTTTGTCAATAAGTATGTAAGCGTCGCTAACGGTGCTTACAAGTCTGTAGAGCGCGACAGTGCCGTAAACCTCTATTATATCAACGCTGGGCCGCTGTCCAGCGGGGACTTCAAAAAGGTTACTGACCTTCTGAAGGAACTCAACATTCAGTACACTACAAAATAATAATAGCCCGGTCCAGTTGTCTGGACCGGGCTATTATTATTTTGCTATTCTTACAATATTAAGTAACTCGTCGATGGCATCGTTATATCCCTTCCAATAGCGAGTTTCTTCTACTGTTCTGGCGTTGAGATATGCAATCTGTGCATATGCGATTATTTTTTCGAGTTCCAGTAACTTCTCTTCATCTTTAGTCATTGTTTTCAATCCTTTCTAACATCTGTTTCATAAACTGTCTTGTTACCATAGCGGCCGCAGCATCCGTACTCATTGCCAGAATCTGCTTATATGTTAATTCTGCATAGTAAATAGGATTAGTGCCATATTTCATGCGGAACTTGATATAACCGCCGCTAATCAACGGTGCCCATACTCTGCATATAGGCGGAACATAACCTCTTACATACGAGCATACTTTGTATGCCTTATCCATTATTCCATTCATATCAGTCCAGTCAACTGGACTCACTCTCCTTTCTGACACCACGCGATATAATTGCGGACTATTTCACCGACTGTGTTATCCTGATAGAATACCCTATCCTTACCAAAAAACGACGCAATTTTACGTTCCCTTTCGTCTGTCGGTTTTGTAATCTTACGACGACGATTAGGTAACGGTGAATATTCCGGGCTGTAAATAAGCTCATGGTCCGGGTCTTTCAGCTCACTTGTCTTACGATGGATAAACGTGAATAACACATCGTTATCGCGTTCATCTTTCGTGAAGATGATTTCACATTGCAACGTTTCGCGGTCAAAGATTATAAAATACGTGTACAAAACGTCACGCGGTTTATATTTGCATGGGCAATGCGGATAGATTGCGATTTCCCAAGCACCGCCTGTAATCATTAACAGCTTTGGATTATTAAAGGCAAAATACTTATCGGACTTCTTGCCTTCTTTGTTAGGTGAGTCGGTGTATTCTACCGCAACAGTCAATCCGCTTTCGCCGTACTCGTAAACATCAATGTCGCCCTTCTTCATTTCTTTGATGTGAGTCAGGCCCATTTCTGCGAAGTACGGACAATACTGATTGACGGTATTACCCATCATGAAAATCTTGACGTTGTCACGCTCACGGATAATGGTTGACAAAACGTTCATGAACAATACGAACTCGTTGGGGAGATAGTAACTACGTGTCAGAAACTCGTCCAGCACGGCATTTACAATACCATCATAGTTGGTTGACTTGTCATGCTCCATAGCGCTAATTGCGAACGAGTACGCGAACGGAGTTAGAGACTCAACGTCCTTGTTCAACGTTTCATCGAACTTTGCTAGATACCATGCCCCGCCTTTGTAGTTGATATGGTCGAACTGACCTTCAGTCCACTTCTCCAACTCGCGATTGTTTACGCAACCATCCCACATTGTTTTGGAACGTTTGCCTCTGAAATCGTCCTGCCAACGGCGAATCCACGCGGTTTGACCGCCTGTTTTCAAATACTGTTTAATGCAGTATTCTTGTACCGCATAAGTTTTACCATTTGAACGTTCTCCGAACATAACATTGTATGTTGCGTTCTTCTGGAGAATGTTTTTCAACTGGTAATACTTCATTTTCTTCTTTGGTCCAGACGTCTGGACCGAATCACTTTTCATAGGTTTGCACCCCCAATAGGTATTTGATATACTCTGCGGACATTGAGAAAGTGTAATCGGTTGGTTGCATATGAATACCGGACGGCGTGTAAAACTCAGCAGTTTCTCCTAAGTAATCCGTCACTAACCCGTGCTGTTCATCATCAATATAGGTAAGAGTGTTCTTACCCGTATACCCAGGTGGAATATACAGACCCTCTTCAAAAGCGTCAAATATATTGTCACCATACTTATTCAACAGATACGGCATAGCTGTACGTTTATTGACACCAGAGGTGGTTAGGTTAATCTTGCCGTCTTTTTCCACCAAGTACCGTTTTGCACCTATCGTTTTAAAACGAGAGTAAACACCTTCATTATCCCATACACCTAGGACTTTTTCAACACCCTTGATGGTTTTCGGTTTGTATGACGACTTCGGCAATTTGTGGAACTCCATTGCTGCGTCGAGCTTACGAATGACGATTTTGTTGTACTCCTCGATGTAATCCATATGATTTTCTGGGTGCAGGACTTTGATACTGTCGGTATCAGAATACACATAATCCTCTCCGACGGCATAAATCCCACTAAAAAGATTTCGTCTAGCATATGCAGTTACCCATACGCCCCAAGGATAGAACAAGAATCGACGGGCGGATTTATTGTACTTCTCGATTGCATCCTCGATGTTTGGCTTTTGCTTTTCCCAGTCCAGTTGACTGGACTCGTCGTAGATAATCTCGTCACGGCAAATATCAGTGACTGTCATACCATACGCGGCATTTACCATTTCCTTAGAGCCTAGATACTCCACTTCCTTTCCTTCTACGCCTTTAAGTGTAGTTTTATCCTGATACAATTTCAGAATTGATTTCACGAAGTCGGTCGGTAAATATCCCTTAGGATAGCGAACAAAGTTTCCGATTTTAGCATCTTCCCAGTGATAAAAATGCTTATAAACATCCCAATCCAAATTTGTAATAGTGGTGCGTAAAAGGTCAGCGGATACTACACGACCATTATCGACAACACGATTGATTGCTACTTGACATTTAGACAGAGAAATTGGATGCTCAATATAAGTTATAGATTCAATGTTTTTAAACTCAACATCAAACATACAACAGTAGTTTTTTAAACACATTTCAAATTGTTCTGAGGACGTTATTTCTATGTGCTCCCCGCGTCCCATAGGATACTTTTCTGAAATCATAACATAAGGGTACGACGACGTAAAGTCAAACGAACCAACGTTTTCAAGAGTTCTACCAGAATACACCGCGTTGGCGTGAGTAAAACCACCTTGAAATGCGCGCTTTAGTTGGTTGTATTCATCTGGTGTTAAAATCAAATTTCGCATAAGCTGGCGATACTGTTTGTATTTCCAGCCGCCGCGTTTATGCGACTTGTACAGATAAAAACAACTGTTACGGCAATAATTACGAACATACCCCGTTTTGGTCAGGGGTATTTTCGTAATATCACCGTCAGATTCTATTTTCTCTTGAATGTACGCCATTACAACTAGAACATCGTGAACACAATATTGCCATTCTTTTTCAGTCAGCGGGGTTTTACTGTGACGTACTTTGGAATAGTCCAAGTCGCCAGACATTTTTTCAACTTTGTATTTCTGTAAGTTTTTGCCCACAGTTTCCAAGTTGTACCCAGATAACTTATAAGAACAGCGATACTCTATTCCAGACTTAGTTATTGCATATACTGGTTTACGAACATCTAGCGAGAACACCTTATCCCATTCAAATAGTTTCCGCATGAATTGAAATTCGTATGACAAGTTGTGTACATACACAATTAGATGAACATTTTCAGATGTTCCAAATAAATTTTCTACATTTCTAATCAACTCCTCGTATTCTTCCCACGTTCTTCCTACGGTTACTATTCCGTTTATTCCGAAAGACCATTCGTAAATGAGCGACATTTTCAGTTCAGACGACTGGACAGACGACGTTTCAATATCGAACGACGCGGGAACATTAAAATATTTAATTTTCTTATTCGTTCCTATCAGGTCGTAGAAACACACTTGCTGTTCGATTTCGTACATAAACTCGGCATTAGACCTAATTCTGTCCGAAAGACCAAAAGTCGTCTGGTTCATTCACAAGTTCCTGCCCCTCAACCATATTTGTAATACGCTGGAGAATTTCATCTGATGTTTTGCCGGCAACAATTTCTTCCGCGATAAAATTTTGCATATTATCACTTCCGTAAATCTGCTTCATAAAAATTGACGATCCCGGAATTTCGCCGTTTTCTACCTTTGAATAAATGTCCCAGAACATTCCTTGCTGGTCCGGACTCAATGTCATATTTATGGCTATAATCCGAAAAATGTTCTTTTCTACTTCCAAGGCTCCTTTTACGGTTCCAGATTTTTGTGCCCACAGGTCTTGCACCGCCGCATACTGTTTCCAAAGTTCGGAATTTGTTTTCCCCTTTACTCCAAACTTAGTAATTCCAGACGACTGGACGTGTCTAAGCGCAGTGGGTGTGTACTTTAACTTGGAGAGAGACTTAATTCTTTTATTTGCCGCCGAAAATACCTGAGACAGGTACTTTCTGGCTTCCTTCTCCGGCAAACGGCGGAGTTTTTGAACTCCCATTTGAAGAATTTCTTCTGTTGTTCTTTTCGGCATTACGAAACGCCCCCTTTATTTCATCTAAGTCGTCGCTACTAAGAATCTCTGTAAAATACAACAGGAACAACCTAGACGAAAAACTTCGACCACACTCGAAATTTGAAATCGCCTGCTGTGTTGTATTGAGATAATCGGCAACATAGGTTTGCGGAATACCCGCTCTTTTTCTGGCTTCTGCACAGATTCTTGAAATGGTTCTATTTTTCATATAGAAAAAGGGAGTCCAGTTGTCTGGACTCCCTTAGTCACCTCACTTTCGAGATTAGACAACGGTGATGGTGGTAACGTTGTTGCCGTTCTTGGTCTTGGCCTCGTTGAACTTCAGCTTGACGCCGCCGGCCTTGGCCAGAGCGGTAGAAGCCGCTTCGGGGTCGCCCGCAAACCCGGCCGCCCATGCCACGCACATCTTGGACAGGACCGTGCCGCCGTTGTAATACTTGGTATCATCCTCGTTGAAGGTCACGACGGCAAAAGACTTGTCGTCGATGGTGGCGAAGTCAAAGGCGTTGACGGTGATACCGTCGGGGAACTGCTGGATGAGGTCGTGGGTGGAAATCTTCTCGCGGTCATTCTGAAGGGTGGACAGCAGGGTGGAATCGAGAGCAGCTTTACGGAAGTCGAACATAATATTTATCTCCTTTGTTTGTGGCCGTCAGGCCGGTTATTTATTCAGTCCAGACGTCTGGACTTGAATCGGTTTGAAATCGGGACAATGCTGACCGAGTTTATCCTAGGGGCAGTCGAGATTGTGATTGATTAAACCACAGCAGTAGTTGTTCGTATGAAGTACACATCGTAAACAAATACATCCTTCACACTGAACTACATTCGGAATCACGGTGCAATCACCCCCGCGAGGATATAGCAGGCGATGAAGGTCGGGATTGCCAGATAGGGAAGAACCTCAAACTGGAACTTGCGAAATTTATCTTTCATTGAAATTTACCTCAGGCGGGTGTTTTCTTGAACTGGTCCAGATAACTGGACTTGCTAGAACGCACTACTGTTCAACAACGCTCTAGTAGTATCCAGCCAAGGATTACAACCTAAAGTTGTCGGTTGTGAAAATAACAACCATTGATTGTAAACCAGTTTATGCCAAAACTGGAAAATACTGGATATGAGTGTGTATTCATATGTTCATACGTCCAGTCGTCTGGACTGAACATATGAATACTTATTCATATGTTGTTGCCAAAAATATCCAGCCCTCGCGGGCTGGATACCATCAAGGTTTACTTGATAGGTTCAATGGTCACAACAATCTTTGCACCGGGCGCGGTACACTCTTTGGCGAGAGACTGGACCGGGCCGACAATGGCGGAGAGGGCGTACTTGCCAGACTTGCTCTTGAATGTGACATCACCGCCCTTGCCGTCGGGAACAAGGATTGCAATGTTCACGTTGTACGGTTTGGGATCATCTTTAGGATTGGGAATGGGCGCGGCGCTGTCTGCCGCATCGCTGTCAACCTCTTTAGATTCCGCATTAGCGACAATCTCGCGGCCGTTCAGCTTGTCAAGCTGCTTTTTCAGCTTTTTTACAGGTGTCAAAGCGTTTACTGTGCCGTCCGTGATGAACTTGCGAGCCTGGTCCTCGCTGTCGCAGGATTCCAACAGCTGTACCATAGCAGACATGCTAATCGCGTTGCCGTTGCTGTCAAGCGCGTTTTCGGGCTTTCCCTTGAGGAAACGCCCCACACGCTGCATGTTCATGGCCTGCGATTTGCTGTATTTTCGAACCTGCTGCAAGTAGTCCGCGGCACTTGCAAGCCCCATTGCAGCCGCTGTGCCGTCATGGTCTGCCGTGTAGACAAGGCACGCAATCTGGACGCCTGCAATGCGGGAGGCGTTTTCCAGACGGGAGACAGCACCGTCAAAAGCCTGTACTTTCGGATTCTGCATAATGATTTCTTTTTGGTTGGCGGTCAGTCTGTTGTTCTTTTCCATGGTATTTACTCCTTTTCGTTGTGCGTCCATTTGACTGGACTTGATAAATTGTGCATAGGTATACTACAACTTATAGTTGTATACCCTACAACCTACCGTTTTGACTCCGGTACTTGTCTTTGTTCTCTTTCCCTTTGTCTGTATATAGTATACCACAATAACATGTAGTTGTCAATGAACAAATTGTGAACGTTTTGCATAAAACGATGAATGT
>UMHC01013383.1_pt1 | contig 13232 bp, 13 predicted proteins | sample 1965381 | NCBI WGS metagenome assembly UMHC01 (sample SAMEA4836083, study PRJEB28245) | human gut metagenome | biome: gut microbiome; material: fecal sample | place: Denmark | collected 2008 | reverse complement strand
AGACAGGGGGGCAGGGGCGCAATGCCCCTGCCGGTGGGGTACGGGGAGGCGGAGCCACCCCGATCTTCGGTTAAAACCCGGCGAGTTGCCAAAGCCGGGCGAATGGGTCAGTTTTGAGGACGAGGAGGACGCCGTGCTGAACATGTTATGGGACGCATCCCATCTGTGGGGATATGTCGCGCTGCATGCGCTGCGTGCGGCGGGAGTCCCCCATCGTGTACTCAAGGCGTCAGAAATAGCTCAGGAAGGGGTGTCTGGCAAGGCGCTGCTCGTTCCCGGCGGCGGAGCACGGGCCAAGGCCGCCGCCCTGGGATCGGCCGGCATGGAGGCCGTGCGCGCATTTGTGCGCGGGGGGGGGGCATACCTCGGCATTTGCGGCGGGGCCGGTCTGGCGCTTTCCAGCGGCATCGGCCTGAGCCCGTGGAAGCGGGCAGGCATGAGTGACCGGCTCCAGCATCTGGTTTCCGGTCATATTGCCTGTTCGCTTGAAACGGATGCCCTCCTGCCGTCGCCTGCATCCCTGCCCGGAAGCCTGGCACTATTGCCCGTGTGGTGGCCCGGCAGGTTTGAAGAGCCGGAAGCGGGAAGCCCGGAATGCGACAATGTCCGTGTTCTGGCCCGGTACCGTGCGCCGGGACCGGATCTGCATGTGGCGGATCTGCCCCTTTCCCTGCTCCCGGAAGAAGTTCTGACGGACTGGAATGCCGTGTACGGCGTGACATTCCGGCCCTCTCTGCTGGACGGCAGGCCGTGCATGACGGCGGGGAGATACGGCAGGGGAGAATGGCTGCTCAGCTACAGCCATCTGGAGACGCCGGAATCCCCCGATGCAGGGCGCTGTTTTGCCCATATGCTCGGATTGTGGGGGGTAGTGGATGAGGGAGCGGCGGAACGCCTGATCCATGTGCCGCGCTGGGAGCCGGATACGCTGGACGACGATGTCGTATGGCCTGTCTGCTGGGAAGATGCGGCCTTGCTGGAGGCATGGAATGCCCTGCGGGAACTGTTCGGCCTGGCGCGGGAACTCGGACTGCTGTTTGATCGTTCAAGCTGGCTGATGGGCTGGCGCAGCGGCGTGCCGGGCGCGCAGATGAACAGTCTGCGCGCCGCACTGCGTGCCGCGCTGGCTCTGGAACCGGTTAACGGCAGACTGGCCGTGTGGCGGAGACTGGTGCCTTCCTTTGCCGCAAGGTTCGGCATTTTTGTTCAGGGCGCAAGAAGCTGGCTGCTGGCCCGCCGTCTGGCGGATACTCTGGCTGATTCTCTGCCGGGCATGCTGCCCAAGGCTCTTCTGGCAGATCAGAAAAACATGCTGTTCGGATCGCCCATGTCCGGCGGCGGCCTGTGCGGAGAGTTGCAGGACGCGCTGGAAGACTTGCTGTTTATTTAAGGCTCTGTTCAAGTTTACGGTCGACAAGGAGAAATATGCTCCCCTGACCGCCGGAGGCACCCGCGCCTCCGGCGGTCAGGGATATGTTCAACACTGTTCCATGACAGAGCCTTGCCTTTTGGGGCATGGAACTGATTTGTTCACAGAATGACTCGGCGGTTCCTCAACCGAAACTTTTGCAAAAATATTTCCGGATGGGCCTATAGCTTTTCCGCATCCGGACGTTAAGGGGGGTAACAACGGCGGAAAAGACCGCAGGGAAGCGGTCCGCGCGTTTGCGCTTCGCCACGGGACAAGACATCAATTCATGGAGGATAAGCATGTCTCTCGTAGTCAATCACAACCTGATGGCCGCCAACAGCAGCCGGTATCTGAACACCCATTACAAGGCTCTGTCCGACTCCACCCGCAAGCTGTCTTCCGGCCTGCGTGTTGAAACCGCCGCTGACGACGCCGCCGGTCTCGCCATCCGCGAACTCATGCGCGCGGATATCGCTGCCCTGAATCAGGGTGTGCGCAACGCCAATGACGGCATCTCGCTGATTCAGACCGCTGACGGCGCCCTGGGCGTTATCGACGAAAAGCTGGTCCGTATGAAGGAACTGGCGGAACAGGCTGCCACCGGCACCTATGACTCCACCCAGCGTCTGATCATCGACTCGGAATACCAGCAGATGGCTTCGGAAATCACCCGTATCGCCAACGCCACGGACTTCAACGGCATCAAGCTGCTGGACGGCAATCTGTCCAGTGATACGCACGATGGCACCGGTCTCGTATCCACAGGCAAGCTGAAGATCCATTTCGGTACGGCCAATGATTCGGCGGAAGACTATTACTACATTCAGATCGGCGACTCCACTGCCTCCGCTCTGGGCGTAGGCAATGCCAACGGCGGCGGCGCCGGTCACGACATCTCCACTCAGGCCAACGCGCAGAAGGCTCTGGACGCCATCAACAACGCCATTGTGTCCAAGGACAACATCCGCGCTCACCTCGGCGCGCTTCAGAACCGTCTGGAAAACACCATCACCAACCTGGAAGTGCAGTCTGAAAATCTGCAGTCCGCGGAATCCCAGATTTCCGACGTTGACGTCGCCACGGAAATGACCAATTTCGTGCGCAATCAGATTCTGACGCAGTCCGCCGTATCCATGCTGGGCCAGGCCAACTCCCTGCCCCAGATGGCGCTCAGTCTCATCGGCTAGGTTCGCTGAGCGGCGCGGGCATGCCCCGCACAGTTTCAAACGTGAAAGGTTCGTTTTCCTTCTCCGGGAAAACGAACCTTCGTTCTTTGCGGAATAGTGTTGATGGCGTTGCGCGGGGCGTCCGGTTCCGCTCCGGCCGCGAGGCGGCAGCATGCGTTGCCGCAAGGACATCCCGGGGTTCACACTGGCGAGCGGCAGTCGTCGGATGACGAATGAGCCTTGCGAATGGCGACAGCAGAGATAAGGCGCCATGTATCCGCGGTCGGCTTGCTTGAGCCTTCGCGCGGTTTCACCGCCCAAAGACTCCGCTCCGCGAGACCTTTGACCGCGACCTGCTGATCCCGTCCGATCTGCCTTGCCGGTACTCGTTCCCGTTTGCGTTTTGCGTGGAAAACGCCGCGCTCGTACTCCGTGCCCCCCTCCATGCCGCATGACCATGCGGCGGGGCGTCACTCCATGGCTGGTTACGCTCGCGCCTCCGGCGGTCAAGGCTATTCAGCATAATTCTGCAACTGAGCTTCATCGAAAATACCTTTGTGGTTTGAGACCTCCCCCTTCAGGGGGAAAAGAGGAGTTGACACGACGGCGAAGCCGCTGAAATCCTTTTCCGTACCCCCTCCCTTCAGGGAGGGGAACTCCGCACGCCCCCTCTCCGTCGGCTGCTTCAGTCAGTCGGCGGATGGGGCGACTGCGGATTGAAACATTTCCGCCAGACGGATATCGGAATATTCCTTCGGTATCAGCCGGGAATCTGTCATGTCGCGCAAGGCGTCCGTCCGCACCCTGGCCTGCGCTTCAGGAACACCCGCCGCTTTCAGCTTCTCGAAATATCCGGGAGTGTCAAATGTCGTGGTGGTCATAGAGCGTTTTGCATTTGAAACTATCTGCCGGCAGGTTCCTGTGTTCCGGCTCGCAGGTCTCACGCCTCCGCCGGAGTTCCTGGCCGTCAGCGCAAAGCGCTTGCGGATAAGGAGAGCGGAGATGAATTTCGCCCTGCCCGGCTCCGTCGCCCTTCATGGGCGAAATGTTCTCATGGCCTCCTGTACAGTCTTTAACCCGGACGCGCTGGACGTGTCTGTCAAGGAGAGGCGTGTCAACCATCTTTCCAGGGAGGCGTTCCCGGCATACAAGAAGACGTCATCGCAAACATTTTCTTACCTGATTCAGACAAGGCGGAGGCTGTCGTCATGACCGAAGACTTGATGCTGCGCATTGCGGGCACGGTGGGGGAATCCATTGTGGACGGGCCTGGCCTGCGGTATGTCCTTTTCCTGCAGGGCTGTCCGCACCGCTGTCCGGGGTGCCATAATCCGGAAACGCACGATTTCTCCGGCGGACGTGAAGTCAGTCTGGCCTGGGTTCTGGCCGATGTGGAGAAAAATCCCATTACGCGTGGGGTTACGTTCAGTGGGGGAGAGCCGTTTTGCCAGTGTGCGGCATTGGCTGTTCTGGCCAGGGAGCTGCGAAAGCGCGGTTATAATCTGACCGCGTTCAGCGGATATACCTATGAACAGATTCTGGCCGACGCCGAAAAGCGTGCGCTTTTGCAGGAACTGGATATTCTGGTGGACGGTCCGTTTCTGGCGGCCGAAAGGTCGCTTGTGCTGCGTTTTCGCGGTTCCCGCAACCAGAGAATCATTGATGTTCCTGCAAGTCTCGCCCAGGGGAGAGCTGTGCTGCACGAGCTGCATGACATGGGCGAACAGGAGGCATCCCCCGTTCATCAGAAATTCCTTTGTGGTTTGAGACCTCCCCCTTCAGGGGAAAAGCGTCCTTGACAAGACGGCAGGGCCGATGGAATTCTTTTTTCCTGAGGCGCTGTTCAAGTTTACGGTTGACAGGGAGAACCATGCTCCTTTAACCGCCGGAGGCGCGAATGTCGGCGAGCCTTGAGCGACGCCCCCCGCATTGCCATGCGGCATGGGAGGGCGAGGAGCGGTCGAATGTCTCGCGAAGCGCAGTCGAGAGCGGCGAAGCCGCGTGAGACGAAGCGTCGTCAGCCGTTGCCGGAGCGGGCCTTTCACCGCGCCGGAAGTGCGGTTGCCTTCACGGCAGCGAATGCTGCCGCTGAAACCGGGACAGATGAACGACCTCTGATTGCTGTATCTGCCGGAAGTTTTAACACAACCCCTCCTGAAGAGGGGAACCAGAACAAAAAGGAATTTTTGATGAAAGCTTTTTCTTTCCTGCTCGCCTGCTGCGCGGCGCTCCTTGCGGCAGGTTCCGCGTCCGCGTCAGACGCTTCCCCGGATGCGGATATGGCGCTCCAGCTCAGGCGCATTCTCAAGGAACATCCCGATATCGTGCTTGATGTGTTGCGTGAACACAGTGAAACGGCTCTGGATATCGTGCAGCTCGGGGCGGATCGCCGCCGCGCGGAAGCCCTTCACAATCAGTGGACAGAGGATGCCAGGCAGCCCAAGAAGGCCAGCCTGGAAGAGCGTCCCTCGCGCGGTCCCGCCGATGCGCCCGTGACGCTGATCGCCTTTTCCGACTTTACCTGCGCCTACTGTCAGCAGGCCGCATTCGCAGTGGAAAGTCTGCTCAAGCGTTATCCCGACGATGTGCGCTTTGTCTTTAAACAGTCCCCCAATTCAGAGACGGGTATTCTGGCCGGACGCTGGTTTGTGGCCGCCGCGCGGCAGGATATGAAGAAGGCGTGGGATTTTTACGCGCTGCTTTTTGACGCGCAGAGAAAGCTCATGGACTCCCCCCTGCCCACGCTGAGAGAAACGGCGGGCAAGGCGGGGCTGGATGTGAAAAAGCTGGAGGCCGACCTCAGAAAGAATTCTCAGGCCATTGATCTCATTGTTGCCACGGATATCAAGGAAGCCAAGGAACTTGGCTTTGCAGGCACCCCCTATTTTCTGGTTAATAATCTGGTTGTCCGGGGCGCGGTTCCGCTGGAAACCTTCATTGACGCCGTGGAATTCGCCAGGGCCGGGAAGAGATAGCGTTTTCGGGGGAACAGAACCTGGTCTGGCCGACAGATATGCTGGAGCATTTCGCCATTGAAATGCTCCACTTCAGTCGAGCGGGGCGAGACTGAAGCCGCGACGTCCCCTCTTCCCCGGTGTCGCCGCAATTCACTTGCGGCTGCTCCGGCTTCAGGCGTGAAACCTGCGAGCCAGACCCCATGTTCTGGCTCGCAGATATTTTCGAGAGCAAAACGCTCTACAAGAGCAGCATACTCCAGGAGACTTCATGCAAGTCGCGTTTTCCGCCGTTCGAGCCGCCGGATGCATGGGCGGTCGGGAGGCCGTGTGCACCATAGGCAACTTTGACGGCGTTCATCTCGGCCATGAGGCGCTGATCCGCAGGACTGTCACCCGCGCCCATGAGCTGGGGCTTCCTTCCCTGCTGATTACCTTTGAGCCGCATCCCGCCCGGGTGCTTTCCACCCGGGCGGTTCCGGGACTGAGTTCCCGTATGCAGAGACTGGAACGCTTTGCCGCCCTGGGGGTGGATATGGCATTGCTGCTGCCGTTCACCCGTGATTTCGCCTCGCGCCGGGCTGAGGAGTTTTGCCGTCATGTCCTTTCGGAGACGCTGCATGTGCGGCAACTGGTGCTGGGGTATGATTTCTGCATGGGCAGCGATCAGGCTGGCGCGGAGGCTCTGGTCGGCTGCGGACGGGAGTTCGGTTTTGACGTTTCCTGCGTAAGCGCCGTGATGTATGAAGGGGAGCCCGTCAGTTCCTCCCGTATCCGGCGGGCGGTGGAAGCGGGATATCTGGAACAGGCCCGGGCCATGCTGGGGCGTCCCTACGCGGTTCGCGGCGAAGTGGTCCACGGAGCGGGCCGCGGCGGCCCGCTGCTGGGCTTTGCCACGGCAAACATGGATATCCGTGGTCTGGTCATGCCGCCGCCCGCGATATACGCCACCAGCGTCAGCAGGACGGCGTCTCCGGTGCCGGCCGAGGACGGCTGTACGGAAATTGTTCCCCCGCCTGCGGCATCCCTCATGCCGTCGATGACGAGTTTCGGTCATAACCCCACCTTTGGGGAGGGCGCGCTGACGCTGGAGACGCATATTCTGGATTTCAGCGAAGATATTTACGGCAGTGAGCTGGAACTGGTGTTTTTCCGCAAGCTGCGGGATGAGATGCGTTTTTCCGGCCCGGAGGAACTTGTTGCCCAGCTTGCCGCTGATCGGGAGGCGCGGCGCGCCTGTGGCCTGGAAGGGGATTTCCGTGAGCGGTGTTAAAGCTCTGTGGTCCGACTTCCAGGGGGGAGTCTGTCTGGGAGGCAGGGGGACGGACAACGGCACGGTGGTGCTGGACAAGGAATGCTCTCTGGGGGCGCGCGTGACGCTGGAGGAGGGCGGCCTTCATCCCTGGACCGTCACCTGCGGCGTGGGAGGAGCCCTGTTCGTGCACGGAATGCGGGCGTCATCCCGGGCGGAGGCCGAGAGCATGGCCCGCGCCGCCATGGAGGATATCGGGGATTTTCTGGAGCGGATGGAATCGGATGAGGTGTCTCAGGCGGATGCCATTCGTTTTGCCGGAATCTGGACCGAGGCATTCACGAATAAATACGACAGTTCTTCCGGATCATGGGAACGGCCGCCCCTGCGCGGAATGTTTCCCCGTTTTTTCCGGCGCTGAAAGATGTGAAGCCTTCTGGTCGGCCGCTGAGAGCATTTCGCTGCTGAAATGCTCCAACGGAGTCGAACAGGGCTGGGACTCATCCCCGGAACGTTTTGTTATTGAAAATATCTGCCAGTCAGGACCCTATGCCCCGGTGGGCAGATACTTTCAGTCACAGGATGCTCCGTGGACGACCCGGAAGGTTCTCAGCCTGAGTCGGGCGATGCGTTATTTTCCGCGCAGAACGGCTTCTTTCAGCAGAACTTCCAGCAGTTCCCCGAAATCCATTCCCAGAGCGGCGGCCTCCTTGGGCACCAGACTTGCAGGAGTCATTCCGGGCAGCGTATTGACTTCCAGCACATGAACCGCGCCGTCATCCCCCAGGATAAAATCCGTCCGGCTGTATCCCGTCAGTCCAAGGCAGCGGTGCGCTTCCAGGGCGGTTTTCCGCACCTCTTCCAGAAGAGCTTCCGGCAGCGGCGCAGGGCAGATTTCACATTCACCGGCATCCGTATATTTGGCGTGGTAATCAAAGAACTCATGTTTCGGCACGATCAGCACCGGGGGCAGAGCTTCGGCGCGTCCGCCGCGTTCCAGTACGCCGCATGTCGCCTCTCTTCCCCGGATCAGCGGTTCAATCAGTACTGTCTGACCTGACGCGAACAGCCTGTCCATGGCGCACTGCAGCTCCTCCCCGTTGCGGACCCGGTAAAGATGCAGGCTGGAACCGCCCGTGTCGGATTTGACGAACAGGGGGTACGGCAGCCGCGGCTCCCATCCGGGGGCAGGCCGCTCCGGCAGGAAAATCCAGTCCGGAGTGCTCAGTCCCGCCCGCCGGAACAGGCTTTTGGCAGCGGATTTGTGGAGCGCGAGAAAGGAGCCTGCCGGTCCGGAACCCTGGTACGGACAGCCCGCTCGATCCAGCAGCGCCTGCACCAGCCCGTCCTCACCTGGCGCGCCGTGCAGATTGAGAAAGGCGGCGTCATGTGACGCAGCCAGATCCAGCAGAGATTCAAAACCGTCGGAAAGATCGTATGAGGTGACCCTGTGCCCGCGCCGAACCAGAGCATCGCGGACGGCCGCAGCGCCGATAAGGGAAATTTCCCTTTCAGGCGACCAGCCGCCTGCGATGAGCAGAATATTCATCAAGCATTCCTTTATGGTTTGCTCCCTCCCCGGGAGGGATTGCAGAAAAGGATTTCATCGGCTTTGCCGTCTTGTCAAGAACTCTTTTCCCGGCTCTGCTGCGGAAACTGTGTCGAGAATGGTGACCGCCGGGAACGCAAGTGCAGCGGGCCATGGAGTGACGAGCGGCGCGGCAGGAAAGAGGTCATTTTTTCAGCCGCAGACGCTCCAGCAGCGCGGCCTCATGGAGCAGGCTCCGTTCCCGGTTCAGGCGGATGCTTGCCCGGTGTTCCTCGCTGTCTCCATAGCGGATCATGAGATCGTCGAACCGTTCCTCCAGACTGACCAGTCTGTCGTGCCGCACCCGCTTGTCCGCGTAGGCCACCAGCAGAGCCAGCCGCAGGGGGGCGCGTTCCGGCGCGAGGGGGCCTTTCTCCCAGGGCCAGTATACATGAAAGAGTACAGCCTGCGCCAGCAGGGGGTTTCCCGTCTCTTCCCGCACAATGGCCGCGCCGAGCTGATCGTGTGCGCCGCCGTGCAGGATGGTCCAGGTCTTGGCGATATCGTGCAGCATGGCCGCGGCCCGGGCTGTCTTCTCGCTGGTTCCTTCCGGAGCGATTCCCATATCCTCCGCACGGCGCGCCAGACTCATGGCCACATCGGCCACGGCGCGGCTGTGCGCCCGGATATTGGGAAGCATGGCGTATTTTTCCCACAATGCCTCGCACTCGTCCCTGTCCGGCACGGGCAGAGAGAGGTCGGGAGTCAGCTCAAGAGAAGGATACGGGCAGGATAGCATAAGATCCCCCATCGGGCAGTCAGCTTCGGCTCAGGCGCGGCGCCATGTCTTCCGGCACGTCTGTCCGTTCCAGCAGCGCGGCGTAGGCCTCGGGCGTGTCCGCGTCGGCAAGGCAGGCGTCTCCGGCGCACGGTATCTCCAGAAGCGGATGTGCAGCGATGATGCGGCGCGCCCCCACATCGCCGGAAAGCCTGGTCACATCGGCAAAAAGTCCGGCGTGGAGCACCGCCGGATTGCCCCGCCGTCCTTCGCGTTCCGCGCGCGGAACCACGCAGAACGGCGCGTTCTGTTCATGATAGGCCGCAAGAAACGCGGATGCAAGCCGCTGCACCAGATCGCCGTCCACCAGAGGCAGATCTCCCAGCAGGACCATGACGCCGGGCGCATCCGGCGCGAGCTTGCGCATGAACGTCAGGCCGGCCTTCAGACTTTCGGCCTGCCCCATGGCTGCTCGCTCCGCCGTTGCCACACGGATGCGTCCGTTCTCGGCAGAGGCTTCCTTCAGGCATGCCTGGGCCACTTCCGACGGCGAGTGCGGTCCCACCACCAGCACCACCGGGTTCAGTCCTCCGTCCAGAGCGGCTCGCGCGGCATGCGCGACCATCGCTCTCCCGCGGAACGGCAGCAGCAGCTTGCATTTTCCTTCCATGCGGCGTGAAAGGCCGGCTGCAAGGATGATGCCGGGCAGCGGACTCATTTCTCTCCCGTATGGCCGAAGCCGCCCGTTCCCCGTTCCGTGGCGGAGAGTTCCCGCGCCTCCGCCGGTTCCAGCCGCGCGAAGGGCTGAAAGATGAGCTGGGCGACCCGATCTCCGCGCTTTACCGTAATCGGGGCGGAAGAGGTGTTGAGCAGCCAGGTGACGAGTTCGCCCCGATAGTCCGGATCGATCACTCCCACTCCCTGCGCCACGGTCAGTCCCTTTACCGCGCCCAGACCGCTGCGGGAATAGACAAAGCCAGCCACGCCGGGCTGCAGAGGCTCGACGGCGATTCCGGCGGGTATTCCCGCCCGCTCTCCCGGGGCGATGACAAGTTCATCTTCGGCAAGGCAGGCCCGCAGATCCAGACCCGCCGAACCGGGAGTGGCGAAGTTCAGTCTCCCGCCGTACAGGGTGCGGGCGTCGCGAAGATACAATATATTGACCTGATTCACTCTTTGCTCCTTGCTGTTTCAGCCGCTGAAGGGGACCCCGGCGGCGTACTGTAGAGGAAAATGCGGAACGAGGCAAAGGTTCCTTCCGCAGAAGGCGGGGCGGCGGAGCCAGGTTCACGCAGGCTCTGTTGGAGAACCGTGTTGATGGCGTTGCGCGAGGCGGATGGTTCTGCTCCGGCAGCGAGGCGCGGCAACGCTGCTGCCGCAAAGGCGGCCCGTGTTCCACACGGGCGAAAGACAGCATGTGTCCACGGTCGGATCACTTGCGCCTTCGTGAAGCGCCGCTTCACTCGGCTCCGCTCCGCGAAACACTGCTTCCGTAACCTCTCGACGGCGCCCGACAGGCTCTGCCGATACTCGCTCCCGCTTGCGTTTTACGCTGAAAACGCCGCGCTCGCACTCCGTTACCCCTCTCATAACTATTCTGCAACAGGGCGTTCATGCGAAAAGGCTTGACATGCTTCGCCGTCGCCGCTATAAGACAAGCGCGGTGAAAAGGGCGTTCGTCGTCATATTCCGAACGCTTTTTTCTTTCCATTCTGTTGAACCGGGATTCCTGCGGAAATTTCGAGTTGGATAGGGTGGCCTGTCAGGGCCTCCCTTTTTTTTATTCCGCGTTCTCCGGGGCGACGTTTCGCCGCGAAACCGCTCCGGGAGCGCCGGGCCGCGCCCGGAATGAAACAGAAGCAAGACAGGGGCAGAACACAAGGTATGAACAGGGAACTTTTTGACAGGACTCCCGCCCGCAAGCGCTCAAGGGAAGATATACTGCGCGCTGTCCGCGAGGCGGCGGAACCCGCGGCGGCATCTTTCGGGCTGGAAGTATGGGGCATTGAACTCGCGGGCGCGGGCAGGCCCGTGGTTCGCATCTATGTGGACGCGCCTGTTTCCATGCGGGAGCCTGATGCGCCCTTCCTTTCCGCCGGAGACGATGCCCCCGGCGTTCAGGGCGGCGCAGGGGTGGAACAGTGCGCGGAAATTTCCCGCATGGTGGGGCTGGCACTGGATGTGGAGGAGATTTTTCCTGACGCCTGGACGCTGGAAATTTCCTCGCCGGGTCTGGATCGTCCCTTTTTCCACCCTTCCCAGATGCTTCCCTATATGGGGCGGGAGCTGGATGTCAGCCTGTGGGAGGCTCATCCCGCATGCGCGCCGCGCAGAAAATTCCGGGGTGTGCTTGTCCGCGCAGGGGAGAATGGCTTCACTCTGCATGTGGATGATATGATGCCGCCCGAGCGTGAGGCCGATATCGACATGCCCTGGGACGGCGTCCGCAGGGCGCGGCTTGTTCCCGTTTTTCCCGATACGGGCAAACCCGGGAAGAATGCCGCTTCCGGCGGCAGGGGCGGGACCGCGAAGAAATCCGCCGGAGGAGGCAGAAAAGCATGTTCCAACCCACAGTCGCCCCCCTCCGTCGGCTGACACCGCAGCCCGCGGATAGTGGCTGCGGATGGCCCTTTCCTGAAGGGTGGGAGCGCAAAAACGATTTCACCGGTTTCGCCGCTTTGTCAGGTTCGCTTTTTCCCCTGAGGGGGGAGGTTTAAAACCATAAAGGAATTTTTGATGAATCTTGAGCTGAAAAAAGCCATTGACCAGATCAGCAAGGACAAGGGGCTTGAGCGCGACATGCTGATCGATACGCTCGAAGACGCCGTGCGCACCTCGGTGATCCGCAAGTACGGCGAGGATCTTGATGTGGAAGTGCGCTACAATGACGACACCGGCGATATTGAAGTGTACCAGTTCAAGTTTGTGGTGGACGACGTCGCCAACGAACTGACCCAGATTGATCTTGAAGAAGCCCGCAAGCATGACCCTTCCGTCCAGCTTGATGATGAAATGGGGTTCCGTCTGAAGGTGGAAGACCTCGGCCGTATTGCGGCGCAGTCCGCCAAGCAGGTGATTATTCAGCGCATGCGCGATGCGGAGCAGGAAATCATCTACGAACAGTACAAGGATCGCGTGGGTGAAATCGTCTCCGGCATTGTGCAGCGGCGCGACAAGGGGGGCTGGGTAGTCGGGCTCGGCGGTACGGAGGCTCTGCTTCCTCGTGAAGAGCAGATTCCCCGTGAACATTACAAGCGGGGAGATCGCACCCAGGCTCTGATCATTGAAGTCAGGAAGGAAGGACGCGGCCCGCAGGTAATCATTTCCCGCGCGCACCGCGACTACATGGCGGCGCTGTTCCGCCGCGAAGTTCCGGAAGTGGACGACGGTACCGTGCAGATCATGGGCGTAGCCCGTGACCCCGGTTCGCGCGCCAAGGTGGCCGTGGTTTCCCGCGCGCACGAGGTGGACCCCGTCGGCGCCTGCGTGGGCGTGCGCGGTTCCCGTATCCAGAATATCGTGCAAGAGCTGCGCGGAGAGCGCATTGATATTGTGGTCTGGAGCCCCGAAATCGCCGCTTATGCCCGCAATGCTCTTGCGCCTGCCGTCATTTCCCGCATTGTGGTGGATGAAAGCGAGAATCTGCTGGAAGTCACGGTACCCGACGATCAGCTCACCAACGCCATCGGGCGCAAGGGGCAGAACGTGAAGCTCGCCGCCAAGCTGCTGGGCTGGAAGATCGATATCTTCTCCGAGTCCCGCTACAACGAGGCCAATGCCGTCGGGCGGGGTCTTGAACAGGTTGCCAGTGTGGCTGAAATTTCCGTGGAACAGCTTGTCGCCGCCGGCTACAACACGCTGGACAGCCTCCGGGATGCCTCCGACGAGGAGCTTGCCGACAGGCTGGCTCTGAGCGCTCCCCGCATTGCGGAACTGCGCGCCGCGGTCAACTTCCTGAGTCCCGTTGTCGAGGGCGCGAAGCAGGAAGGGACGGAAGAGTCTGCCGAAGAGGCGGGGGAGTAGGCGCATGGGGGCCGGGCACGAGCCCTCCAGGATGTGCGTGATTTGCAGACGGCGCTTTGCCAAATCGCAATTGCTGCGCCACGTTCTTTCTTCCTCCGGCGGAGAGGGAACGCTTGAGGC
>UMHC01022399.1_pt1 | contig 13243 bp, 9 predicted proteins | sample 1965381 | NCBI WGS metagenome assembly UMHC01 (sample SAMEA4836083, study PRJEB28245) | human gut metagenome | biome: gut microbiome; material: fecal sample | place: Denmark | collected 2008 | reverse complement strand
GCCGCTCACGGTGTTCGGCGGCCGTCTGGGCACGTATAAGTACTACGACATGCACAATGTGATCGACACCGCGTTGACCGCGTACGAGCAGCAGGTCGAACCACTCCTCAAAAAGTGACGCGATATACATTGCGCAACATATGATTCCCCGTTCGTGCTGCTGCGGTGTACGACCATTGGCCACCACCGCCGCAGCGTTCCGGGACAACAAAAATCCCTATGGCATTACCCCAGGCCATAGGGATTTTCATTATATGCTGATTCTGCCTACGAATCAGGCGAGTGGGTCGAGACCTACGAGATGGTTGCCATTGCCATCGCGGGTCTGCCGTCAGCAACGCACGCTATGCGCGCCACACATCCTTGCCGGCGGCCTTCGCGGCCGCCACATCGGCGTCAAGCTGCTCTTCGGTGCCTTCGACCTCACCCTTGATGAATTCCTCCACCAAGCGGCGAGCCTCGCCATCCTCGTGCTGCACAGCCGGGGACTTCATGAAGTAGGAGCTCGGAGCCAGCACCGGACCGGCCAGGTGGCGGTCGAGCGCAATCTTGGCCGCACGCACGGCGTCGATCACAATACCGGCGGAATTCGGGGAATCCCACACCTCGAGCTTGTATTCCAGATTCAGCGGCACATCGCCGAATGTGGTGCCCTCAAGACGCACGAAGGCGAACTTGCGGTCGTCAAGCCAAGCCACGTAATCGGACGGGCCGATATGCACGTTGTGCGGATCCATCTCGTGCGGCACCACGGAAGTGACGGCGCGGGTTTTGGAAATCTTCTTGGATTCCAGGCGGGAACGCTGCAGCATGTTCATGAAGTCCATGTTGCCGCCGACGTTAAGCTGGTACGTACGATCCAGACGCACGCCGCGATCCTCGAACAGACGGGCCAGCACGCGGTGCGTGATGGTGGCGCCGACCTGCGACTTGATATCGTCGCCGACGATCGGCACACCAGCGTCACGGAACTTCTGCGCCCACTCCGGATCGGAGGCGATGAACACCGGCAGGCAGTTCACGAACGCACAGCCAGCGTCCATAGCGGCCTGAGCGTAAGCCTTGTCCGCCTTCTCGGAACCAACCGGCAGGTAGGAAACCAGCACGTCGACCTTCTTGTCACGCAGCACCTGCGCCACATCCACCGGCTCGGCGTCCGACTCCGTAATCATCTGACGGTAGTACTCGCCCAAACCGTCGTTGGTCGGGCCACGCAGCACCTCCACACCCAGATTCGGCACGTCCGCGAACTTGATGGTGTTGTTCTGGGAGGCTCCGATCGCCTCGGACAGGTCCTTGCCCACCTTCAGCGCATCGACGTCGAACGCGGTGACGAATTCGATGTCACGCACGCGGTAGCCACCGAAATTGTTGTGCATCAGGCCGGGAATCTTATCCTCGTCCTTGGTGTCCTTGTAATACTCAACGCCCTGCACCAGCGACGAGGCGCAATTGCCCACGCCGGCGATAGCCACTCGAATGCTCATCTGAAAACGACTCCTCTGTTATGCGTTTCGCAGGTATACCAATCCCCAAGCATACCCACAAACCGCATTGTAAACTGAAAAATCACTGAAAAACGGCCATATTACGGCAGTCGTCAACAGATTGTCGATTTGTAAAAAAGCTGCGCAAAAACATGTTTTTCCAGTCGGACAGCACTATCTACACCCTTGTTTTTCAGGTCGTTCGGCTACGGTGGAAACCATGGTTTCACGAACACGAAGTGTCAGCTCACGCTCAAAAAGCGCCCGCAGCGGCAGCGCAACGTCCACGACGCCACGGGTGGGCACCACCTACGGGGTCCATGGAGAAGTGCTGAGCAAGCCGCCCCAGGGGCCGAAGCACACTTCGCATCGCGCACCCAAAAAGACCAGAAAACACAAGCATCTCGTACTCAAATGGGTGCTCGGCATCTTCGCGGCGCTCATCGCGGCAGGCATCGGCCTGTTCGCCTACATGTACACCACCACGGAAATCCCACAGCCGGAAAAGTTCGCGCTGGCCGAGAAGACGACCGTGTACTACAACGACGGCACCACGCCGATCGGCAGCTATGCGGAACAGAACCGCGAAATCATCAGCTGCGCAGACCTGCCCGACTACGTCGGCAACGCGATCGTGGCATCGGAAGACCGCTCCTTCTACACCAATAAGGGCATCGATCCGATCGGCATCGTACGCGCGTTCTACAACAACCTGACCACCGGTAGCAGGCAAGGCGGTTCCACCATCACCCAGCAGTATGCGGAACGCTATTATCTGGGCGAAACCACCTCGTACGTGGGCAAACTGCGTGAGGCGTTCCTGGCGGTCAAAATCGCCCAAGCACAGGACAAGAGCCAGGTGTTGTGCAACTACATGAACACCATCTATCTCGGCCGTGGCGCATACGGCATCCAGGCAGCGGCCAAAGCGTACTTCGGCAAGGACGCGAAGGATCTGACGCTCTCCGAAGCGGCCATGCTTGCCGGCATCATTCCCGCGCCGAGCGTATGGACCCCCGACGTGAATCCCAAGCAAGCCGAAAAACGTTACAAGCGCGTGCTGAACATCATGGACGAAGACGGCTACATCACGCCGGACGAGAAGAAAGCCGCGAAATTCCCGCAAACCATCAAAATCCAACAGAACAACCAGATGTCCGGACCGAACGGATACCTGCTGACGATGGTGCAGAACGAACTCGTCAACACCAAGGCGTTCAGCAAGCAGGACCTGGAAACCGGCGGCTACAAAATCGTCACCACCATTGACAAATCGAAGCAGGACCTGATATTCTCCACCATCAGTCCCTCCCAAAACGGCATGCAAGGCATCGTGCCCGACGGCATGCAGTTCGGCGCGCTGTCGGTGAACCCCAAGGACGGTTCCATCATCTCGCTGTACGCAGGAGACGACTACCTGACCAAGCAGCTCAACAACGTCACCCAGGCAACGTACGAAGTCGGCTCCACCATGAAGCCGTTCGCATTGCTGGCAGCCGTCAACGAAGGCGTCAGCCTCAACACGTACTTCAACGGCAACTCGTACCGGACGTTCCCGGGCATCACCGAAACGGTGAGCAACTACGGCGGCGAGAATCTGGGATACGTGAACCTGTACACGGCGACGGAACAATCCTCGAACACCGTGTACATGGATCTGCAAACCAAGCTCGGCGCGCAGAAAATCGCCGAAACCGCACGGCAGGCCGGCGTTGACGATTCGTCTTTGGATGGTTCCAACCCGTTCACCGTGCTCGGCAACAACGGCCTGACCCTCAAGGACATGACGCAGGGATACGCCACACTGGCCAACCAAGGCAACAAGCCGACGCTGCATATCGTTGCCCAAGTGCAGACGGCGAACGGCACCGACCTGTACAACGCGCCGACCTCGGCGGAGCAGACGTTCGAAGCGAACAACGCGAATCTCGTGACGAAGGCGCTTACCGGCGTGGTCCAGCGAGGCACCGCCACCGAGGCGCGTGCCACTGGGCACACCATTGCCGGCAAGTCAGGCACCGCAAACGATTCCAACGCAGCGAGCTTCATCGGCTACACGCCGTCCATGCTGACTTCTGTGGCGATGTGGTATCCGGACGCCAACGGCAATCCGCAGCAGATCCCTTCGTTCGGCCGATGGACCGGCGGCAGCGACTACCCCGTGCATCTGTTCACCGAATACATGAAGCAGGCCCTTGCCGACACTCCGAACGAAACGTTCCCCGACGCCACCGATAACGGCAAGGTCGGCGGACCGGACGGTACGTGGGGCACCGGCGCGCAGAAGACCTGGACTAGAAAGCAGCAGACCACCGTGACTCCGCGCACCGAGGAGAACACCCAACAGACCACGCCGAATCAGACCGAGGAAACGCAGAATACCGGTCAGGGCGGTGGCGACGGCGGTAATAGTGGCGATAATCCCGCTAACGGCGACGGTAACGACACCAACGGTGGCAATGGCGGAGGAACCAGTGGCGATAATCCCGGTAATAACGGCGCCAATGGCGATACATCGCAGCAATAGCAGTCGCTGACTGCGATTGCCGTCGCGGTCAGCGAACACGCAAAGGGGGCTTCCCGGTTATTCCGGGAAGCCCCCTTGGTTTTGCCGCGTGCACACGCGGGCGCACGGTCGTCAGCGTCGTTCGTCAGAATGCATGCACATACCGGGCGAGACGGTCGTATTCGGCGCGCGTCAGCGAGGCGACGCCACCGTGTTTCGTATGCGCGGTGAGGAAGTAATCGTCCGCCTGCAACGGCATCCAGCCCTGATCGAGATCGCGGCTGACCATCGGACGGTATCCGATCGACGGAATCACGTCCACGAACAAGTACCATTCGTCGTCCGGTCCACCGTTGTTGTGGTGGTTGGCGAACACCGCAGGACCTTCCACGCCGCCGGGGTTGCCGTCCGGCACGTAGCCTGCGCCAATCCGGTCCTGCACCTTGGTCCAGGTTGTTCCCGGCTCCCACCAGCGCTTCGCGTCGGTGCGGTCCATCCAGATGCCGGTGCCATGCGCATTGTCTTTGGTGATGCGGTACGTGCGCACACCACCATCAGGCAGCGGACGTTGGATCATCGTGGTGTCGATGGCGTCACCGTGGTTGTCGATGAATACGCCGCCATATTCGAATGTGTCCTGCGTGAAATCGGTGGTGGCGCCCCACAGCACGGTGCAGTAGACGTTCTTGTCGTCGTGCGTCCTATCCTCGTCGTCGAACACGGTGCTGGACCAATACATGACGAATGCGCCGCGCCCACCGTGATGGCCTTGCGGATAATAGTCCGGCACCCAGAGGCATTCGCATGCCCAGGCCATACCAAGCTCCAGATGGGAGCCGTCCGGCTTGCGGGACACGTCGAGCATGCGCGGCTCGCTCCAATGGAGCAGATCGTCGGATTCCCAGATGATGAGATTCGTGCTGGCGTGGTGGCTCCACTCGTACCAGCCGCCGCCGTCGCCTCCGAACACACGCAGATCGGTGGCGATGATATACCACGTGCCGGTGTCGGGATTGCGGATGATATGCGGATCGCGCACGCCTGTGGTACCGAGATGCGAAGCCAGCACAGGCTTTCCATCGTTGAGCGGCACCCAACGGTGCGGATTGTCACCGTCGGATATATCCATGTAAATCTTCTCGGCGTAGCCGTCCGGATCCTCGATGAAGTGGACGAGCAGGTAACCGTAGTCGTCGGTTGTGTCGGTCATGGTCCCACCTTGTGGTTGTGAATGAATGAATTGGATAAGTGAATTGCGTGTTCGATAACGTACCGCGTCAATATGCGCGGATACGAAGAAAGCCGCCGCCACGAGAGCGACAGCTTTCTTCGGGAAGGAGGATTAGCCCTGATGCGTGCGGGCCCATGTGCGGATCGCATCCTGCTGCGCCGCGATGGCCTTGTTGCGGGCCAGATAGATGACCAAGGTGATGGAATACAATGCAAGGCCGATGAGGTCCATCGTGCCCAGGGAGAAGACCACCACGATTGCCAGCCAGATGATCACCCACCGGCTGGTGGTGCCGGGAGCGAGACACCGCATGGACATGATGAAGCTGACGATGCCGATAATCAGCACCAGCAGCGCGTAGATGCCCACCACCGTCGAGGCGTTGTCCACCGCGGAATAGTCCGTTTTCAGCAAACCGTTATGTTCCAGCAGATCGTAGGCTTGGCCTTTGAACCAGCTGGTGAACATGAACAGTGTGATGGACGCCATGATCACGTTGTAGGCGGCGGCGATGGTCATCAGCACTCGTTCCGCCTTGCGAGCCAATGGTGCCGGCGGCTGCATGGTGTTGCCTTGCGGATTCATATCGGTCCTTTCCGTGGTGTGGCCTCATCCGATGTGCGATGCGCAGCTCGGGAAAGATAAAATCACAGGCCCGTCCGTTTGGGGACGGACCTGTGCATTATCTCACTCGGCCGGTATCAGCCCTTGAGGCCGGAGGTGATGTTCAGGGACTGCAGGAAGTACTTCTGCGCGAACAGGAACAGCAGCAGGGTCGGGATGATGGCCATGCAGGTGGCCGCCATCAGGGAGCCCATCTGGTTGTACTGGCCCATCTGGTTGCTCAGCAGCTGCAGACCAGCGGTGACCGGCATCTTGTTGATGTCGTTGAACACCAAGGTCGGCCACAGGAAGTCGTTCCAAGCGCCGGTGAAGCTGAACAGGAAGATGACGATCAGAATCGGGCGGATGGCCGGCAGCATGATGCGGGTGAAGATCTGGAAATCAGTGGCGCCGTCGATTTCGGCCGCCTCGTCCAGTTCCTTCGGGATGCCCTTCATGAAGTTGCGCACCAGGAAGATGTTCGCCACGTTGCCCAGGCCAGGGATGATGCAGGCCCAGTAGGTGTTGACCCAGCCGAGGGAGGCGATGATGCGGTACTGCGGGATCATGTTGACCACGGCAGGGAACATCGAGATGAGCAGCAGGACGAAGAACAGCGTATCGCGGTACTTGAAGTTCAGACGGGAATAGCCGAAGCCTGCGAGCGCGACGATGCACACGGACAGCACTGCGAACACGGTCGAGATAATCAGCGAGTTGCCCAGCCAGTTCAGGACCGGGTAGCTGGCGGATGCCTCGATCAGCGTCATGTAGTTGTCAAGCACCCACTTCGCGGGCAGGAAGTTGAACGCGTTGGAGGTGAATTCGGCCACCGACTTGAACGAAGTCGTCACGGTGTAGATCACCGGAAGCAGCCAGACGACTGCCAGCACGACGAGCACCACATAGACGGCGATCAGCGACGGGGAGACCTTTTTGGTTTTGTTTTCAGGAATTGCCGCGCTTGCGACATTGACTGTGGTTGCAGCGGACATCTTCAGTCCTCCTTATTCATGAAGATCAGCTGGATCGCGGCGATGGCCATCAGGATGATGCCCAGCAGCAATGCCATTGCGGAAGCCATGCCGGCGGCCGCAGGGCCGGCGGGGAACGCGAGGTTCCTGATATCCATCAGCAGCACCTGGGTCTGGTAGTTCGGTCCGCCGTTGGTCAGCATGACCGGCTGGCCCCACACGTTGAAGGCGCCCGTGGTGGTCATGATGGTGGTGTAGAACAACGGCAGCTTGATTTCCGGCAGGGTGATGGAGAAGAAGATCCTGACCGGACCGGCTCCGTCGACCTTCGCGGCTTCGTAGAGGCTCTCGTCCACGCCGGAGAGCGCGGAACGGTAGATGACGAGGTTGCCGCCGATACCGGCCCACAGCACGAGTACGAAGATGGTGATCCATGCGTACGGGTTCTTGCCGAGCCAGTTGATGTCGGTGTGGAAGGTGGTGTTCAGCAGACCGAACTGGGAGTTGAAGACCATACGCCAGACCAGTGCACCGGCGGCGATGGAGATCAGACCTGGGATGTAGAAGATCGCCTGGAACAGACCAGCGCCCTTGAGTCCCTTCTTGCTGAGCGCCACGGCGAGCAGCAGCGGCACGATGATGGTCAGCGGCACGCTGACCAGCACGAAGAGCAGAGTGTGGCCGAGATCACGCCAGAAGATCGAGTAGAAATAGGTGCTGGGGTCGAAGATCTTCGCGAAGTTCTGCAGGCCGACGAACTTCGGCGCACCGACCATGTTCCAGCGGGTGAACGCCAGTCCAATGCCGAAGATAATCGGGATGATGCCGAAGACGGCGAAGATGATGAAGTGCGGAGCGATGTACGGCAGCGCGTGCCAGATGGAGTTCTTGCGCTTCATGGATGATGCTGCGGATCCGATCGTAGATGTCTTGCTCATCACGATTCCTCCTGAATCTCGATTTGGCCCTGGGCCATGAGGTCGAGGGTCTTCAGACCTTCTTCAAGACCAACATTGCCGTAGACGATGTCGTTGTATGTGCCCCAACCAGCGGTCGCATAGCCTCCGTAGAGGTAGTTGGAGGTCTTGATGTAGTCGCGTTCCTTCTTGCTGTTGGTGAAGGACGCCTGGATCAGCTTCTGGTACTCCGGGTTGTTCAGATCGCGGTATGCCGGCGAGATGGAACCGACCTCAGACCAATCCATCCAGTGCTCGTACACGTACTTGACGAAGTCGGCGGCGGCTGCGGATTTCGCCGCGGAGCGGTGCGGATCCTTCAACTGCATCCAGTTGCACTGGTAGAAGAAGTTCACCAGATTGTCGGCGCTGTACTGCAGGGTGTTGGCTTCCGCGATCTTGTCGGCGCCCAAGGTGTTGGACATATTGCCCTGCGCCCACGTGCCAAGCTGCGCGAACACGGCCTTGCCGGAACCGAACGCCTGCTCGCCGTCGACGTCCATCGGGGCGATCACACCGGCGTCGTACGCTTCCTTGAGCTTCTCCATGGGCTTGCGCCACACGTCCTTGGTCAGGTCGTCCATATCGTTCTCAAGCGTGCCGCCCGCGCCGTACAGCAGGGACATGAAGGCCCACGGCAGATTGCCGTAAGTCAGCGCGTAGGTGCCCTTGGGTAGCTTGCCCTTGAGGTCCTTGATCTCGTCGATGGTGACGAACCCGTCGTCGAGGATGTACTGCAGGTTGTACTTCTTGACCAGGTCCTTGTTGTAGTAGATGGCCATCTGGTACAGATACAGCGGAATGCCGTAGGCCTTGCCATTGACGGTGACGCCCTTCCAAGTGGCGGGCAGGAAGCTGCTCTCCTTGAGGTCCGGGGCGACCTTCTGCCAATCGTCCATGGTGTCGAGCAGACCTTGGGACTGCAGAACGGCGGTCTGGAACTGGTCGCCGATGATGATGTCGGGGATGTTCTTGCCGGTCTGCATCACGGAATAGATCTTCGTGGTCAGATCGCCGCCGTTCATCGGCTGGAAAACGACCTTGTAATCGCTCTGGGCGTTGTATTCCTTGACGATGCGCTGCATTGCAGGACCGTCATCGCCCACCAGATTGTTCCAGAAGTAAATGGTCTTGCTTTCACCCGAAGAGGCACCACAGCCTCCGGCGGCAAGCACAAGTCCAAGTGACGCACACACGGCTACGGCAGCCTTGGCAAAGCGCCGCAACCCGGTAAGATGCCTGGATGTAGACATTGTTTCCTTCCTTTTCCTCAACGGACCATCGCTGGACCGCTCCTCGTTGCAATCCGAATGGGAAGAATCCTTTTCGATTGAGCCTCCCTGCTCATTTGCAACGTTGTAATTTTGATTATACAGCTATTTTCATCGTTGTACAAACGGTAACACGCCGACGACAACAGCCAGCTTTATGGATGGGGTTATAGACGGGGTGACCCCTCTGGCCACGCCCCTCAGTGGCCTACGGCCGGAGTTCCCGCAAGCGGGCCACCATCAGCGGGCAACACGTCCGTGGTAGTGGGGGTCCACAGATTATCAGGTTCCGGCACGCCGAAATCCGGACCGTCGGCGGTCCACTTGACCACACCGACGCGCGCGTGGCGATTCGGGTCGAACAGCGGATCGCCCTTAATTTCCGTGTAGTTGCGGCAGTGGTAGATCATCAGGTCCTCGGTGCCGTCCTCGGACTTGGTGAACGAATTGTGGCCCGGACCATACTGACCGTTCTCGGCGCAGGTCTTAAACACCGGCACCGGGCTCTTAGTCCAGGAGGCCTTGTCCAGCAGATCGCTGCCGCGCTCGGCGGTCAACAGCCCCACGGCGTACGGAACTCCGGTGCCGGAGGCGGAATACGTGATGTAGATCTTGTTCTCATGGAACAGGAAGGCCGGTCCTTCGTTAACCAGGAAGTCGATGCATTCCCAGTCGTACTCCGGCTTGGTCAGCATGACGGGCTCGCTGCCCAGCGTCCACGGATTGGCCATCTTGGCGATATACAGATTGGAGTTGCCTTCGATGGCGGGATCCTTCTGCGCCCATACCAAGTACTGCACGCCATCGATCACTTCGGTGGTGGCGTCGAGCGCGAAGGAGTCGATCGGGGTGATGATCTGGCCCTTCTCCACCCAATTGTCGGAGGTCGGGTCGTCGTCGGTGTTCTCCAGCACGAACATGCGGTGCGTCGGCAGGCCGGATGCTTCGAAATCCGTTGCGGCGCCTGCGAAGTAGATATACCATGCGCCATTGATGCGGTGTAGTTCGGGGGCCCAGATGTAGATGCTTGCCGGGCCGGATTCGTGCTTGCGCCACACCACCGTCTCCGGAGCCTTCTGCAGATCGTTGATGTTCGACGCGTGACGAATGGCGATGCAGTTGTATTCCGGATCGGAGGCGGTGAAATAATACTCGCCGTCAACCTTGAGCACCCAGGGGTCTGCGCGCTGAAGCACGATCGGATTGTTGTAAACAACCATGTTTAGTCCTTCTCAATCCGTTGTTCCAGTATTTACAACGTTGAATATATCATTCTTACATCGTTGTAACAACTTGGGCGCGTCATTGTCGGAAGATGCTTGGATGCGGTGCTGCCGCTGGGCATGGGCGTCCATCGTTTGCGCCATTCATGCCAATGTCGGTGCCGCCGTCGGTCATGGGTGCTCGACACACTCAAGGCCGTTCGGCCAAGCTTACGGCCGAGCGCCCATGCCCGGCGGCGGCACCTTGGGGGAAGAGCCGACTCAATGGGTACGCACGCTGGGAGAAACTTGCCGGAAGGCAGGCGAAAGCTCAGAGGACGAGGGAATCGATGGGGAGTTTGGTGGATTGGCGCACGACCAGCGACGATGCGACCTTGCGGAAGACCTTCTCCCCCGGTTTGTCGGCATTCGGGTCACGGCCGTCGATACGCTCCTTGAGCACCTTAACCGACAGACGAGCTACCGCCTCAAGTCCCGGCGCGATCGACGTCAGCGCCGGCGACAGGTACTGTGAATCGTCGGAATTGTCGAAGCCGACCACGGAGATGTCGTCGGGAATGTGCAAGCCGTGCATCTGAATCGCGTGCATCACGCCGGAAGCCAGCATGTCGTTCAACGCGACGACGCCATCGACTTCGACGCCGGAATCCAGCAACGCGTTCATGGCCCTCACGCCGTCACTACGATGCCACATGCCCGATTCGACGACCAGCCGATCGTCGAATTCGACGCCGGCCTCCTCCAACGCCTCAAGATACCCTTGATAGCGCAGCGCGGCGGAACCGACTTTCTCCCCTGGATGCGCGCCGACCACGGCCACGCGGCGGCAACCGGTCGTCAGCAGATACTGCGTGGCCCGCTTCGCGCCTTCCACGTTCTCGGTGGCGATGTGATCCACCTGGTCGGTGAAGATGCGTTCGCCAACCAGCACAAGCGGATAATCGACCTTCAGCTGCTCGACGTCATCCTGTCCAAGCTCCAATGGGCTGTAGATCAGGCCGTCGATCATCGTCTGCTGGGACCCGTGCAGCGCTTCCAACTCGCCATCGCGCGAATATTGCGTCGGCTCCACGATCACGCGCAGACCGACTTTCTTCGCTTCTTCGATGACCAGCGATGACAGCTGCGCGAAATACGGCATCTGCAGATCGGGAATGGCCAAGCCGATGATGCCGGTCTGCCCTCGGCGCAGGTTGCGCGCCGACACGTTCACCGTGTATCCCAGTTCCGCGATGGCTTTGTTGACCTTGTCGCGCGTGGCCTGCGAGACGAATTCGTAGTCGTTGACCACGTTGGAGACGGTTTTGATCGACACTCCGGCCGCCTTGGCCACCTCACGCATGGTCACGACATGCTCGCCGTTCCCCCCCGTTCGCTTCGGCATATATACCCCTTTTGTCATCCAGCGGACTCAGTCGGCATCGAAGAAACCAACCTCCATTGTTACACCAGCATAGTCGGGGTCGAGTTCCTCCGCTGTTTGCATATCCAGGATGGGCATGCCCTCCTTGGACCAGTGCACGCGGCGCACCTGGGCGTCGCGGCCACCATAGCGGCCGTGCTCGTATTCGGCGTTGTGGAACACGTAGATGAGGTTGCCGTCCTCGTCATGCGACCACATGCCGTGGCCGGTGCCGAGCTGCCAACGCCCGTTGTACATGCCGGACTTCTGCAGCGGATAATCGAGCTTCGTCCATACGCTGGCGTCGGTGAGATCGGCTCCCTGTCCGGCCGGGGCGGTGACCAAGCCGGTCGTGTAGTCGATGCCGACCAGCGAGCCCGAGTAGATCAGGAAAATCGTTCCGTCATGCACGATGGCGTTCGGTCCTTCGGCGATCATGTTGTCCCACGCGAATTCCGGCACGACGATCTGCTTCGGCTTGCTGGTGAGCTTCGCCGGACGACCTGGGTCGAAGCTGGCGATCCAGATGCTGCCAACCTGCTGCCATGCGTAGTACCAGCGATCCGAATCACACAACACGGTCATGTCAAGCGAAATGCGCTGGATCGGATTGAGCGTCTCACCATCCGGGTCGAGGATGGGCTCGGGCACCGTCCAGTTCTCCGGCTCGCGTGGATCGAAATCCGTGCCGTCGGAATGCTGCTTGAGTTGCATGATGTGGCAGCTGCCGGTCCACATGTCCGGTTTGCCGGCACGATCGTTGGGGGTGCCGTCGGGATTGACGCGCGGCCCGTCGAAGCAGGGCATGAACAGGACCGACAGCTTGCCGCCGATCACATGCAGTTCCGGTGCCCAGAAGCAGCCGGTCATCGGCCGATCTTCGCTATTGAGATCGCCGCATGCGAGCAGATCGATCTCCTTGGCCCGTCCGCCCGCGGCGTCGGAAAGCGCTTCGATGGAGTCGGCGATGCGCAGCGGCATATGGGTCCTGCCGTTGTTCGGGTCCACGCAGTTGCCGTCGGTGTCATCGGTGGCGATGAACATGAACATCGGCTTGCCGTTGAAATCCCACGCGAACACCGATGGGTCGGCGCGTTCCACCGCGAACGGCACCGGATAGACGCTCTGGTGGATCACACCTTCGACGGTACGGGTCTGGCCGGCCTTGAGCGTTCCTTCGGCGGCCTCCTGGGCGATGGCCTCAAGCTGGGCCATGTTCCAATCCACCGCGCGTGCGGCCTGCGAGCCGTCGCCGTAGGCCAGCTCCGCACGGGTCGCGGCCAAGGCCAGAACCGCATTCCGGGCATCCTCGCCGTGCAGGCCCGCATCGATCCGCTGGGCGGGCACGGATGTTCCGGTATTGCGGATGCGTCCGAAGCGTTCCATCAGACGCTCGGCCTCCGGCTCACTGATGGCGACGCTGTTGCCGACGACGGCGTTCGGAATGCCGCAATCCCCGGTCTGGCGCAGCGGCTGCGGGAATGCCGCTTCCTCGGCATCGAGCGGAACCCCCGATCCGGCGGCGGCCACGATATCGGCCGTCCGCGCGGTGCGTGCCTTGCCATCGTCACCGGTCCAGGAGACGATGTA
>UMHC01060525.1_pt1 | contig 13253 bp, 3 predicted proteins | sample 1965381 | NCBI WGS metagenome assembly UMHC01 (sample SAMEA4836083, study PRJEB28245) | human gut metagenome | biome: gut microbiome; material: fecal sample | place: Denmark | collected 2008 | reverse complement strand
TCAACAACGAGGCTGCGGACGATCCGAGCATTGTGACGGACGATCCGTACGGCGAGGGCTGGATTTTCAAGATCGAGCTTGAGGATGACGAGCCTGACCTGCTTAGCGCTGACGAGTATGCCAAGATTGTGGCTGACTGAATAGCACGGACGTCTAGTTTTAATTACGGCTGCGGCCGGCGGGTGCGATGCGCGGCACACTCAAGGCCGTTCGGCCGGGCTTACGGTCGCGCATCGTACCCGCCGGCCGCAGCCTTTTTATGGGAAGTGCCTTGCGGGGCCCTGAAAGTTCCCTGATTTTCTCGGTGGCGTTACTGTTTGTTCGAACGCGACCCCTATAGTGGGCATATGAGTGAAATTCAGCCGTTGCCGCAGTTCCCGCCACAGCGTGCGCCGCAGCATGACCAGCAGCGCGAACAGCAGCGTATGGGGGAGCGGATGGACGATTCTTGCGATGACATGCCCACCGTGCCGATTCCGGCACGCAAGGTGGTCACCACCTTCGACGCGGCCTCCAGACATGAGCGTCTTGAAGTCAAACCGCCGCTGACCAGGCTGTTCCGCCGCACGATCACCAAAGCATTCAGTGTCTGGCTGAAATTCTCGACCGCATTGGTACGGTCGCTCGACTGGTATCCACGTGTCGAACCCTACGTCGGCTACGGCACCGAACACTACTCCCGACTGATCTGCCGTACCGTATACGGCCCGTTCAAACGGCAGGCCGGCCGCCTGATTCGCGGCATCCGTGGCATGCTGATGGTGCCGTCCCCGCATACCAAAGTGCGGATCGCCATCGATGACGTGCCCATCGAAACAGTGCAGGTGGGTGCGTCGGAAGTATACGACGCGATCGACAGCAATCCTGATATTTCCAGCGAATTCGCGGCATCCGACGATGCCGGCTACCTCGACCTCGTCGCCGAGCATTCGCTCGAACCGGGCATCCACAACGTCTCGTACAAAGTGCGCAGCCGCAAGCCGGTCAACGCCAATCTTTTCACCATTCCCAGCGGCACCAAAGTGGGCGTGATCTCCGACGTGGACGACACCATCATGGTCACGCAGGCGCCGCGTCTGATGAAGGCCGCCTACAATCTGCTGCTGCTTAATCCGCGCAAAAAAGTGCCGGTGGCCAGCATGAACCTGCTGTTCAACCGCATCGCGGACATGTTCCCGGACGCGCCGTTCTTCTACCTGTCCACTTCGCCATGGAATGTGGAAAGCTCGATCCGCCATTTCATTACGAACCACGGTTTTCCGGAAGGTCCGCTGCTGCTGCGCGACCTTGACCCGAGGCCGAAAACCTTCATTCCGTCGGGCGTGCAGCACAAGCTTGAATACGCCGAACAGCTCATGGCCGATTTTCCCGATATGAAGTTCATTCTGATCGGCGACGACGGGCAGAAGGATCCGACCACATACGCCACAATCGCACGCCGCTACCCGGGGCGTGTGCTGGCGATCGGCATCCGGCAGCTGTCCCCGCGCGAAGTGACCGGCAATTTCGGTTCCGTCGCCGGGCGCGTGGCCACGCAGCCGATGCCGGTCACCGACGTGCCGGTATTCACGGGAACGACCGGATCGAACATCATGAAAACCATGCTGCCGTACCTGCGCGCCGCGCAAAACGGCGACTGACGGCCGACACAAGTTTGGGTGGGTCGTCAGTATAATCGCGTGCATGAGTGAATTTCGGGGTATGGAAAACACCATGAACGTGAAGGAAGCGACGAACGCGCACGACGAACACCAGAATGGACTGGCGGTGCCGGAAGCGAAGCGGGTGCCAAAGGAGCGCACCTTCCACGGCGATACGTTCATCGATAACTACGAATGGCTGCGCGACAAGGAATCGCAGGATGTGCACGACTATGTGGCGGCGGAGAACCGCTACTGCGAACAGCGCATGGCACCGCTCGCATCGTTGCGCAAAACGTTGTTCGAGGAATTCAAATCGCATGTGCAGGAAACCGACATGTCCGTGCCGACGCGCATGGACGGCTACTGGTATTTCACCCGCACCACGCAGGGCGAACAGTATGCCGTGCAATGCCGGGTGCCGATTCGCGGCGCGGACGATTGGGGTCCGCCGACGGTGGAGGCCGGTGTGCCACTCGACGGCGAACAGGTGGTGTTCGACACCAACGCCGAGGCGCAAGGCCATGATTTCTTCCGTGTCGGCGGCATGGACATCTCCAAGGACGGCCGCTGGATGCTGTACGGCACCGACACGAGCGGCGACGAACGCTACGATTTCCGCATCCGCGATCTTGAGACCGGCGACGAGTTGGAGGAACGGTTCGAGGGCATCGGCGGCGCCTGCTTCACGCCGGACGCGCAATGGGTGTTCTACGTGCTGCTCGACGGCGCATGGCGTCCGTACGCGGTGATGCGCCACCGTGTCGGCACCCCCGTCGCGGATGACGTGGAGGTCTACCGCGAGGCGGATGAACGCTTCTGGGTGGGCATCGGACTGTCCTTCGACGAACGGAACATCGTGATTGGCACCGGGTCGAAAACCACCACCGAGGTGCTGATGCTGCCGGTGGACACCCCGGAGGGCTCGTTCCGGGCGTTCATTCCGCGCGAAACCGACGTGGAATACGATGTGAGCTTCGCCTGCTTCGAAGGCGCGGGGGAGCATGGCGAGGATATTCCGCTCGCCGTGGTGTACCACAACGCGTTGAATCCGAATTTCGAGATCGATGTGATCGATATGCGGACGCACGAGCCTCCATACCGGCTGGGCGAAGGCGTGCGCGTGGCGGTCGGATCGCCCTACGGTTGCGAGCACGGCGACGACGTGGACCCCGGCGCCTCCTCCATGCCGATCGGCACCCCGTATTCAAATCCCTGCAATCCCGCCATTCTGCAGGGCGCGCACGGCTTGGGCATCGAGGGTATCTCGATCCATCGGCATTTCGTCGCATTGCAGTACCGCGCGGAAAGCCTGCCGCACATCGCGGTGATGACGAAACGGGCCGCCGCCGAGGATTTCCTGGCCGGCCGGCCATGGCGGTTCACCGAACTGGTGCCGCGCGCGCTGGAGGACGATTGGGACGTCGACGAATCCGTGGACGAGATCAACGAGGAACGCGCCGAGATCTGGGGCAAACTGGACGCGGCCGCCGCCGCGCAAGGCAAGGGATCGGCTGTGCATGGCGTCTCGCGTCGGGCGATGACGTCGTCGGACGGCGCCACCGCCGACCGCATGCCGGGGGAGACGCGCCGCCTGTATTCGATCGGCGTTGGTGGCAACCCCTCGTATGACGCGCCGCGCATGCGCTACTCGTTCGCCAGCTACACGCGCCCCGGCGAGCTGCATGACTACGATCCGGACACCGGCGAGGACCGTCTGCTCAAACGCGCCACCGTGCTGGGTGGTTTCGATCCGCGCGACTACATGGAACGCCGGGTGTGGGTCACCGCGCGCGACGGCGAACGCATCCCCGTCTCGCTGGTATGGCGGCGTGACGTGCCGACCTGCGATTCCGCCATGTTCATCACCGGCTACGGCGCGTACGAGATCAGTTCCGATCCGGGATTCGCGGTGTCACGCATCAGCATGCTCGACCGCGGCGTGCTGTACGCCGTGCCGCATATCCGCGGCGGCGGCGAAATGGGACGCGCCTGGTACGAGCAGGGGCACCTGCTCAACAAGAAGCATTCGTTTGAGGATTTCATCGACGCCACGCGCGCGCTGCAACGCGCCGGACTGGCCTCGCCGCTGCGTACGGTGGCGAACGGCGGCTCGGCGGGCGGCCTATTGATGGGGGCGGTCGCCAACATGGCTCCGGAATGCTATGCGGGCGTGGAGGCGGATGTGCCGTTCGTGGACGCGCTGACCTCGATCCTTGATCCTTCGCTGCCGCTGACCGTCACCGAATGGGACGAGTGGGGCGATCCGCTGCACGACGCGGATGTGTACGCGTATATGAAGTCGTACGCGCCATACGAGAATGCGCCAGATAGTGAAAATGACGAAAGAACTGCCGTTTTTCCGAAAATTTTCATTACCACATCCATGAACGACACCCGCGTGCTGTATGTGGAGCCGATGAAATGGCTGGCCCGGCTGCAGCATGCCGGTGTGGACGCCGTGGCGAAAATCGAGGTGGAAGCCGGCCATGGGGGTACGTCCGGGCGGTACAAGCAATGGGAGGAAGTCTCCTATGAGAACGCTTGGTGCTTGTCGATGATGGGCATCGGCGGCTGAGTGGCCCCGAGGGTACTCCGGGGGATTTTCCGAGGGTAGAAGAATCATGACTGACGAAAACCCATTGTTGCAATCGTTTGCAGCAATGGGTTTTTGTTTCAGAAAATTTTCATGAAACATTGCAAACACCCTTCAGCGTTTCGCGAATCCCCTTTTGGAGGCACTCTAACGTCAAACGTTTTATACCGCGTTTTTTAGCACTTTTATAAGGAAAGACACTGTTTCATACGTCAATGTTGATGTCGTGACACCATGCTTGCATGACAGTGGCGGTAGCTGGGGCAAGGTAGTGGCTGCCGCCACCTTAGGTTGTGCTTAATCGTGAAGCGAGGGATTATGCATAGGCGCAAGGAGTTGGCGTCAAAGCGCTGTGTGAAAACGTTTGCCGCCATTGCCGTGGTGCTGGGCATGCTGCTGGCTTGCATGCTGATTTCGCCGAAATACGCCCAAGCGGCAAGCTATGACCTGTCCGGAAAGGAAGTCGGTTGGGTCGTAGGAACGGGAGAGCAAGGCTCGCAGGTGCAGTTCAGCACGGATGGCGGCAAGAACTGGCAAAACTACACCAACGGCAAGACGCTGGATTACGGCACTCAGGTCAGGGTCAAACTCTCCTGGAAGGTGCCCAACGAAGTGAAGGTGCAACAGGGGACCACCTTCACCTACGATCTGCCGCAAGGCATCGCCTTCGAGAACGGCGCCACCTACCCGATGTATGACAGCACCGGCAAACAGCGCGGAACCTTCACCGTGCAGGACAACAAGGTCGTTGCCACCTACACCGACACCACCGACGCCAGCAGCGGCATCAACGCCTACGTGACCATCGACGGCAAGATCACACGCAGCGCCGACAACAAAGGCAATGGCGGCAAACGAGATTGGAATTTCCCGGGCATCGGCAATGTCGAAACGACGATTAACCCCGAACACGGCCTGGACATCCACAAGAACGGCGCCGTGAACACCGGCGAAACCGATGCCGACGGCAACAGTGTCTACTACTACGTGCTCAATGTAGGTTCCACCGGGCCGAACACCAATGTGACCATCACCGATACGATGGGAGAGCTTCTCACCTTTGTTCCTGGTTCGTTCGAGCTGTTCACCGACGCGGGACTGACCACGAAGTACGGCAAGTCCGATTGGACGGCGACGCCGAATGCGGGCGGCAAGGGATTCACCCTGACCATCCCGAGCATGGGCGATGGCGAGAAGCTGTACGTGAAGTACAAGGTCAAGGTGAACCGCCAGCAGGTCATAGCAGCCTGCAAAGCCAGCGCGGAAGCGAGTACGCAGTGCGAGAACGGCAATCTGGACGTCACCGACAACAAGGTGACGATCAAGTCGAACAAATCCACGGAGAAGACGGACCACAAGGGCCTGGTGTTCAAATCCAAGTGGACAGTGAACAAGCGCGGCTCGGCCGATGGCGACCAGCACGACATCAACTGGAATATCGAGCTGATCCCGGGCGACGACAGCAATACCAGGAACACCATGGTCAAGGATCTGCTCGGCGAAGGCATGGAGCCGCCGACCGGCGATGTGACGATCGAATGCTACGGAAAAGACAACAAGTACTGGCCCGTGCAGAAGACGGTGAAGATCAAGTGGGCGGACCTGGTAAACGGCACGGCGACATTGCCGGAAGGCTATGGCCGGTACGTCATCACCTACACCACGCCGATCGCGAACGCCGATTCCACAACGCAGACAACGTACACCAACACCGTGGATGGCAAGGACGGCGACGGCAACAACTTCGATGGCACCGGCACCGTGACCATCGACCGTACCGAAGGCGACATCGCCAAGAGGACCCTGTCCGGCGCTTCCGCGACATCCCCCATCCAATGGGAGACCACGTTCACCGCGAAGAAGGACCTTGATGGCGCGACGATCACGGATACCGTCGACCAGAACTGCTCGGGGAAGAATGCGGACGGCAGCGACAATTGCACGGCCACCGGAGACTGGCAGACGTTGAACCACGATGTGAAGGTCTACACCGACGCCGCCCATACCAAGGAGTACCCCGCATCGAACTACCAGATCAAGTATGCGAACGGCAACAAGAGCTTCACGTTCACCGTTACAGGCAAGCTCGCGAAGGGCGACAAGCTGTACATCGTGTATTCCACCACGGTGAAGGACGGAGCCCCGAGCACGATCTACAACACGGCCGCCTTCGGCAAATCCACGAAGACCGCGACCCACACCGGCACGAACGACAACATGGACAAAGGCGTGGACTGGGGGTCCGACGCCACCAACGGCAAGTACGGTTGGACCCTGAGCGTGCACGATGTAGCATCCGGCGCGAAGGACGTGACCATCACCGACACGCTGCCCGCCAACATGGAATACATTCCGGGCAGCATGACGGTGAGGAACCAGTCCGGCGCGGCGCTCGACGGAGTGAGCGTGACCTCCCACCCATCGAAGGATGGGCAGGACACCCTGACCTTCACCTTCAAGAACCCGAGCGCGGCGCTGACCGAAGCGAAACACGACGGCGGAAGGGTCCAGATCGGCTATCTGACACGTCTGAAGGACGTCAAGGCATTGCAGGGGAGCAGCGAGTTCGGGAACAGCGCCGTGATCAGCGTCGATGGCGTGGCCCAGATCCCGGATCAGGCCAGCCGATGGGTCAATCCGCCGCAGCTGGTGAATAAGAAATCGACCTACACCGCGGCCACGGCACCATACATCAACTACACCATCGATGTGAACTCCGCCGGCTCCACGCTCAATGGCGGACAGACCCTGGTGCTGAAGGACACGCTGCCGGAAGCGGTGGAACTGCAGCAGGGCAGCGTGAGGATCGTGGACCCGAAGACGCAGGGCGAGATCCAGGGCGCGGCATCGTTCTATGATCCCGCGACCAGAGTGCTGACCATCAATGTGCCCGATGCCATACCTGCGCGTGTGACATACAAAGCCGTGGTGCTGCTCCAGCCCGGTCAGAGTCTTGACGGATTGGCCGTCAACACAGTGACCCTGGTTGGATACGAGAACAAAGGCGGTTCCAGCCAAGACAGCCAGACAGGCACGGTCCACGAGGCCAAAGGCGGATTCACCGATAGCCCGCACAGCCTGCAAATCTTCAAATACGGCGACGGAGACGCCGGCGGACGTGGTCTGGGCGATGCGGTGTTCCGCGTGGACGAACTCACGGTGAACGATGACGGCTCGTCCAAGGCATGGAGCTCCACCGTCAGCACGAATGTGACGAAGACGCTCGTCTCCGGCACGGATGGCTATACGAAGTATGTGGGACTGCAGGCGAACAGGATCTACAAAGTCACCGAAGTTCAGGCACCGGAAGGCTATGAGATTTCCTCAGAGCCGTTGTATGTGGTGTTCCCCTCCACTGATCCCGGTCATGGACATCTGGCCGACCATTACGAAGGCGTTACCGTGAACGGGAAACCGCTGACCGTCGCCGCGGTGAACGGCCAGCCGCAGAGTCTGTATCTGTGGATGGTGAACGACAAGCAGAACGTCACGGCGAAGGTCGCCATCTCCAAGGTGGAGTATGGCCATGCCGATATCGCGGTGAAGGGCGCCACGCTGAGCCTCGTCAGCGATTCGGACAACCGTGAGATCTCACGTTGGACAACCGACGGCGATGCGAAGTCGTTCGATCTTGTTCCGGGCAGCTACACCCTGACCGAACTCAGCGCGCCGAACGGGTATCAGGTCGCCGACGTGATGCGCATCGTCGTATCGAACAACGGCGAGGTGACGGTCAATGGCGTCCGCCCATCCGTAAGCGACGGCGCAGCGCAGGTGCGGATGCAGGACAAGCCCGACACCACCGCCGTGAAGGTCTCCAAAGCATGGAACGACGGCAACAATCAGGATGGACTACGCGGCGATGTGACCTTCAAGCTGTGGAAGTCGGTCGATGGCCGGTCTACGGACATGAACCTCGACAAAACCCTGAAGGCCGGGCAGTCGACCGAAGTCGGCTGGGAAAACCTGCCAGTCAAAGAAGGCGGCAAGGACGTCCACTACTACGTGACCGAAGTGAGCACGCTCGACGGCTACACGTCGACATGCAAACGGCAGAAGACCGACGGCACGTGGGAAGCCTGCATGAGCGACTACAGTGACAGCACCCAGTACCGGTTCACCAACACGCACACGCCGGAAACCACCCAAGTCAAGGTGAACAAGGTTTGGAACGACAACAACGATTCGGACAAGATCCGCCTGAACGACGTGACCGTGCAATTGGTCGCCGACGGCAATCCGGTGACCGGCAAAACCGCGACATTGAACGAAAGCAATAGTTGGAGCGCATCGTTCACGGATCTGCCGAAATACGCCAACGGCAGACAGATCGCCTATACCGTGAAGGAAGTCCAAGTACCGAAAGGCTACTCCGTCGCGATCACCAGCAACGCAACGGAGGACGGCACGTTCTCCTATACGGTGACAAACACCCACACGCCGACCTCCGGCGAAGTGCTCATCTCCAAACGCGACGTGGGCGGCACTGAAATCAAAGGTGCGACGCTGGAATTGACCGGCGTCACCTCCAACGGCCAGAAATTCGGCCCGATCGAATGGCCCTCCGGCGACTCCCCGCATTCCGTCCGGCTGGAGAACGGCACGTACACACTGACCGAAACCAAGGCCCCCAACGGATACCTGCCCTCCAGCTCCATCAAGTTCACGGTGACGATGAACTCCAATGGTACGAAAGCCATCGTCAAAATCGTTTCCAACGGCAATACCGTCGATTCCGACGAGATTAGCACGGTCGTCATGGTCGACGAATACAAGACCACCAAGGTGACGGTCTCCAAAACCAGTCTGACCGAGGGCGTAGGCGAAATCGCCGGCGCGGAGCTCACCGTCACAGGCACCACCATCGGCGGCGAAGCCATCAATCCGATCAGGTGGACCAGCGGCGAAGGAGAACTGAGGAAGGATGGCGAAATCATCCCGAAGGAACTCACGCTCGCCCCAGGCACCTATACGCTGCATGAGAGCGAAGTGCCGGAAGGGTACGAGCCCGCATCGGACATCGTGTTCCAAGTCACGGTGGATGGAACGGTGAAGATCCTGAGCGACGGGAACATCATCGGCAACACAGCCTCGGACGGCAACCACGTGACCATGGTCGACAGTCCCAGCAAGACCAACGTGCAATTCTCCAAGGTCGAAGTCGGCGGATCCACCGAACTGCCAGGAGCGGAATTCCGCATCGAAGGCACCGATTTCGAAGGATACGACATCAATCCGATTGTCTGGACCTCCGGCGACGCCCCGCGCTCCGTCCAGCTGAAGGACGGCACGTACACGCTGACCGAAACCAAGGCTCCGGACGGATACCGGGTGTCCGACCCGATCAGATTCGCCATCAAACGCGGCCAAGCCTACCATGTGTCCGACAGCGGAGAGCCGACGACCCCGGTGGACGGCAACACGGTACGTGTGGAGGACAAGCTCATCAAGCGGCTCGCCATATCCGTGACCAAACGGTGGAGCGACAACCTTGACGCGGATAGATACCGTACGAAGTCCGTCACGGTGCAGCTCCAGCAGAACGGGCACCCGTTCGGTGATGCGGTCACGCTCGACAGCAGCAACCATTGGACCACCACCTGGCCCGAACTGCTCGCCACGGATGGCAATGGCAAAACCTACTCGTACACCGTGAACGAAATCCAGAAACCCGATTTCGCCAAGAAATACCACTTCACCCTGCAGAAGCGGCCGTTGACCGACGGCTACGAATTCACGATGATCAACATCCACAAGCCGGACACCATCGATCTCGAGGCCACCAAGCAGTGGAATGACGCCGACGACCAGGACGGTGTACGTCCGGACCAGGTATGCGTGGTCGTCTACGGTACATCCGACCAGCCGAAGGATGACGATTCCAGCCAGTACGAGTCGGTGAAGGAAATCATGCTCAAAGAGAACTGCGAGCAGCTCACCGCCAGGAAGAATTGGACGATGAAGGCTTCGGGACTGCCGAAGAACAACATCTACGGCAAACCGTACACCTACACCGTCGAAGAGACCCGGCTCGGCTACGCCTCGACCAATGCGGACGGCAAGACCACCTACACGTACAAGGACGTGATGGATGGGACCGATCCAGCCAAGGTCAACGCGGACACCAAGTATGAAAAGCCCGGTTATTCGTACAAAACCGTGAAGGCCGACGGCACCGCCGGCGATGCGACGGAAACCGGCTGCACATCGACCGACATCACCACGTGCGAGGTGACCATCACCAACAAGCACACGCCGGAAACCGTGAGCCTCAGCGTCACCAAGCATTGGGACGATGCCGGCAACCAGCTCGGCCAACGCCCGAAGACCCTCACCTTCTGGGTGCTGTCAAGCATCTGGAAGAACGATGACAGCCCCCAGAAGGAATATCTGCCCGGCTGGCCGACGCCGCAGACGGCCACAGGCGAATGCTCCAAGAGCGTCGCCGACTACGGTTCGTCGGCCACGGCAACCGGTCTGGCGGGTTCAACGGGCTTGACGGCCTCGGGAACGGCATGGGGCAAGAGCTGCATCGTGCTTGCGAAATCCGGTGCGGTCGATGCCTCGGATAACGGACTCGACGATACCGATACCGGTGAGGTATGGCCCACTTACACCTTCAATAACCTGCCGAAGTATTACAAGGGGCAGGAAATCCACTACGACGTCACCGAAAGCATGCCGAGCGGATTGGTCGATCGTTCCAACGACTACGAAGCGACAGTCAAGGAAACAGCGCCAACTGAAGCGACGCAAAGCGAAGCGACGCAAAACGGCACTCTTGCCTTCGACGTGACCAACCGCTACCGCTACGTCGTGCTGCCGGACGCCGGCGGCAGCGGCATCAACAGCAAGCCCGGGGCAATCCTCATCGCCATCAGCTCCATCTGCCTGATCGGAGCGTGCGCGATGAAAACACACGAAAACAGGAAACGCCATGCACTCGGAAGGAGCATGCGATGAAGCAGCATACGATACGGCGCAAAACGCTCGCGGTGATCGCGGCGGCCGCCATGATGCTCGCGAACTTCGCCCTCAACGGCAGCGCGCTCGCCGATACCGGGCGCGCCAATCCGCAGAGCGACGTGACCGTGATCGCGTTCCAGCAATCCTGGAACACCATCGCGCAGGAATGCCAGGAGACCTATGGGCCTGAAGGCGTGGGCTACGTGCAGATCAGCCCGCCGATGGAATCCGTGCAGGGCACGCAATGGTGGACCGTCTACCAGCCGGTCAGCTACGATCTGAATTCGCGCTTCGGCACGCGTGAGGAACTCTCGAACATGATCAAGACCTGCGCGGCCAACAACGTGGGCGTGATCGCCGATGTGGTGCTCAACCACACCACCGGTTCCGATGTGTCCTGGGTGGACGACCAGGAAGGCGTCGCCGGCACCAAATACAACGGCACCTATGGTCGTTACCCGGCGATGGGCCTGTATAACTTCGCCGAAAGCGGCAACAACCACCAGTACGGCTATACGACCGGCGATTTCCATGATTGCACCAAAACGATCGGCGACTACACGAACGCCAACGAAGTGCAGAACTGCCGATTGAGCTCCATGTGGGACATCAACACCGGCAGCGAACGCGTGCAGGACATCCAGGCAGCGTACCTTGCCGATCTGTGGAATCTGGGCGTTGCCGGATTCCGTATCGATTCGGCGAAGCATATGAACACGAAGGACATCGCCGGCATCAAAAAGGCGTTGTCCCAGAAGATCAGCGTTCCCGCCGATGAGATTCCGTTCAGCCAGGAAGTGATCGCCCATGACGGCGAATCGCAGGAATTCGCCCCGGGCCAGTACGTACGCAACGGACAGGTGACCGAATTCAGGTTCGCCGCGCAGCTGCGTACCGCCTTCTCGGGCAGCATCTCGGGATTGAAGAACATCGAGTCCGGCAAGCTGCCAAGCGATAAGGCCACCGTGTTCGTGGCCAACTGGGATACGGAACGCAATGGCGAATCGCTGAACCCGGAAAGCGGCGCGGTCTATGAACTGGCCAACGCCTTCATGCTCGGGTACGGCTATGGCAGCCCGAAGATCCTTTCGGACTACTACTTCGACGATTCCACCACCGACGAGGCGCCGAAAGGCACGACCGCCACACGCACGCCCGATACGGATATGGACAAGGTGTGCTCCACATCCAAGACCGCGGCGAAATGGTCGTGGGGTGATTGGATCTGCCAGCCGCGTTGGACCTCCACGCGTGGCATGGTGCGCTTCCACAATGCCACCGCAGGGCAGAAAGTAATCAACTGGCAGAGCAAAGGCTCGAACGTGATTGCCTTCGATCGTGACAGCAAGGGCTTCATGGCCATCAACAACCAGCTATCGGATATCACCGCGACGTTCAAGACCTCGCTGCCGAACGGCGAGTATTGCGATGTATACGCCTCGCGAAGCTGTTCGAAGAAGCTGACGGTTTCCGGCGGTGCAATCACCGTGAAGATTCCGGCACGTAGCGCAGTGGCTACGTACGTGGGCGCGGACAAGGACGCTGAACCCTCTGGCACTGATGAGGTGACCCCTGGGTACGACGACGCCGTCGATCCAAGCAGCATCAACGACAAGACGCTCACCATCTACTACAAGCCCAATGCGACGTGGGCCGGCACGGCATACGTCGATTACGCGTATGCCAACGGCACCTATGACAAGGTAGCGCGCATCAGCATGACGGAGGTCAAGGAGACCACTGCGGAAGGCTCCGCTCCAGATGCCGAGGGCTGGTATAAGGCCGACCTGCCGGAAGGCATGAACACGAAGAACGTGAAGTTCCGTTTCACCAACGGCAGTGGATCGTTCGATTATCGCGACAACGATAATGAAACCAGCTATGAGGCGAACGCCGGAACGACCGTGATCGCGGTGAACGGGCATCAGGAGTTGCTGGGCGTGCCGTTCACCCGCACGGCCGGAGGCAATGGCACGGCATTGAATTCCGATGAATCGCAGAATGGCGGCTATGCCACATCCAAGACCACGGTGAGATTGCATTTCGCGCCC
>UMHC01053207.1_pt1 | contig 13287 bp, 20 predicted proteins | sample 1965381 | NCBI WGS metagenome assembly UMHC01 (sample SAMEA4836083, study PRJEB28245) | human gut metagenome | biome: gut microbiome; material: fecal sample | place: Denmark | collected 2008 | reverse complement strand
ACACTGGCAGGCGGAGACGGGTCTAAACTGGCAGGCGGAAAACACACCATTATGATTTCCGAAAACGATAGCAAAGCTAAAGGCGGTATCGGAAGTTTGATTGTTATGGTGGAGCGAAACAATGAAGGAGAAATCGTCAATTACAAAGCAATCCAGATTGATGGGGATACATATAAAGAGGACACATGGTATCAGTTGGAAGAAGGAGAAATTAAGGAAGCGGAGGAATGAGCATGAAATACAGAAAGAAACCCGTGGTAATTGAAGCGTTTAAATATGATGGAGATTTAAAAGGTGCAGATGGTAAATATTATGTCCCTGATTGGGCTGTAAATGCCTTTGAAAATGGCATCATGCACTACGATAGTGAGGATGGAGAAAAACCGCCTATTGAACTCTATATTGATACATTAGAGGGGACACACCATGTGAGTGTTGGGGACTATGTGATTCGCGGCGTGAAGGGAGAACTTTATCCCTGTAAACCAGATATTTTCGAGAAGACATATGAAGCATGTGAGGAGCGATGCAGAATGGCAGAAATGAAGGCGTTAGAGTTTTTGAGAGAATGGCATAGAATGTGTCAAAAGTATCCGTTTTGTAGTGATTGCCCAATGGAAGATTCTTCATCTCGCAGTTGTATGCCTTGTAAGTGGGTTTTTAATGATATAGAAAAAGTGGTCGCCATCGTGAAGAAGTGGTCTGAGGAACATCCAAGAAAAACACTTTTGCAGGATTTCTTGGAGAAGTATCCGAAAGCCGAACTGGCATATAACAAATTTCCGGAAATTTGCCCTCATTCGTTGGGATATGCGACAAATAAAGAGTGCTTTTTAGATACGGACGAACAATTTGTTTCAGAAGAATGCGAAGAATGTTGGAACAGACCGTTGGAGGAGGAATGAAATAATGGCTGAAAATACACAGGTGGCAGAAAAGAAGGAATTTACAACGGCATTAAGTCGGTGGAGCAACGAAATTACAGGATTGATTGCAAAAGACTATGAGGCTTGCGGCGTTATTTTTGATGAATATTCCAGAAAATGTGCTATGGAGGCGGTCGGCAGCATTTACAACCTCGTGAAGAACGATGGAAAAGCGAGCATGAACTCTCTCGATACAAGCAACTTGAGGGGCATCGTTGAAAACTGTGCAGGGCTGAAATTGAACCCTGCGGCATATCCGAGAGAATGTTATTTCCAACTTAGAAATGTAAAGCGTGGGAACGAGTGGGTAAAGGTTGTTGAAATGGGTATCGAGGGTGCAGGATATGATTCCCTTCTCTCTCATTACGGCAAGGATGTCGAACAAGTTTATCCATATTGGGTAGTCAAAGAAGGGGATACCTATATCCCACCCAAACATAAGGGATTGGAGCTGACACCGCCAGAATGGGAAGAAAACGGATTATCCGATAAAGCGGTTCGGGTGGTATATCCAGTCAAATTGACGGACGGCACAGTAACTTATCTGACAGCTGATAGGGCAAGCGTAAAGGTCAACCTTTTGGCTCATGTTAAGCAAAATATGATGAACGCTACATTCGGCATTTGTGCCGATAGATACAAGGCAACGGATAAACAGAAAGAGGAAATCAAAGCCAAGAAGGATGAAATTCTGAACGCATTGAGAGCGTGCGCTACGGTTGATGATATGTTGGAGTGCGAGGTCGCAAAGCCATTTATCAGCGGCGCATGGTTGGATACACCAGAAAGCATGATTCAGCGAAAAATGTGCAACAATGCAACAAGAAAGTATCCAAAAAATTATGACCAGATGGCAAGACAGGCACAAATCGAACTGGATGATGCATACCGCCAGACACAGGATGATGTTGTGGAAAGTGCAAATGCCGTTGATTTTGACGAGGAAACCATCATTGATGGGGAAATTTTGCAGGAGGGATGATTTATGAGAATTATTAGTCAGGGTGGAAAAATTGATTTGCCGTATGAACAGATTTCAATTTCAATCGACTGCGATGATGAAAGGACGATTATTGCTTATGCAGTAAGTTCTGGTACTATTTGGGAATTAGCTGAATACTCGAAAAAAGAAAAAGCCGAAAAGGCTATGGAAATGTTGAGGACGGAATACGGGAATTACAAACAGGCAAAAAGCAGTGAATATTATTTCGCTTTCAATTATCCAAAAGTCTTTCGGTTTCCGCAGGATAGCGGGGTGTGATGATGAGCGAAAATGTAAAATGGAAGGTTGATGGTATTTTTAAAGCTGATGCAAACGAATGTTACAGAGAGATTTCTTCTCTGGAACAGATTACTCCGAAAGCAATCCTTGATTTTGCAAGAGATGAAAATTCAGAATTACATAAATGCTTTGAGTGGGACAATGATTCAGCAGCGGAGAAGTACAGAACAATACAAGCCGGCAATGTCATTAGGATGTTGTATATAGTTCCTAAAAACGCAGATGCACCGCCAGTAAGGGTATTGAGTAGGACATCTGATACGGTTTATCAGCCAACAAGGACATTTGTAAAGAACCAGAATGAATATGAGGATTTGCTTAAAAGAGCATTATCGGAATTGGAAAGTTTCAGATTGAAATATAAGACACTTTCCGAGTTGGAACAGGTATTTGAGCAGATTGATTTAATCACTGTTTGATATATAGCATAAAACAGAACATAACAGGAAAATTTCAGACAGCATATTAAAAAACAACCTATTTTCAAGTGTTTAACAGGTGAGATAACACCTATTATATAACAGCTTTTTATAAAACATCGAAAAACAGGTCAAAATAAAACAGGAAAATAAAGCGCAACATAGGACACTTTATCTCACTTGCTAAGCGCTTGATTATAGGAACACGCTGATAGAGCATTTTATAGGCGGTATGATACCGCCAGCATATTAAAGAAAAGAACAGTAAAGCAAAAGAAAATACAAGACAATGCAGAATATTATATCGCCTACAAAGTGTTCTATCAGTAACAAAAATGAAAGGAGAAAACAAAAATGGCTAAAACAGAGGTAATCGAAATCAAGCCCTTAAACATCAAAACCGCAACAATCAAAATCGCAGGAGATGGAGACTTGATTCTTAATAAAATGAACGATGTAAGCGCAAAGGATTTGATTGACAAGCGTAAGGATAAGGCGAAAGACACAGCAAAGCCTAATCAATGGGAAGCAATCATCACTTCTATGCACTGGTACAACGGCAAGCCAAAAGATTATTCGGAAGAAGGACTATTACAGGCATTAAAAGAAAACGCACCATGTATTACCGGATTCGGTCTGAAAAAATCTTTCGGACAGGCTGTTGTACAGAACAAAATTGATACATACGCAACGAAGTTTAATGCAGGAGTAAACATTATCGCAAAGGGAGATTTGATACCAATTCAGTTTGCAGAACATCATATTGACGAAAAACTGATGTCTCCCAAAAAAGGCTCTCCAGTATTAGTACACCTTAACAGATTTAGCGGTTGGAAAGCTGCATTTACAATCCAGTACACCGAAAACGCTTTCTCTTTGGAACAGATTGTAAACATTGTCAATCTTGCAGGATTTGGCAACGGTATCGGAAGTGGTAGAAGTAGTGGATACGGAAGATACCATGTTGATGGTATTGAATAATCGTTAGGAGGTGCGAAAGTGCTGCTAAAAACGATAGCAACGGGTTCAAGCGGAAATTGCCACGCACTTATTGCAGACACAGGAGAGATTCTTCTTTTGGACTTGGGGGAGAACGAAAAGAAAATTAAGAAAGGAATCGGTTGGAAAATTTCTGATGTTGTCGGTGCGATTGTTACCCATAAACACGCTGACCACTCAAAATCGGTCAATGAATTTGAAAGAATGGGTGTTCCTGTTTTAAAGCCGTATGAAAACGAAAGCGACATCGGCTTGAAAAATATTTCTGGTTTTAGAGTGCAGGCGTTTGACCTTACAACGATTGGCGGCAGATGGACACACACAGATGCAGACGGAACGGATTGCCCGATATTCGGTTTTCTGATTATGCACAAAGAAATGGGAAGAATGCTTTATATCACTGATACGGCTATTGTCAAATGGCGGTTCAAAAATATAAACCATATTCTTCTCGGCGTGAATTATGACAGGAATATGATTTATCCAGATAACGAGGGGAAAAAGAATCATATTTTCGGCGGTCACTTGGAGATTGGAACAGCTTGTGACTTTGTAAGGGCGAATAATTCTGATTCCTTGCAGAACGTCATAATGTGCCATCTGTCAGCAGATAATGCCGATTCTGATAAATTCATCGAGCGTATGAAAAAAGCGTGTCCTGCGGCGAATGTGTACGTTGCAGGGCGTAATGACGGGTGGTGGTTGAGCGATGGGAAGGTATGAGTTTTCCTTAAATGCAAATATCAAGGCAAAGGACGGCATTTGCCCCTGCTATGGATGCGAAGGAAGGAACGCTGGATGTCATTCAAAATGCGAGATATTCACGATTTGGAATCAGAAGCATTTGAAAAATAAAAAAGAAATGCAAAAGAAGGCGTTCATCGAAAATCAGGCGGATTACCGGAAGAACGAATACTTTAGAAGAAAGAGGGACAAGCAGAAATGAATAAATGTATTTTTGTTGGCAGAACAACAAGAGATGTTGAACTCAGATACACGCAGTCCGCAAATCCTCTAGCGGTCGGAAGAACTTCCGTTGCGGTCGAAAGCGGATATGGAGATAAGAAGAAAACGAGCTTTTTCAATATTTCTGCTTTCGGCAAAACGGCGGAAACAATGGATAAATTTGTTAAGAAGGGTACGAAAATCATCCTTGAGTGCGAAGCTGCGCAGAATGAATACACCGACAGGGAAGGGAAGAAGCAGAACACGGTATCCTTTATCGTGAAATCGTTCGAGTTTGCCGAGAGTAAAGCGGCAAGCAGCAGTGCAGGGCAGACAAGTGATGCGCCGAAATCGCAGAGTAACACGGATGGTTTTTATCCCGTTGACAATACCATTGAGGATGACGATTTGCCGTTTTAAAAAATAAGAAAGGTGGAGACTGATTTTGAGAATAGAAAATTTAGTCGTTTTTTTGAAAGAGAATTTTGAAAAAGGGATACAAATGTTTGATACTCCGAATATTGTAGGCGATTTCATGGTGCCTATTTATAAGAAGGACAATATATCGGTGTTGTTCGCGCCGGAATATGACTATATTGAGATATTCGGAATATCTGATGAAGAATTTGAAAGAGTTGAAAAAGAGGTTAATCGGAAAAGGCGGTAAGATTTGTAAGGCGGTGGAAAGATGGACTATCAGAAATTCAAGAAAGCGAAGGCTATCGAAAAGAAGAACAAGGAACGCCTGCTGAAAGTAAATCCAAAATTGAATGAGGACAGCGGAATTTATTTCCTAACAAGAATTGATGAAAACGGATTCAAATACGCATACATCGGGCAAGCAATACACCTTATTACCAGATTGTCGCAACATCTTGTCGGCTATCAGCATATCGACCTATCTTTGAAAAAACACGGCTTATACGATGCCGAAACAAACCAGTACGGATGGAAAATCGGTTTCATGCTTTACAAAGACACCGAGTTGGATAGTGCGGAACAGCACTGGATAAAGAAATATGCTGATGGTGGTTATCAGTTGCGGAACAAGACAAGTGGCTCACAGGGAGAGGGCAAATCGCAGATTGCGGAATATAAAGCCGCCAAGGGATATCGTGATGGCTTGGAACAGGGCAGAAAGAATCTTGCGAAGGAATTATCGAATATTGCCGAAAAGCACCTCACAATCGAAATTAGAGAGGATAAGAGGGGAAACAAGATTTCAGAACGGCAGTATGAGAAGTTTATGGAGTTGATGAAAGGAGAGGTGGATTCGTGAAATTCATTGACTTCTTCTCTGGTGTCGGTGGTTTCCGCAGAGGGATGGAGCTGGCGGGACATGAGTGTGTGGGATTCTGTGAATTTGATAAATTTGCAGTAGCCAGCTACACAGCCATGCACCTTATGACGGAAAAGGATCGAGAGTACATAAGCACGTTGCCGAAAAACAAAAGAGTGGCAGAAGCAGGAAAGGAGGAGTACAGGCATGGAGAATGGTATGCAAATGACATTAGACGGATTTTCGCCGAGGACATACCGAAAACAGACTGCTGGTGTTTCGGATTCCCCTGTCAGGACATCAGCGTTGCCGGAAAGCAGCTTGGCTTTAACGGAGCAAGAAGCAGCCTATTTTTCAGAGTTATGCGCCTTGTGCAAGACCTCGAAGAAAAAGATAGACCCACATACCTATTCATTGAGAACGTTAAAAACCTACTTAGCGTTAATGGGGGAACGGACTTCCTTAAACTTCTCATTGCGCTGGACGAAAGTGGGTACGATGCAGAGTGGCAAGTTATCAACTCTGCCGATTACGTCCCACAAAACAGGGAAAGAGTTTTCGTTATCGGACATCTTAGAGGGAGAAGTACCACAAAAGTATTTCCTATCGAAAGAGCAGACAGAGAAAATAGTGTTCAAATAATCGCACATAGAGAGGGATTCCGCAGGAATATGCAAGTGTTTTCTCCGGAAGGGATAACAGAATCGCTAGACACAGGGCAAGGTGGCGGAAGAGGTCATTATACCGCCATGCCCGTATTTTGCGATATGTCAAAAAGTGCAGGAATACAAACTTATGATAAGGCGTTTTGCTTGCAAGCGAGATACCATAAAGGCGTTTGCAACAGGCGAAAGGAAATAAGTGGCATTTGCGTTCCTGTACTTACTCCGGACAGAGCAGAAAAAAGACAGAACGGCAGAAGAATGAAGGGAAATGGAGAGCCAATGTTTACTCTGACCGGACAGGACCGGCACGGAGTTATGATTTCAACGCCTGACGGAATGGCGTTTTATGCCATTTGGTACGAAAAATATCAGTGCTATATTGCTATCCGCAAACTGACACCGAGAGAATGTTTCCGGCTGCAAGGATGGTCGGATGAATATTTCAATAGGGCTGAATTGGTAAACAGTGACAGCCAGTTATATAAACAGGCAGGGAACGGCGTGACCGTACCAGTAATATACGAGATTGCAAAAAGAATGAGGGCGAATGGGAACATTTCTGCCCGAATTGCAAGGAGTGATGGAAACGAAGAATAAAAAGAATAAACACGAAATTTGGGAATTAAGGCAGATGCAGGCGTTGCCGTTAGAATCCAAAATCACGATGACAAAACACAGGATTCAAACGTGGGTAGATGAATTTGGGGTTGATGGCGTTTATGTTTCGTTCAGCGGCGGTAAGGATAGCACTGTTTTACTACATATTGCACGTCAGATGTATCCAAACATTGAGGCTGTGTTTGTGGATGTCCCCACACAGTATCCGGAGTTAAAGGAATTTGCGCAGACTTTCGACAACCTTGTGATTTTAAATCCAAAAATTTCTTTTGCGGAAGTGTGCGAAAAGCATGGTTTTCCGCTTTTCTCAAAGGAAATAGCCTCCTCCGTTAAAGAAGCGAGACAATATTTTAAGAATATTGATACGAGATTCGGCAAAGAATCAATCATTAAAAAATATGAAAACGGAGACTATCCCATCATGCCCGCAAGGACAAAGCAACTGCTTGGTGTATTCCAGCACAAAGAAAACGGAATCGCAACAGGAGAATATTCAAAGATGTATGACAGGTCGAAATATTTGTTTATGCTTGATGCACCGTTTGAAGTATCTAACCGATGTTGTATGGTAATGAAGAAACAACCAGCACACAAGTATCATAAAGATACAGGACGAGTGCCAATAACCGCTCAAATGGCGTGCGAAAGCAAGCAAAGAGAAGCGCAATGGATACAGAATGGTTGTAATTCATTTAACGCAAAAAGTCCAATTAGCAACCCCATGAGTTTCTGGACGGAACAAGATGTACTCTGGTACATAAAGAAAAATGATTTACCGATTTGTTCAGTCTATGGTGATATAGTCATTGATTATGAAGCTATGGGACAATGTGAAAATCAGATGACGTTTTCGGATTACGGGATATTCGGAGAGGAAAGACCACTGTTAAAAACAACAGGGTGCAACAGAACAGGTTGCGTTTTGTGCGGATTTGGTTGTCATTTAGAAAAAGAAAGCAGGTTCTTAAGGCTAAAGGAAACACACCCCAAATTTCATAATCTGCTATACGTCTTGAAAAATAACGGCGTGACATACGCGGACGCTATTGATTGGATAAATGAACACGGAAATATGAATATCAGATATTGACAAAGGAGGAATGCAAATGGATGCAGTAAAATTTTTGAATGAGAAAAATAGGATGTGCAAAAGTTTCGGGAATTTCTGTGATGGATGCGAAATTTACAATAAAAATGACGAATTTATGTCTTGTGACAAATATATAGAGACATATCCTGAGCAGGCAGTTGAAATTGTGGAAAAATGGTCGAAAGAACATTCGCAGGAAACAAGATTATCTCAGTTTCTGAAATACTACCCAAATGCGCCGCTGGACATGTATGGCATACCGCACGCTTGTGTCAAGGATTTGGGAATCGTGGAATATGAATACTTGTGTTCCGATGATTGTACTGATTGTCCAGACTGTTGGAACACACCGATTGAGGAGGAATGACAAAATGGCAATTAAATCGATTTTATTTAATACAGAAATGGTACAAGCGATTCTGGATGGACGAAAGACATGCGCTCGGCGGATTGTGAAAGGTGCTATCCCTGATGATGCGATGTGGGGGTATACCATGTTTACACCAAAAGGCTGTATATCTTGCAGGGGGGTGTATGCCGATGGATACGGCGAAGGATTTTACAAATTGCCGTACCAGCCGGGCGATATTCTGTATGTCCTGGAAACTTGGGGGTATCCAATTGCTTTAAATTCAGATAAACAGTATGTTTTTAGAGCGGACGAAGTAGCAGAAAGTGGCTTTAAAAATGATAGCCATATATGGCATCCATCAATTCACATGCCGAAAGAAGCTGCTCGTATCTGGCTGAAGGTGACGGATGTTAGGGTGGAACGCTTGCAGGATATGACAGATGATGATGCAGAAGCAGAGGGATGTTTCGATTATACATCAACAGCACTTGGTTTTCCCGATGTATGGGATTCCACCATCAAAAAATCCGACATTGGCCGTTGCGGATGGGCGGCTAACCCTTGGGTTTGGGTGGTTGAATTTGAACGGTGCGAGAAGCCGAGGGAGGGATGGAACAGGAGTACAAAGTATGAATCTTAACGAGAAAATCAACAATAAATAAGAGTGTGGTGTTGTTTATGGCAATATACAGGAATTTACATATATCGTTCTGGACGGACAGCAAGGTCGAGGATGATTTCACGCCAGAGGATAAGTATTTCTATGCTTATCTTCTGACAAACCCACAGACGAACATCTGCGGCTGCTATGAGGTCAGTTTTAATCAAATATCGCACCATACAGGATATACGAAGGACACAATTTCAAGGCTGATAAGGCGTTTTGAAAATGTGCATGGCGTGATTCGGTACTGTGCGGAAACAAAGGAAGTCTTGATTCTCAAATGGTACAAATACAACTGGAGCAAGTCAGAGAAAACGCTTGCAGGAGTTGAGAATGTTGCAAAGCATATTAAGTCCGATGATTTTAGGCGGTACGTTATGGATACGGTAAATAAGGTTAGAGGCAGTGCGGACGATTGCCAGACGGAAGAAGAACCGAAAAGTATTCCTTCCGTTTCTGTAAAGAAAGTATCTTCTGCGGATATGCTGAATGACATGGTTTCCGAGTTTGCTATTTCCGATTATCTTCTGGAATCGGTGCAGGACTGGATAGCCTACAAGGGAGAGAGAAATTTCAAGTACAAAGAAAGAGGTTTGCGGACACTTTTAAAAACAATATCCGAAAAATCAACACAGTACGGAGATACGGCGGTATCAACGGCAATAAATGAAAGCATTTCAAGCGGATATCAAGGTATTGTTTGGGAGAAAATCGGGAAGGCTTCCAGTAGCGATATAAACTGGAATTTTTAGGGGGTGTGTTTTGTGCTGACAAAAGAGGAAACGAAGAAAATCCTGCGTATCATGTATAACTGTTTTCAGAATTTCAGACCAAAGAATATCGAAGAAACAACGGAGGTTTGGGGAATGATGCTTTCAGATTATACATATCAGCAGATTTCGGTTGCGTTGAAATCCTATATCCTGTCCGATACAAGCGGATTTGCACCGACAATCGGGCAGTTGGTTGATATGGTTCATTCCGTTAGCAAACCGCAGGAATTGAACGAAATGGAGGCGTGGTCGTTAGTCAGTATGGCGATTAGAAACAGCGGATACCGATATACCGAGGAATTTTTGAAACTTCCTGCAATTATTCAACGTGCAATCGGAACGCCAGAACAGCTACACATTTGGGCTGCGGATGAAGATTATAACGAGACAGTAGTTATGAGTAATTTTCAGCGGTCATACCGGCTTGTGCTGATGCAGAAAGACGAAAGCGCAAAGCTGCCAACAGAAGTGCGGAATTTGCTTTCTAATAATGAAAATCCTGCCAGAATAGAAATGCAGGATAGGATTAAGCAGCTTTCTAATGCGTTTGACGAAAAGAGCAAACTGCTGATTGAAGGCAAGGAGAAGAAGGAAAGAGTAGTGGATGATTCTGTTATGGACACCGTTCATGCAGAATTAGAGAAAATAAAGGCAATGAGTATCAGATAAAAACCAGAACGGAGGAAGATTTATGAAAACGCCAATCGTAAAATCTGATGAAGGAAAACCGCAACTTAACCTTGTGCCGTTGGAACTTTTAGAACCATTGGCAAGGGTTCGTGAATTTGCTGTTGAGAAATACGGTCTTGAAGGTATCGAATCATGGCGCAATATTTCCGATGATAGATTGTTAGCTGCTCTGCTGCGGCATACGATTACTTACCAAAAAGACCATGACGCGCGTGACGAGGAAAGCGGATTGCCTGCTGCGTATCATGTAGCTATCAACGGTGCATTTCTTGCCATCAAGGCTATGGAGAGAATGAAAGAAAGATGTGGATACCAAGTCAAAGAAGTCAAAGAAATTAGCTTTTACGAAAATCTGCCGCCGGAAGCGCAGAAAAGGGTGGACAAATTTCTTTCTGTGGCTTGCGAAGGTGGCGTAAAAGATGAATCTGAATCAGATTGAAAAGAAAAAACGGTATCAGAAGCAAAAAAGAATCATTGAAGAAGCAAAGACAGAGGCTATCGAGAATATGCAGAAAGTCATAAATAATGGCTTAGACTCTCAAATGGAACTGGTTATGCTGTTGGTTCTGCATGATAAATTTGGTTTCGGTCCGGAGCGGTGCGCAAAGGCATTGGTTGCTTTTGAACAGTTATGGGCTGATGTTGGGGATAAGCACCTTTGTCTTGATGATATTGAGGAAGTGGTAAAGGCTGAAATTGGAATCGAAATGACTGAGGATACTATTTTTCAGACCGACAAGAAAGGGAATAAGAAATTGCTTTGGTCTAACGAGAATACATAAAGGGGGTACTCTTAATTGGCTTTGCGAGATTTGACAAAGCCAGAATTGCGAAAAATTATAGAGAACGCCAATTTTACCGAGGATGAGATGATGGTATTTCAACTGTCCAGTAACGGTTCCCCTATTGATTATATAGCGGACACGATGAAAATATCATCATCTACGGTGAATCGCATTTTGAGGAAGATTTATAAGAAAATAGAAAGGATTGAGGATATGTCGAAACCAGAAGTGCCGATTTGGCAGAAAGTTACAATGACGATTGATGAAGCGTCCGCCTATAGCAATATCGGAACGGCAACGCTCAGAAAACTTGCGAATAACCCAAGATGCACTTTTGCTCTTACAAACGGGAACAGAAAGCTCATTAAGCGAAAGGAATTCGACAAGTTTATTGAAAATACTGTTGAGATATAGACAGAAATTAGCCCCGTATGGTAGTATGAAGCTGTATGGGGCTTTTCTCAAAATGAAAGGGTGTGTAACGATGGGAAAAGACCTTAGAGGTAAAGAATTAGGCGTTGGTATCAGCCAACGGAAAGACGGAATGTATACAGGACGTTTTACAACAAAATCTGGAAAACGAAAACAGAAATACTTTCATAAGTTGCAGGAGTGCAGGGCATGGATGGCAGATGCGCAGTTTGAGGATGAACATGGTGATGTGTTCTTTTCTGACTCTCCAACAGTCGATGCGTGGTTTGACTACTGGATAAATGAAGTAAAGGGAGATAGCATAAGAATTATAACAGAAAGAAACTACAGAAGTATGTGGAGCTTTTCTATTTCTCCAATTATTGGGAATATGGAATTAAAAGACGTAAAGCCGATTCATTGTCAGAAAGTACTAAATATGATGAATGAAGGGCATAAGACATCTACCATTAAGGTGCATAGAGATTTAATGTGGAGTGTTTTTGAATGTGCTGTCGAAAATTATTTAATAGAAAGAAATCCTGTAAGAAGGAATGTGAAAGCAACTGGTGGTAAAAAAACAGAAGCGCGAGAAGCACTAACTGTTGATGAGCAAAAAACTTTCTTAAAAGAATCAGAAAAATCATCATTTTATAATGGATATGCGTTTGTGCTGCAAACCGGGATTCGGGTTGGAGAATTGATTGCGTTAAAGTGGTCTGATGTAGATTTTAAAAATCGAAAAATAAAAATACAGAGAAGTGCATCGGAGGTCGCGAAACAAGGGTTTGTAATCGGAGAACCAAAGACAAAAAGCGGGCATCGGGAGATACCGCTTACAAAAGAAGCTGTCAATATTTTATATAGTCAAAAAGAGAAGAATTCTCAAAACAAAATTATTCCAATCCAGTATGCAGATTATATTTTTCTGAACAAAAACGGAAATCTAATTCAAAAGTCAGCGTATAATCAAGGAATATATGCTATTTGCAATAGATTGGGAATGAGAAAGTTCTCAATTCACTTGCTAAGGCACACATTCGCTACGAGATGTATAGAAAGTGGTATGCGCCCTAAAACGCTGCAAGCAATCCTAGGTCATAGCAAAATTGAAATGACGATGAATTTGTATGTTCATGTAACGGATGAATCCAAACTGGAGGAAATCGAAGCAATAGAAAAAAACTTAAAATTGGTGTAGAAATTGGTGTAGAAATAAAAAATACATATAGAACACCTTGTTTTATCAATGTTTTTAATAAGTATATACATTTTGGGATGAAAGTGATATGATAACTTGATGGATTGAAGAATGTCAGAAAATTTCCTTAAAGGATAAGGAGGATACAGCATGAAGGTTGTAATCGTAGGGGACGGTAAGGTCGGCGG
>UMHC01007690.1_pt1 | contig 13390 bp, 20 predicted proteins | sample 1965381 | NCBI WGS metagenome assembly UMHC01 (sample SAMEA4836083, study PRJEB28245) | human gut metagenome | biome: gut microbiome; material: fecal sample | place: Denmark | collected 2008 | reverse complement strand
TATAAGGATCAGCAGTATGACTTTATGCTTAAGTAAAGGAGACAATAAAGGAGACAATTATGAAGAATATACTATCGTTTAGCGGAGGCAAAGATTCAACGGCGATGTTGCTGATGGCGATAGACAAAAATGTATCGGTAGACGAGATCGTTGTATTTGACACAGGGTGGGAATACCCGGAGATGTACGAGCACTGGGAACGTATATTTAAACTGTGCGCCGAAAGAGGCATAGCCAAAACAATATTGCGCCCGAAAATGAGTTTTGACTACATGATGTTTGATAAGCCGGTTAAACACCGAAACGGGACTGTTGGATCGGGGTATAGTTGGTGTGGCGGGCGTTGTAGATGGGGCACAACCGAAAAATTAAAAGCTGTAGATAGTTATTGCAAAGGACACATTACATACGTAGGACTGGCGGCAGACGAATGTAACAGAATAAGCAGAAACAAAAACCCATTAAAACGTTATCCACTAGCAGAATGGGGAGTAACAGAGGCCGAAGCACTTAAATACTGTTATCAAAGCGGATATGATTTCGGAGGGTTATATAAGTATCTTGATCGTGTAAGCTGCTGGTGCTGTGGCAACAAAAATCTAAAAGAATTAAGAAATATATATCTCCATTTTCCGGATATATGGGACAAATTAAAAATGTATCAATCATTGACGGATAGACCGTTTCGCCGTAACGGCGAAACTATATTTGACTTGGAAGAAAGATTTAAAAAAATAAAAACACCGCCCGCACTGCTGGCACAGTAGCGAAAGGAAGGGGAAGTCAATTATGGGATTAACTTTAGGATCACTTTTCGATGGGTCGGGAGGTTTTCCATTAGGAGGATTATTTGCTGGAATTACTACTTTGTGGTCATCAGAAATTGAGCCCTTCCCAATTCGCGTCACAACTAAACGGCTGCCTAACGTAAAGCATTATGGCGATGTCAGCAAAATCAACGGTGCTGAAATCGAGCCTGTGGACATCATCACTTTCGGCAGTCCCTGTCAGGATATGAGTGTTGCCGGAAAGCGTGTGGGACTGGAAGGCTCACGGTCAAGCCTGTTTCATCAGGCAATCAGAATTATCAAAGAAATGAGGTGTGCAACAAATGGAGAATATCCACGATTCGCAGTGTGGGAGAATGTATGCTTTAGTGCAGGCACTATTGTAACAACGGAATATGGATATAAGTCGATTGAATCGGTACAGCTTGGCGATAAGGTGAAAACTCTTTCAGGAAGATATATGCCTGTGCGAAAGATTTACAAATCACGGAAAAAAGAAGTAATTCAAATTAATCCAACAGGTAGTGAAATAATTGTCTGTACTCCCAATCACCCATTTTATGTGAAGAAAAGATTGATTCACAGTGATGGTTTAGCATATCGTGAATCATTCGGAAGTGCCGAATGGAAGAGAGCCGGCGAACTTACAACAGATGATTTGATTGGGTATGTTCTTGATACTCCAGATGAAAAGTTTTCTGATTTCATAACCGAAGCAGAAGCCTGGGCAATCGGACGTTGGCTTGCCGATGGAAGCGTTGACCTCAAAAAAAGTAATCCGAGAATTTTTATTAGCTGTGGTGAGAAAAAAATTGACTCTACTCGTGAACAGCTTCACTTTCTCCCTTATGACATTTATGAAAATCGCCCTCATTCGACAGCCTTGAATTTTACATTCACGTCGTGGGAATTCTATAAACTTATCGAATCTGCAAGAAAAGGTGCAGAAAACAAATGTGTTCCTCCCTATGTTTTCAAATTACCGATTCATTTGCAAAAGGCTGTACTCGATGGATATGTCAGTGGAGATGGGTACATTAGAAAACGGAAATATCATACAGAGCTATCAGCAAGTACCGTCAGCAGAGAACTCGCATATGGTATTTCAAGATTGATACGCAACTGTTATCATGAGGGGTGTTCAATCAATGTAGTTCCTCCAAAGGATGGTGTAATAGATGGTCGTATAATTCATGCCAATCATCTGGTATATATACTTACAGCCTGCCTAAATACAAAACAGAGCAAAAGTTTTGTTGAAAACGGAATTTTATGGCAACCAATTAAATCGATTGAAAAGCTTGATAAGAAAGAAAATGTTTATAATCTATCTGTGGAGGATGATAACACATATGAAGTCAACAACATTATTGTCCACAACTGTGGAGCTTTCTCCTCCAACAACGGAGAAGACTTCCGCTGCGTCCTCGAGGAATTCTGCAAGGTCAAAGACGCAGGAGTATCTGTTCCTAAACCTAAGAAATGGGAAAAGGCAGGAAGTATCGTGGCAGATGATTTCAGCCTCTCATGGCGAGTATTTGACGCCCAATTTTGGGGAGTCCCCCAGCGAAGAAAACGTATCTACCTTGTCGCAGATTTTGCAGGCGGGAGTGCCGGAAAAATATTATTTGAGTCAGAAGGCCTGTCAGGGTATTCTGCGGAGGGCTTCCGTGCGTGGCAAGGATTTGCCGGAGGTATTGAGAATTGCATTGGAGCGACAGGCGAAAGCCTGATGTTTGAAAATCACTCGCAGGATGCAAGATACAGAGGTCCTCTTGAAGTTTCCCAGACTGTATCAGCAACCTATGGAATGGGCGGAAACAATCAGCCGTTCGTGGTGGAATCGGCTGGCTTTTGTACCGAGCATTCCGCAAAGGCGCACGGGATTGGTTATGAGGAAGAAACGTCTCCAACGCTCCGTGCAGGAACTGTCCCGACGGCAGTCATATTTGAGGAACACAGTCAGGATACCCGCTATGTGGGACCGCTTGAAGTCGCACAGTCCGTGCTTTCTACCTTTGGCACGGATGGCAATGCACCCCAATCGAATCAGAGCGGCGCTGCCGTGGTCGCGGTGCAGGGTTCCATGATCGGGAGGAATGACCGGAACGGGCCCCAGGGCAGCGGTGTCAATGAGGAGGTTTCCTTTACATTGAATACTGCGGACAGACACGCGGTTGCCTACCCCACTTACTGCACAAGTAAAAATTCCCAGGTGGCTACGGATTATAAAGACCCTCCGGTGGTCAATGACAGGGAACAGACGGGCCGTGGCAAAACTGTGGAATATATTGTCCGCAGGCTGACACCTACTGAATGCGCAAGGTTGCAGGGATTTCCCGACTGGTGGTGCGCCGAACTGGAAACACCGGAGCCGGCGGAGGATGAGGTTACATTCTGGCGGGAGGTATTTGAAATCCATCGGAAAGTCACGGGAACCTCTACAAAGCCAAAAACGGATAAACAGATCATCAAATGGTTGAAAAATCCTCATTCCGATTCCGCTGAATATAAAATGTGGGGTAACGGAGTAGCACTACCGAATGTAATATTCGTACTTTCCGGCATCTCATATTATTCAGAATTTACATAATTTGAAATTTATAAAAATTAAGAAACATCGTGGTCTTTACCGATTCAAAAAGGCGGATGAACAATTGGGCAATTATGAATAATGTGATGGTCAATGAATTTAATGATAATATTAGGAGAATAAATAAATGAAAAGCAATCAAATTATTCAAGAATTTTTACAGCGAGACACCGATAAGCTTGCAGAACTAATTGAAAAGTATCCTGAGCAAATACCTATTCCGGTATTATCTCAGTGGTGGGGATGTAATGCGGACACATTACGCGAAGCACTTGTTAGTCAGGGGCTTTTAGGGATAGCTGAACGTAAGTCTGGAAAATTAAATAGGGGATTTGTAGTTCCAACAGGTCATTTTGTTCGTTGGTATATGTGTGCATGGCATTTTTAACTAATATAGTTTCTATAATTTTAAAATGGAGTAAAATATTATGGAAAGAGATTGGTGCGGTAATAATAATTCGGTATTCGTTTGTAATGGAGCAAGCAATTATTCAAATAATAAAAGAGAGTTTATGGATTACTATGCAACAGAAACTAAAGCATTATCGTTATTATTAAATGAAGAAAAATTTAACAACAAAGTGTGGGAATGCGCCTGCGGAGAACTTCATTTGTCTAATATTCTTAAACAAAATGGTTATGATGTAAAAAGTTCTGATATAGTGGATAGATTACATAATGGACAAATAGAGCAAATAGACTTTCTTAATTATAAAGGTAAGTGGGACGGAGATATAATAACAAATCCTCCTTATAAATATGCTCAAAAATTTGTACAGAAATCTTTAGATATTATTCCTCAAGGAAGTAAAGTTGCAATGTTATTGAAATTAACTTTTCTCGAAAGTAAAAGTCGTAGGAATTTATTTAATAAATATCCTTTTAAAACACTATATGTATCATCATCCAGATTACAATGTGCCAAAAATGGTGATTTTAATAAATATAAAAATGGAACTGGGACAGCCGTTGCATATGGATGGTATATTTGGGTAAAGGGATTTAAGGGAAATCCTCAAATTAAGTGGTTTAATTAAAGATAAATTGAATAATTTTTATCAAAATAGTAAAATTTATAAAATTTCGTTTGAAACAGTCCATTTATAATGATATACTGTATAAGAAGGATTAAAGTATGATAATTAAAAGTAAATTTCATAAAGAAAGGAGGTTTTTTAAAATAAAACTAAACCAAAGACAAAGTTTGTGGCGTAAGCGTTATTGTGAAGAAGTAAGAAAAATGACCAATCATTATGTATATATTAATAACCATGCTACAACCAGGTCAAGAAAGATAACATCAGATGAAATAGAAAGATATAAAGACATGTTAAATAAAACAGATTGTCATAGGCTTGTATTTAGGAAAGGATGATATATATTAAATTTAAGTATATTGTATTCATACCAAGTATTGTCGGAATTTTATTAGGATTATTATTTGATTTTAATAAATTACAAAATAAAGAAGTATCAAATGTTATCAATAATAACAAATCATCTACAACAAATATTACAACGGTAAATATAAATTCGGTAAAAACGACTATAATTACAACCACAGTAAAGCCTTCGAAGGTTACAAAACAAGAGATTATTAATCCTACAGAATATACAATAGAAACAGAATGTATTAAGGAAACAGAAGATTATTATAATTCAGTTCAAGAAGATGAAAATGCTGATAATTATTTTAATTATGAAGAATATGATAATGAATCAGAAATCTTTTTTGGTTGGTATACTGCTAAATGGTATACTGGTAGTATTGGAACTTATGGATATTCAGGGATTGATTTAATATCGGGGTATTCGGTTGCGAGTTCTGATTTTCCACAAGGGAGTTTACTTAAAATAACCGGAGGAGGACTCGATGGAATATATAGAGTTGATGATACGGGATGTCCTTCAGGAGTGATTGATTTCTTTTATCATTATGGAGAAGTACCGGAACATTTTGAATTTAATGGAGTTTATGATATTCAAGTAAGTATTATAGAATAAGTGTGATTTAAATGAGTAAAAATTTTGAAATTAATAAAAATGACATTGATATGATTATAAAAGCATGTAAGGAAAATGGAATTATTTTAGATCCAAATGTAAAGTCTGATAAATTGCTACTATTAGACGATGACGGCAATAAATTTTATATCGATAATAGTTTTAATACGTTTAGGGATAGTTATTTAGATTAAAGCAAGAAAAGGTGGCAACAGATTAGAAAGATTGAAAAATCTATGTGAAGTTCATGGTGTATTATTAGATCCAGAACATCCGTCAAATGAACTTGTTATAGATTGCAACGGTAATAAGTATACAGTGGATAGACATTTCAATATGAAGAATTCAAGTATTCAGACTAGGATGTCTATAAGCAAAATCAAACCGCCAATATTTAAATAAAAAAACGACACTAAAACAATTCTATGAAATCTTTAGAGTAAATTTAGTGAAAACACGTCTTAAAACGACATATTTTGGGGGTTAGATAATGAAAATAGAATTATTTAATGATAATTTTCAGAATTATAAACGGTATGGTATACCAAAGGCACAGCTTGTCATTGCAGACATACCGTATAATATTGGGAACAATTTTTACGGAAGTAATCCTATGTGGTATAACGGTGGCAACAACAAAAACGGAGAAAGCAAATTAGCAAAAAAGCGGCGTTTAATTCAGATTTCAATTTCAACATAGCCGAATACTTTCATTTTTGCAACAGGCTTCTAAAAAAGGAACCTGATAAGGGTGGTGCAAGAGGTCGGAGTTCAGACGCCCCGTGTATGATTATATTTTGTTCCTTTGAACAGATATCGACAGTAATAAATTATGCTGAGAAGTACGGATTTAAACATAATATACCGTTGGTATTTTGTAAAAACTACAGTCCGCAGGTACTCAAGGCAAACATGAGAATTTGCGGAGCAACCGAATATGCGTTATTGCTATATAGAAATAGGCTTCCCAAATTTAGAAATAACGGTAAGATGGTTTTTAATTGGTTTGAATGGAAACGGGACAATAAAAAAGTTTATCCGAAAATTCATCCGGCACAAAAACCTGTTGGACTTATTAAACAATTGGTTGAAATCTTCACTGACGAAGGCGATGTTGTTATCGATCCATGTGCGGGAAGCGGATCAACATTAAGAGCATGTATGGAACTGAATAGAAGCTGCTATGGGTTTGAAATAGTTAAGGAATTTTATAATAAAGCATTAAACGAGATGCTTAGGGATGTTCAGCTTTACATAAATAAAGAAGATCAAAAGTAAAAACCTATATATTGAAAGGACAAAATATATGGAAAAAGAAGAAATGCTCAAAAGGCTGAATAAATTTACGCGATGGAAAGTGTCTGAGGATGAGGTGTATATTTTTGACGTTATTCTCGGCGACAACGACATAGACAGAGATGGCGAGAGATTTTCTCAGAACGCGCTGGAAAGCTTAAAAAAACTGTTTGTAGGGAAAACCGGAATACTTGATTGTGGTCCGAAAAGCAAAGGACAGACTGCAAGGATATTTTCAACCGAGATTGTAACCGATAATACAAAAACTACGAAAAACGGCGAACCTTACACTTATTTAAAGGGTAAAGCCTATATGGTCAGAACAGACTCTAATTCGGGATTGATACGAGAGATAGACGGGGGTGCAAAAAAGGAAGTAAGCATTTCTTGCAGCGCCGGCTCAAAAAAATGCTCCGTATGCGGAACGGATTTAAAAAGGAAAGGCTGTCCTCATGTAATGGGTAAAAAATACAGCGGAAAGACGGCTCATGCCGTTTTAGATGATATAAGCGACGCTTATGAGTGGAACTTTGTGACACTTCCCGCAATTAATATTGAAGCAGTCGATGTGTTTGGCTGGGAAAGTGCAATTAGAGGTATGAGAAATCCAATGAATAGTTGGGATAAGAGTGACAGTAGTTTTATAAATACCGGATATCAAACAGAATATAGCATTGGTCCTAATGACCTAAAGCTTATGAAATCACTCGTTAAGGCGGGAACAGACCACAGAAAATTCCTACGTATGATTAATGTTACAATGGATATTACTGCTCCGCTTTATTGGTGGAAAGAGTTTGACACATACAAGGTTGGTACTGTTCGCAACTCTTGCTCAACAATGCACAAAATTCATGAGAAAGCGTTTACGTTAGGAGATTTTTCGCATGGGCATTTGATGGATGGTGAAGTTTATGCATATCCTCTTGGTGGAGGTTGGCGAGCATTATCTCCTATTGACACTCTTCAAGCCACCATTGAACTGCTGAATAATGCTAGGCGAATGTATCTTGAAACTGAAAATGAGAAATATTGGTGGCAGATGATTCAGCTTTTACCAAGTTCATACAATCAACGTGCAACGGTACAGCTCAATTATGAGGTTTTGTTCAACATATATCACTCTCGTAGAAACCACAAGCTTGACGAATGGAGAAAGTTTTGTGAGCGGATAGAAACATTGCCTTATTCAGAAATTATAATATGAAAGGAAACAGACAATGAATAATATTTATCTTATTGTAGGGAAAAGCGGATCGGGGAAAACAACTATTGTTAAAAGTCTTGAAAATCATTACAACTTAAAATCTATTCAATCATATACCACAAGACCAAAAAGGTATGAGGATGAAACCGGACATATTTTTATTACGGATAAAGAATATGACAGATTAACTCATGTGGTTGCTTCTACAGAATTTGATGGGTATAGATATTGCGCCACAGCAGATCAAATTGAAAACAGTGATTTATATATTATCGATCCTGCCGGTATAGATAGTATTAGAGCCTTTTATGAAGGGAATAAAAATTTAAAAGTAATATACATATCCTCTGATGTAACTACGCGCCATGAAAGAATGATATTTAGATCACAACATTCTGGTAAAAAATATCTTGACGCGGTTGATGAGTCGCTAAATCGAATTGTTAAAGATGCTGAAATATTTTATAAATATGAACATAATGAAGTTCCAATTGATTTAATTGTAAATAATGGCTGGAATGGAGAATTAAATAAAATCGTAGACCAAATATATAAATTTATTGTAGAATGTGAGAGCAAATATCAAAAATGATTAAATATGAAAATGATTGTGTCGATTGTCCAAAAGAAATAGGTTGTTTAGGATTTGGTTGTCCTTTATATCGTGTACCGCATTATTATTGCGACAAATGTAAAGATGAAACTGATAACCTTTATCAATTATATGAAATGCATTTATGTAAAGATTGTCTATTGAAAACTGTGCCAATAATAAAATTGTAATTTAAATTAGAGGAGAATAAACTATGAAGTATATGTGTGAAGAATGTTCAAAAATATATAACACGGAAGATGAGGTAAAAGAATGTGAATTAAAGCACTCAGAAGATAAAAGAATTAAAACTGAAAAACTTGCTATTCAAAAGTCGAGGTGGAAAGAAGTATGTGAGTCGGAAGAAAAATATAAAAATCTATATGCTAATTATCTCAGGGATTATTCAATTGGGAACAATCATTCAAGTCCTTGTGTTAGGTCATTTGATACCTTGATATCTGATTTTTTATTTTAGGAGGTGGGTGACAATGATTGCATTATTTATTAGTATAACTATTATTGGAATTTTATCAGTTACTATTAGTATGTCTTCTTTGATTGTGAGCAAAAGATTCGATAATAGCGAATTATTTAAAACAAAAGAGAATAGATAAAACTAGCTGAAAGGAGAAATAATGGTTTATATATATACAACGAATTGTCCTAAATGTAAATCTTTAGAAAACAGACTGAAAAAAGCTGGAATTAAATATCAAAAAATAGACGATAAATCAGAGGTGTATAAAGCATTAGATAAAGCTAAAACAGATTTTGTACCTATTTTATCAGTAGATGGAAAATATTTAAATTATAACGAATCAATTATATGGATAGGAGATAAAGAATGAATTCAAGTAAAATAATTGTAGAAGACTATTTGAAAAAGAATGATTGGAGAGTAAAAGAAAATTCAAACTCAACATACTCATATGGAGGATTAGGTAAATATATTATAAGTGAAGTTTCTAAAGATTACTGGTTAAGAGAAGTATATCCCGAATATATTACAAAAGAGTATTTGTCCGGTAATATGCATATCCATGATTTAGGTGGACTTACGTTATACTGCTGTGGATTTTCACTCAGGAATATAATAACAACGGGGGTTAAAGGAATACCGAATGTTCCTACTTCTAGACCTGCCAAACATTTTGATGCTATTCTTAATCAAATTGCTAATTTGGTTACCATTTATCAGAATGAAATAATGGGCGCTGTAGCATTTAGTTCTTTTGACACTCTTTTGTCGCCGTATATAAAAATAGATAATTTAACTTATAAAGAAGTAAAACAAGCTATGCAAAATTTTATTTTTAGCATAAATTCTAATAGTAGATGCGGAGCAGAACCTGCTTTCTCAAATATAACGTTTGATTTAACACCTCCTAAAGATCTGTTAAACGAACACGCTGTTATAGGAGAAGAAGAACTTGAATTTACTTATAAAGATTGTCAGCACGAAATGGATATGATTAATAAGGCATTTTGTGAATTAATGATAAAAGGCGATTCAGTAGGAAAACCCTTTGCTTATCCGATTAATGGTAGTCGCTTTACACAGTAATGTGTATCGAATAATGTGGTGAACCTGTAAATACAGGGTGTCAATTCAGCATAATAGCAACCATAGGAAATGATGGCTAATGAATTGGCTAACAGGGGAAGCCTAAGTCTTTTGAATATTGAGATATGGTAATCCTGTGGTAAGTCTTAATTGTATGAATAATATCTGAAAATGAGAGGTGAAAAAATTACAACATGCATATAATACAGGTTTAAAAAATAGAGGAGAAAAATTTTATAATTCTAAATTAACAGAAGAAAACGTATGTGAAATATTATCAAAAGGAAAATATACTTCTTATCAAAAAATTGCTGATAAATATGGTGTTTCAAAAGCAACTATTAGAGATATTTTATTAGGGAAAGTTGGAAGTATATACAGAGATAATAATACAATACAATACAATTAAGAAAACTCAAACGACTATTCCGTAAGGAAGTACATTTACAGTGAAATTCTGTATTTGGAAGTGCCACACACGCTATATAACTGTATAGGGTGAAGATATAGTCTAATCCGCTTGTTTAAAACAAGATAAATACTATGAAAATAGCGGTATAAATGTCCTACGTACAATATTCATGAAAGGTTTGATTGGAATAATAGAAATAATAATTTACTTTGGGAGATGACTGGTAGATTCGGATATCCTTATTTTGCAAATTTTATAAATAGTGATATGAAACCTGAAGATTCTCGTAGTATGTGTCCCATGACTTCCGACACTAAAGTTATTGTAAAATCTAATGAAAATGACGTAAGAATTGCAAACATTAGAGATATTTATGACGATTACATACAATACGGAACACTGTATGATGTGTGGACTCCAGATGGTTGGCAGAAAGGCAAGCCTAATCGCACAGAGAAGACAAAGGTTTTAAAAATCAATTTAAGTAATGGACAGAAAATTAAATTTGGCGTCAACCATTTGCAGCCTGTTAAAGATCATGGAACTCTTAAAGCGTCTGAATTATCTGTTGGTATGAAAATTCCTTTTGATAAAAATTATCCACAAAATCATGGGTTAAGATCATATTGCTGTAAAGATGACAAATTTAATTATTTCACTATAACAAAAATAGAAGAATATAACTATAATGAAAATTATTTATATTGTTTTGAGATTGATAACGAAGATCATTTATTAACACTTGCAAATGGTATGATAACCCATAATTGCAGATTGCGTCTTGATCTGACAGAATTACAAAAAAGAAACGGAGGATTATTTGGAAGCGGAGACAGTACCGGATCTATAGGCGTAGTTACAATAAATCTTCCTCGTATAGCATATAGATTTAAAAATAATAAACAAGGCTTCTTTAAAGAGCTTGAAAGAGTATTAAATATAGCAAAGGAAAGCTTAGAGATTAAACGTAAATGGCTGCAAAAGAATGTTATTGAGACAAATTTAATCCCGGCTTTTAATACTTATGTTGGAACTATGAGAAATCATTTTAGTACAATAGGTATTATTGGTATGAATGAAATGTGTGAAAACTTTATGGATAAAGATATTCTTACCGACGAAGGTAGAGATTTGTCTCTGGAGGTTGGTAACTTCATAAGAAGCAAGCTGATTGATTTTCAAAAGGAAACAGGAAATTTATATAATTTCGAAGCTACGCCTGCCGAATCGACGGCCTTCAGATTAGCGAAGAAGGATAAAAAAGATTATCCCGATATAATTACCAGGGGTACTGAAAATGCGCCATATTATACAAACAGTTGTCATATACCTGTTTCAAAGATAAAAGGCATTAAGGAAACATTTGAACATCAGGAGAATCTGCAAATTTTATTTACAGGAGGAACGGTAATTCATATTTATACTTCTTCTGCGATAAGCGCGGATTCAGCAAAGAGTATTGTTCAGGCTGTTTGCCGGCAATACAAAGTACCATATATTAGTATTTCTCCTATTAGTCGATATTGTTCGAAGCATGGCTATATTCTCGATAATGTGGATATATGCCCGATTTGCGATGAACAATTACAAAAATATCAAAGAATAACCGGATATGTTAGATGTATTGATAACTTTAACGAAGGGAAAAAATCAGAATTTAATGAAAGAGTGCAATTAAACATTGAATATTAATTATAAATTTATCGAACACGAGAGGTTATGCGACGCTCCTTTTATAGGAGCGTTAATCTCCGCTTGCAATTGTGATTTTAATTGTAAGAACTGTTTCAATCAACATATAAAAAATATGCCGACACATATTGATTCCTCAGAAAATATTATAAATAAAATTAAAAGCAACCCTTTTAATCAAGGCGTTATTTTTTCAGGGCTAGAGTGGACATTACAAATAGATGAGTTAAATGAAATGTGTGCGCAAGCTAAAAAGAAAGACCTTAAAACAATTTTATTTACCGGAAATCAATTAGAAAATATTAAAAAGCTAAAATTGAATATAAATAATTTGGATTTTATAAAGTGTGGAGTATTTGACGAATCGTTAAAAACTATTAATCATATAGAACATGGAGTAATTTTAGCAACTTCAAACCAACATATTTATGCAAAAGGGATAGATTATTAAAAAGGTGACTTTGTATGTTTAAAATAATTAAAAATCCTGATGAAATAGAATATAATGAAATTTCACAGGTTGTCAAAAAAAATGATGGATATTGCCCGTGTATGCTAATAAAAAATCCCGACACCAAATGTCCATGCAAAAATTTTAAGGAACAGCAAACCGAAGGTTTCTGTCATTGCGGACGATTTAAGAAAATAAAAACAGAGGTAAAAGAATGATGAAAATTAAAATAAAGTATTTTGCAAACGATATAAAAAGAATTTCAAAATTCTCCAAAGGAGATCTAATTGACTTGAGGGCGGCAGAAACAATAAAGTTTAATAGGGGAGAATATAAATTAATTCCATTAGGGGTAGGCATGATATTGCCGGAAGGGTATAAGGCGTGCATTTATCCTCGCAGCAGTACTTATAAAAGTTTTGGTATAATATCAGCTAATAGCGTAGGTCAAATTGATAATAGTTATTCCGGGAATGATGATCAGTGGCAATTCCCTGCAATAGCTTTAAGAGAAACTGTAATACGCAAAGGGGACAGAATAGCTCAGTTTGAAATACAAAAGATTCAGCCTGATTTAGAATTTGAAGAAGTTGAAAATCTTTACGGAGAGAACAGGGGAGGGATTGGGAGTAGTGGGATAAAATGACTTTTTTAAAAATAAAAGCGCACACCGTCATTACAGTGTGCGCTTTTATTTTTAAAAAGTTTTTTGGTACACATGGAACATAGATGGAACAATTGCAATCAAGGCATAAAAATACACCGCCTGCAATCGCTTGCAAACGGCG
>UMHC01000594.1_pt1 | contig 13576 bp, 10 predicted proteins | sample 1965381 | NCBI WGS metagenome assembly UMHC01 (sample SAMEA4836083, study PRJEB28245) | human gut metagenome | biome: gut microbiome; material: fecal sample | place: Denmark | collected 2008 | reverse complement strand
CGATGACGAGAATCGAGCCGATGGACTGGAAGGAAGTGACCGCCACGAGGGAGACGAGGCTCATCAGGCCGTAGTGGATAACGGCGGGAGAAAATCCCAGTACCCCTGCCAGGATGGGATCAAAAGTAGCTAATTTTATTTCTTTATAAAAAAGGGAAATGACAGCGATGGAAAGAACAAGAACTGCACCGCCCGTATACAGGCCTTTCGCGCCGAGATCCATCCCGTTTATGATCAGGCGGTCGAAGGGGGCAAAGGCAAGTTCTCCTAAAAGGATGCAGTCCGTGTCCAGATGGACATTGCCCGCGTACCGTGTCACGAAGATGACGGCGATACTGAAGAGCAGGGGAAATATGAGGCCGATAGCGGAATCGGAGGCGACGAGCCTGCTCTGGTAGAGGAGTTCAATCAGCCACACTGTAAGGACACCCATGAGGGACGCGCCGATAATGAGGAAGGGCGAATCCAGGCTGCCGACGGCAAGGAAAGCGAGTACGATGCCGAGGAGGACGGTATGGCTGATGGCGTCAGTCAGCATGGACATGCGCCGGAGGACGAGGAAGTTCCCCGGCAGGGCACAGGCGGCTGACATGAAGATGGCGATAAGAAGTATTTCGGCAAAAGAATTCATAATCGATCTCCTTCCGCGAGGGCGGCCATTTTCTTTTTATGGAGACACCGGGAAAGAATCCCCCGTTGCGGCGCCAGCAAAAGGCCGGGAATAACGAAAAAGGACAATGCCACGACGATGGCGGGGCCTGTGGGCATTTTGGGAATGAGAGAGCTTGCCGTCGTACCGATAGCGGAGGACAGTGCGCCGATGACGGCAGACAGAAGGATCATCGGTTCAAGACGCCTTGTCCACTGCCTTGCGGCAACGGCAGGCGCGATGAGCATGGCGCTCATGAGGATAATGCCTACGGCCTGGATGGAAAGAAGGACGGTGATCGTGGCAAGGAAAGAGAGGAATACATTCAGCTTGCCCCGCGGAAATCCGAGAACTGCGGCATAGTCCGGATCAAAAGCCATAAGTTTCAGTTCTTTTCTGAAAAGGAAAATCAGGAAAAGGGTAAAAATAGAAATGGTTCCTGTGAGAAGGACGTCGCGGTAAAGAATAGTGGATGCCTGTCCGAAAATGAATTGATTCAGTCCGGACTGGTTGGCATTTCCTGTATGCTGGATGATGGAAGACAGCACGAGACCCGCGCCGAAAAAAGAGGAAAGAATGGAGGCGAGGACACCGTCAAAAGGAAGTTTTGTATAATGGCGGGCAAAAAGGATAAGGGACAGTGCGGCAAGGGCGGACAGAAAAGCGCCCAATAAAAGGCCTTCCAATGTTTTCACGCCGAGAAATAAAAAAGCCAGCATGATTCCGGGATAAGACGAATGGGAAATGCCGTCCCCCAGAAGCGCTTCCCGGCGGAGGACGATAAAAGATCCTACCACGCCGCAGAGTACGCCTAAAATAGTCGTTCCCGCCAGGACGATTTGAAAGGTATAGTCCCGCCATAAAGGTAAAGTAAAGAAAGCGGCCGGTTCCATGGTCAGACTCCTTTCGACGGAGAGAAAGTTTTTTCGATATTTTCTTCCGTGAAAATGTCCTGTACGGATCCTGCCGCTATAAGGCGGCGGTTGATCATGGCAACATGGTCGAAATAGAGGGGGACGGTGCGGAGTGCGTGGTGGACGACAAGAATCGTCTTTCCGCGGCTTTCCATTTCTTTTAAAATGCGGACAATAATTTTTTCCGTTTGCATATCCACGCCTTTAAAAGGCTCGTCCAAAAGATAGACAGACGCTTCCTGCGCAAGGGCCCGGGCCAGGAAGACGCGCTGCTGCTGCCCCCCGGAAAGCTCATTGATCTGTCTGTCTTCGTAACCGTCCATGCCGACGCGGGCAATCATTTCCTCTGCAATCAGACGGTCGCCCTGCGAAGGAGGGCGGCACCAGCCGATATGGCCGTACCGTCCCATGAGGACAATATCTTTCACTGTGGCGGGAAAATCCCAGTTGACCGAACCGTTTTGCGGGACATACGCGATTTTCCGCCGTGCTTTTTTCGCATTGGTTTCGCCGTCTATGGAAAAACGGATCCGTCCTGAAACGGGGACAAGCAGGTTCAGTATAATTTTTAAAAGGGTAGACTTGCCCGCGCCGTTCGGCCCGACGATTCCCATGAGAGAACCTTTCGGGATATTCAGATCCAAATCCCATAAGACGGGCTGGCGGTCATAAGCAGCGGTGATGTCTTCCAGTTCAATGACGTGTTCCACGATGACACCTCCTAACATATTTCATAGATGAAAGCGCACGGAAAGAGGATGACTCCGATCCATGCGCCGGAAATTAAAATGTTCAGCGGAGCGCTTCCGTGATAGTCTTTATATTGTGCTCGTACATGCCGATATAAGAGCCTTCTTTTGTGGAAGCACTGCCAAGAGAGTCGGAGTACAATTCACCGCCGATGGAAACATCGAAGCCCCGCGCTTTGACAGCAGCCTGTAGAGACTCGATGGTTTTATGGGGAACAGAAGATTCCACGAAGACCGCTTTGATTTTATGCTCCGCGATGAAAGCGGCCAGCGTGCTGATGTCGGAAGTGCCTGCTTCACTGGCGGTGCTGATTCCCTGGATGCCTTTAACTTCAAATCCGTAATCTCTGGCAAAATAAGCAAAGGCGTCATGGGCGGTGACAAGGATACGGGAATCTTTAGGAACGGATTCCACTTCTTTTCTAATGTACTTGTCCAGGTTGTCCAGTTCGGCGAGATAAGTGTTCAGATGATCTTCATAGTACGATTTATTCTTCGGATCTTTTTCCGAAAATCCTTTTGCCACTTCTTTCGCGGCGGCTTTCCAGTTCTTTACGGAGAACCAGATGTGGGGATCTTTCGTTTTTTCACCGTCCTCTTCAAAGTCGAGGAGCGTTTCGGAAGGAATGCCGTCACTTACCCGGATCGTGGGTTTCTTCTGGGCGTGGAGATTATCGAAAATCGCGCCCATTTTCCCTTCCAGATGGACACCGTTGTACACGACGATATCCGCTTTGTTCATGGCGTCCACATCACCGGCACCGGCCTGGTAAAGATGAGGATCCACACCGGCTTTCATAAGGCCGGATACTTCCACTTTATCCCCGCCGATCTGTCGGGCGAGGTCGGTGAGCATCGTCGTGGTGGCGACGACTTTCATTTTGCCGGCAGAATCGGAAGCGGGTGCAGATTTTCCGCAGCCTGAAAAAGACAGGGCCGCCGCGCCGAGGATGGCAAGAGGAAGGCAGATGCCGAAAACTATTTTCTTTAACATGAGAAATTCTCCTTTGTATTTATTTAATAATGACCCGCAAATTATTTGAGAGTAATTATCATATAAGGTATAGTAGCATATAAGTCGGCATATGTAAATATTTAAAATTGGTATATCTAATATTTAAATAAAGTATGTCATATAAAATAAATAATATATTCCGAATAAAAGGAACAAAAAGAGTCTTGAAATAATGGCACACGGAAAGAAAGCATATGGGGAGGACTCATTTCAAAAGACAGGAGACGGGGGATTCTGCAGACCTTTGCACATTTCCCGCATGAAAAAAGACGGCAGGATCCGAAAAACGGAATTGCCATCTTTTTTATGTTTGTACATGTATTTTATATCTCAGCCGTCACGAAGGGCGCGTTTCAAAATTTTGCCGGTCGCATTTTTCGGAAGAGCGTCAAGGGGGATAAAACGTCTCGGTATTTTGTAAGATGCGATGTTTTTTACCATGTGCTTGCGGATCTTGTCCTCGTCAAAGGCAAAGCCTTCCTTCATGACCACATATGCCCATACCGACTGTCCGCGGAGCGGATCGGGATGGCCTACGACAGCGCATTCGCCGACGCCTTCCACTTCATAGATGCAGTCTTCCACTTCGCCGGGATAAATATTTTCACCGTTCATGATGATCAGGTCTTTAATGCGGTCTACAATGTAAATATATCCGTCAGCGTCCATGTATACCAGATCGCCGGTACGGAGCCAGCCGTCTTTATCGAGTACTTTCTTTGTTTCTTCCGGTTTTTTCCAGTAACCTTTCATTACGTTGTCCCCGCGGACGACGAGTTCGCCGACCGTGCCCGGAACGTAAGGACCTTCCTTATCAGTGATGACTTTTACCTCTACACCGGGGAGCGCGGGGCCGGAAGTGAGGTACTTCGGCTTAGCCGTGGGGAGGATGGAAACGACGGGGGACGCTTCTGTCAGGCCGTAACCCTCCTGCACGGGGTGGCCGAACCGTTCATAGAAAGACTGTGCCACAGGCTGGGGAAGGGATGCACCGCCGGAAACAAAGGTGTGCACCGTTTTCATGCTGCTCGGTTCGCCGCGGCGGGCAAGCAGGTTGTAAAGCGGCGGCACCATAATCGCGATGGTGACGGAGTATTTCATGATCGTATTGATGATTTCCGTTGGGCTTTTGGAGCGGAGGATGACGATGGTGGAATGGTGGTACAAACTTCCCAGCACCACGGTGGTCAGACCGTAGCAGTGGAACATGGGGAGCACGCAGAGCACTTTGTCCTCCGGTTTGAAACGGACTACGGCAGTGTACTGCTCCACATTGCGCACCTGGTTCTTGTGGGTGATCATGGCGCCTTTTGGGCTTCCTGTCGTGCCTGATGTATAAATTAGGGCGCATACGTCATCTTCTGTCAGATCTGCCGGGAAGGCAGGAGCCTTCGGCGCGTTTTCCGTGGATGCGCGGTAATCCAGATCATGGATGTCGATGAACGGCATGGAAACGGTAAGGGGCATATCGGAAATCAGGAGCTTCGACTCCGCGTCGCGGAGAATGAAATCCACCTCGCGGCTGACGAGGGAATTATTTACCGGCACGATGATCGCGCCGAGGCTGACGACTGCCATGTATACATACACGAACTCTGCGCGGTTTGCCGTGTACAGGCCTACCGTATCGCCGCGGCGGATGCCCATGGCATACAGCGTGTTCCTGTAATTTTCCACTGCTTTTTCAAGCTGGCCGTAAGTGATATTGGATTCGCCTGTCATTGCAAGCCTTTTCGGGTCTGCATTTTTGAATATTTCATGAATAAACATAGATCCACCTCTTTGGTAAGAATGCGTACTTATTGTAGCAAAAATCGACCGTCCGTTCAAATAGGGTAGAGGATATCGAAATTGTGCTATACTGTTCTAAAAGAAATCATGATCAGGGAGGCTCTATGAAAGCAGCGCAGATGACAAGAGAAGACGAAATCCGTTCCATCAGCCAAAAGTATGAAATGGATAAAGAGAAAGTGCGGGACATACTCGAAAGAGGTGTCCGCTATGCAGATGCGGACAAAGCGGCGCTTTTTGCCTGCATGACGGGAAAGGATATTGAGGAAGTACTGGCGCTCCGCAGGGAAGAGCCCTGGGGCCGTGTGCAGGTCAGGCTGGGTATCACGGGAGACAGGTATGATGAAAAATATTTCTGCCACCGTGCCCGCCGGCTGCATCGTTTCTATGGCGTGGAAGAAGACCGTGCGTTTAACGCCTTGAAGGAAGGATACCCGAACCATTGGATCCGCCTGGCTTACCTTCTCGAAGTGAAGACGGGAAAGAAGATGGAAGAAATTCTGGCGGTAAAAAAGAAAACGATGAAATGGAAAGAGTGGGCGGAAATCAATCTGGGAGTAAAGCCTGAAGATTTTTCGCAGTGGATCCTGGAGACGAGGAACCCCGCTTTGAAACCGAAGTAAGCAGGAAATCAAAGTCGGGCAAGATAAAGAAGAGAATATAAAAACAATAAGCAGGGAAAAGGAATAAAGATGAACGAGGACCATCGCTGATGCGGTGGTTTATTTTTTACGCAGTACGTGCAGGCTCATTTCTTTTTTGAAAAAAACAAAGAAATTCGATATAATAAATCAGTTATATCAGGAAGAAATTCTCCGGAAGATAAAGAAAGAAGGATAAAATGTATCTCATTGATACTTATGATGTGATTGTCGTCGGCGCGGGACATGCGGGGTGTGAAGCGGCTCTGGCTGCTGCCCGCATGGGATGCCGTACGCTTCTTACGACGATTTCACTGGACAATGTGGCCATGATGCCATGCAATCCCGCTGTCGGCGGACCGGGCAAGAGTCATCTTGTAAAGGAAATAGATGCTCTCGGAGGGGAAATGGGTATCGCCGCCGATGCGACAGCTGTCCAGATGCGCATGCTGAACCGCGGGAAAGGACCGGCGGTATATGCCCTCCGTGCCCAATCGGATAAAGGCGCTTATCACCGCTATATGAAAAATGTGTTGGAAAATACGGACAACCTGGATCTGAAACAGGTGCAGGTCATGGATATCATTGTGGAAGACGGAAAGTGCGTGGGCATGACCACCGAACTGGATGAAGAATACCGAGCGAAGGCTGTCATCCTCTGTACCGGCACGTACCTGGACAGCATGATCATCATCGGCGACACTATGTATTCCGGCGGCCCAAACGGCATGCGCCCTTCTGTGGGGCTGTCCGCCAATCTGAAAAAACACGGGCTGGAAATTCTTCGTTTCAAAACGGGGACGCCATCCCGCGTAGACAGGCGGAGCCTCCATTTGGATAAAATGGAACTGGAAGAAGGCGATCCGGAGGATCATGCCTTTTCCTTTATGAGCGAACGGAAAGACAGAAATAAGCGGAACTGCTGGCTTACGTATACCAATGAAAAGACCCATGACATCATCAGGGAAAATATTATGCGCGCCCCCAAGTATGCGGGAAAGATTCATGGCATCGGCGCCCGTTACTGCCCTTCCATTGAAGACAAGGTCGTCCGTTTTGCAGATAAAGACCGCCACCAGCTCTTCGTCGAACCTGAGGGACTGGACACCACGGAAATGTACGTGCAGGGCATGTCCACCTCCATGCCGATCGATGTGCAGTATGCTTTCCTCCGCACCATTCCCGGGTTTGAAGATGTGAAAATGATGCGGCCCGCTTATGCCATCGAATATGATCTGCTCGATCCTCTCCAACTCTATCCCACGCTGGAAGTGATCAAACTTCCCGGCCTTTATTCCGCGGGGCAGTCAAACGGTACGAGCGGTTACGAAGAGGCGGCTGCCCAAGGTCTTGTGGCGGGGATCAATGCCGCGCTCAAAATACAGGGAAAAGATCCGTTTATCCTTGCCCGCCATGAAGCATATATCGGATCTCTCGTAGACGATCTCGTCACCAAGGGCGCTGACGAACCCTACCGCATGATGACAAGCCGCAGCGAATACCGCCTCATTCTGAGGCAGGACAATGCCGATCTCCGCCTCACCGAAAAAGGACATAGTATCGGTCTGGTGGGAGAAGAACGGTATGCCCGTTTCCTGGAGCGGAAAAAGAAATATGAAGAAGCTATGGACTATATCCGTACACAGCGTTTTACCCCGAAAGAAGAGATCAATCGGGCTCTGGAGAGCATGGGAACCGCACCTCTGACGACAGGTACCGGAGCCGATCAGATTCTGAAACGGCCTGAAATGACCTATCGGAAAATGATGGAAACGCTCGGCTGTCCCTCTTTTGATGAGGAAGCTGTGGAAGAAATGGAAATTACCGTGAAGTATGAAGGCTACATCGCAAGGCAGGAAGCAGCCGTGCGGAAAGCTGCCCGCATGGAAAATGAAAAACTTCCCCTTGATATGGATTACCTGTCCCTTGACGGTATTTCCACAGAAGCGAGACAGAAAATGGATAAAATCCGTCCCCTCTCTCTGGGGCAGGCGGCGAGAATTCCCGGCGTTTCCCCGGCGGATATATCGGTGCTGATGGTGTATGTGAAGCAGCGCAAAGGAAAGAAAGGTGCGGAATAAAAAAATATTAAAAATAAAAACGGCAGGCCCTGTTTTGGAAATGAGGAATATAATTTTCAAAAGAATTGTCTGTAACAGGATCGACTTCTTATGGAACAGAGTATGTCATCGTGTATAAGGATGAGGATGCGGGCGGCATTTCCCGCGTTGCCGCTGAAATGGAGTAGGAAATCTATTCCGTTTTTTTCGGGGATAGAATGGTGGAAAATATCGTGGAAACAGAAATGATTGCAGTGCTTGTGCTGCTGGCGGCCATGGGATGCCTGGCACTGAGTATATATAAAGTAAAAGAATGGTACCGGAAGAATACCTGGACCGCAGATCCGGATGCCTGCGAACAGGAAAAAGTGAATTTGAAAATGATGGAACAGGTGAGACAGCGGGAGCAAGTTCTCAAGCCTGAACCGCCGCCGGACGGATATACGGAAATCGCGGCTCCTTTTGGAGGACATGGGTTGTTGGATTTGAAAAATATGCTTTTGGCGGTTCTGCTGTTTGTCTTTTACGGGCTGGCAGTGGAATATACAGGTACGCATCCGTTTTTAAACGGCGGAGAGAAGCTTTTTATAGTATTTCTCCTTACGGTTCTTACGTGCTGCGCGGCCATCCGGATATATCGCAGGGTGTATTTCGGGTATCGTATATACCTGCCGGAAGATTCGACGGGCATGGTGGTGTACAATTGGTACTGGGGGCGGCGCTTTTTTTCTCTGTACCGGATCCCGCCTTATAGAGGCTGCGTATCCGTGTGTTCCGTAGATCGGTATGAGGTGCGGGATGATGAAATCCGTATCTACGGAAAGTTTGTTCATACCGGAACCGATGTCACCATACAGGGCTTTAATGATAAAGGGCTGCCCGTTGGGCGCTTCTTTGGCGAAGAGGAGGAAAAACAAATTTTAAATAGGCTGGAAGCGATGCGGAAAACAGGTACGGGAAGCGAGATATGAGATAACAAAAAACCGTCAGAAGGCGAAAGTCGGATTTCTGACAGCTTTTTCATTTGCTGATGAAAACGGCGCTGATGGCAAGGCGCCATCCGAAGCGAATGGGAAGGATCTGCTGTTGTGATGAAGAAAGCGGTAAGAAGATAAAAGCTATCAGCTGTCGGCTGTCAGCTATAAGCTGTTAGCCGTTAGCTGTGAGTTAAAAGCCGAAGCATATGATTTCCGTTAGGTGTCATACGAAACAACAGCAAAGGATCTGCTGTTGTAGAGAGGGAAACGTTAATTGTCATCCTAAGCGAATGTGAAATCTATTGCCGTGATGAGGAAGACGGTAAGAAGATAAAAGCTGTCAGCTGTGAGCTGCCAGCTATAAGGTGTTAGCTGTGAGCTGCCAGCTGCAAGCTATGTTATAATGAATAAATTATAGGGTGTGTATTGTCTTTGGAGGGGGTATCAGGGTGGCGGAGCTGAATTTACTGCAGGAGAAAATTTTGAGCGACGGGGTGATCCGTCCGGGGAATGTGCTCAAGGTGGACAGTTTTCTGAATCATCAAATCGATGTGCCTTTTATCAGTGAACTGGGGAAGGAATTTAAAAAGCTTTTCGGGGATCGGAAAGTGGACAAGATTCTGACGATTGAAGCGTCGGGGATCGGCATTGCCTGCCTCACGGCGGTGTATTTCGGGGTGCCTGTAGTTTTTGCGAAGAAATCTGCGGGAAGCAATATGGATAAGGAAATGTTTGCTACGGAGGTTATGTCATATACCCATAATCGGAAAAACCATGTGGTGGTATCAAAGAAATATCTGAAACCCGGCGAACATATCCTCATCATGGACGATTTTCTTGCCAACGGCTGCGCCGTGAGCGGGCTTCTTAATCTGGTAAAACAGGCGGGTGGTATCGTAGAAGGTGTCGGCATCTGCATCGAAAAAGGTTTCCAGGGCGGCGGCGACGCGCTCCGTGAAGCGGGATATGATGTCCGCTCTCTGGCAGTTATTGAAAAAATGGATGCCGAAACAGGCGTCATTACGTTCCGTTGAGGAGGCCGGAATGAATACAGATCCGATTTATGAAGCGGATGGGAAAATATCTGTCCGCAAAGCGGTGCCTTTCGGTCTTCAGCATGTTCTTGCCATGTTTGTGGCAAATATCGCGCCGATCCTTATCGTGACGGGCGTGGTAAAGATGCCTGCCTCAGAAGCGGGCGCTGTTGTCCAGGCGGCCATGATCATTGCAGGCATCGGCTCCCTGCTCCAGATGTATCCTTTTTTCCGTCTGGGCAGCGGATTTCCCGTCATCATGGGGATCAGCTTTACATTTGTTTCTGTTTTTTGTGTGATCGGATTGAAATACGGTTACGGTGCTATTCTCGGCGCTGTCCTTGTGGGAGGGGTTTTGGAGGGAATCCTCGGTCTCGGCGCGGCATGGTGGCGGAAACTTGTACCGCCCATCGTTTCGGCGACTGTCGTGACGGCCATTGGGTTTTCCCTGCTTCCCATCGGGGCGAATTCTTTCGGCGGCGGTTTCGGTCATCCTGAATTCGGCGATGTCCGGTTCCTCATTGTCGGTACAATTACTTTGGTTTCCTGCCTTATTTTTAATATCCGCGCAAAATCTTTCTATAAGCAGTTATCTGTCCTTTTCGGGCTTTTTGTGGGGTACGTTACGGCATACTTCTACGGTATGGTTGATTTGAGCCGCCTGACGGAAGTATCCCTTGTGTCTCTGCCGGTTTTCATGCCTTATTCTCCGGAATTTCATTATGACGCCATTTTCTCCGTATTCCTTATTTTCCTGGTGTCTGCCACAGAAACGCTGGGCGACACCTCAGCGCTTGCCGCCATGGGGTTCAATCGGGAGGCGAAAGACAGGGAAATATCCGGCTCCATTGCCGTGGACGGGTTTGTTTCTGCCGTGTCTTCTCTCTTCGGGTGTTTGCCGATTACATCTTTCAGTCAGAATGTGGGGCTTATCGCCATGACGCATGTGGTAAACAGGAAAGCCATCGCCAGCGGCGCCGTCATCATGGTTCTGGCAGGACTTGTTCCCGCGCTGGGGGTCATTTTGGCGTCACTGCCTGAAGCCGTCCTCGGCGGCTGTACGCTTATGATGTTCGGCTCCATCGTGGTGTCCGGTGTGCAGATGATCAGCCGCTGCGGATATTCACAAAGAAATATGAGTATTGCCGCCCTGTCTCTTTCCATCGGACTGGGATTCACGCAGACACCGCAGATTTTCCGCATATTTCCCGAACTGCTGCGGAGCGTATTCGCAGAGAACTGTGTAGCGGTGGTTTTCATCGTGGCGGTTCTTCTGAATCTTGTATTTCCCAAAGGGGAAGAGGAAAAAGCAGCGGCAGGAGCTGCCGAATGAAATACAGGCGCTGACCGATATGAGGCGTTCCCCAAAAGTTAGGCTTTTACTCCAGTGAGAAATCTCTGGAGTTTTTGTATGCTATTAACATATATTTTCCGTTTCTGCGTACCCGTTTCCGCACACATCGGTATGCCTGCCGGTCACTCTATGAGTATTTCCTATGCAGTTTAAGGCAAGCTATACATTGTGCTTATAAGGTATAGACACAGGAATGAATAATGATACAATATACATGGTATTATTTAAATAGGAAGTTTACTTACGATGAAAGGCAAGGAGGATTGTCATGAAAAGATTGAAGAAAGCGGCTTTGGCGGTGGCATGTGCTGCTGTGCTCTGTTCCGTATTTTCCGGCTGCGGCGGAGATAAAAAGGATACTGCCAAGGCAGCTCCCGCAGAGGAAAAAGTGCTGACCGTTTATACGGCGCGCAGCGAAAGCTTAAACAATCTTGTCATTCCCGCTTTTGAAAAAGAAACGGGGATCAAAGTCAATGTCATTGTGGCGGGGACAGGACCCCTCGTAAAGCGTGTGGCGTCTGAAAAGGACAATCCCCAGGGCGATATTCTCTGGGCGGCTGACCAGACGATGCTGGATTCCCAGAAGGAACTTTTTGAGAAATATGTATCTCCGGAAGATGCGAATATGATTGATGCCGCTAAAAATAAGACAGGATATTTCTCTCCTGCGTTTGCCGATCCCACCGTTTTCATCGTTAATAAGAAACTGGCAGGCGACATGAAGATTGCCGGGTTTGACGATCTCCTCAATCCGGCGCTGAAGGGCAAGATTGCCTGCGGCGACCCTGCCAACTCCAGTTCCGCGTTCCAGGTGCTCATGGCGATGCTTTACGCCAAGGGCAAGGATGGAGATCCCATGTCCCCCGAAGCTTGGGCGTACGTGGATAACTTCATTAAGAATGTAGACGGGAAATTCCTGAACAGTTCCGGCGCTGTCCATAAAGGCGCTGCCGACGGCGAGTATACCGTAGGGCTTACCTGGGAAGATCCGGCGGCTACCTATGTGAAGAACGGCGCTGACGTAGAAGTCGTATTCCCGAAAGAGGGAGCGATTTTCCCGGGCGAATCCGTACAGATCATCAAAGGCGCGAAACATATGGAAAATGCGAAGAAATTTGTCGATTTCATGCTTTCCCAGAAGATCCAGGAAGCGGCAGGAAAGACGCTCACCGTCCGTCCGCTCCGCAAGGGTGTGAAACTTGCTGACTACATGACACCCCAGGACACAATCGCTTTGTTCAAGAATTATGACGAAGGCTGGGTAGCTGCCCATAAGAAAGAAGTCGTGGCGGAATGGAATAAACATCTGGAAAATTCCAGACAGTAGTAGTAATCAGGTCATCAGAGGGCGTCGGGCATTTCGCCTGACGTCCTTTTTCATAGATGTTACTTGAATCACGAGGTTATTATGAGTGTTTCTATCAATATAGACAAAGTAGTGAAGAAGTACGGAGATACGGTGGTGGTGAACGGCCTGTCCGTGGATATTATGCCGGGCGAATTTTTCACCCTTTTAGGGCCGTCGGGCTGCGGTAAAACGACACTGCTCCGTATGATTATCGGATTCAATTCCATCGAAGGCGGTACGATTTCCGTCGACGGGAATGTCATCAACGATGTGGCGACAGATAAAAGAAATATGGGCATGGTTTTTCAGAATTATGCCATTTTCCCCCACATGTCGGTGAAAGATAATGTGGCTTTCGGTCTGCGGATGCGGAAGGTGCCTGAAAAGGAAATCGAAGAGCGGGTGGATAAAATCCTGAAGATCGTGAAGATCGACCACCTGAAAGACCGTATGCCCACAGCGCTTTCCGGCGGGCAGCAGCAGCGTGTCGCCCTTGCGCGGGCGATCGTCATCCGGCCGCAGGTACTTCTGATGGATGAACCGCTGTCCAATCTGGACGCGAAACTCCGTATCGAAATGAGGAACGCCATCAAGCAAATCCAGCGCCGGGTGGATATAACCACGGTGTATGTCACCCACGACCAGGAAGAGGCGCTGGCGGTGTCCGACCGTATCGCCGTCATGAATGGCGGGGTCATCTGCCAGATCGGCAAACCGGCGGATATTTATAAAAGGCCGAAGAATGTTTTCGTTTCGACTTTCATCGGGCTCTCCAACCTGCTGGACGGACATATCGTGAAAAAAGGAGATAAGACAAGCATTTCCTTTAAAGAAAATGAAGACTGGCTTGTAGACATGGATAACTTATCAGGCAGCGTGGAGGACGGAGAAGAAGTCATCATTTCTGTCCGTCCGGAAGAATTTGATATGGAACCCGGCACGAAAGAGGGGATCCGCGGCGTGATCCGTTCTTCCGTCTTCCTCGGACTTACCACCCATTACTTCATCACCACTGACGGAGGGCAGGAATTGGAGATTCTCCAG
>UMHC01038216.1_pt1 | contig 13612 bp, 13 predicted proteins | sample 1965381 | NCBI WGS metagenome assembly UMHC01 (sample SAMEA4836083, study PRJEB28245) | human gut metagenome | biome: gut microbiome; material: fecal sample | place: Denmark | collected 2008 | reverse complement strand
GGGCCGTAAAACCATGTGCCGAACACGCAGCGGCGGCCGTCAAGAGCCGCCTCCAGGGGAATCCTGCCCTCGTTCATGACGTAGTCCTGCACGCTCATTGCCCACTGCAGGTGGCCGACCTCGGCGGTCAGCAGTTCCGTGTCGTTGCGCGGCCTGCCCAGCAGTTCGGCATCTTCGCCCACATCGTAGAGAAAGCTCAGAATCAGAACCATGATGGAGATGAAGAAGCCGATGCCGACCACAAAAACGGCATACAGCTTTTTTCTGACGGCGATATCGCTCCAGCGCATACAAAGAACCTCGTGTTTCGCGTTCCGGCGATGCTGTTGACCGGATGCGGCGGGCATGTTCGTGCCCTCCTTCTCCGGAAAATCCGGCCTGCGCGTGAAAAACGCCGGAATACTCCGGCCCGGAAGTATTGCGGCAAAGCCCCTGTTCCCAAACTTATTCGGAAGAATTATTACCTCTATTCAAAGATATTTCAATACGGTTTCAGGGATATATTGCGGATTTCGTCCTGTTTTCGCTGACTGCGCCGGGAACGGCCCTGACCGCCGGAGCGGAACCGTATGTCCCGTGCGGTGCCGTCGGCATGGGGCCGCCGCAGGGCGCTCATTTTTTTGCTTGCCAGGCGGGGCGGAGGACTGGCACAAGGAACGAGCCGCCCGCAAGGGGCGGGAGGCTTTTTTCTGTGAGGTCGTATCGTGAGCAAGATCGCGGTTTCCATTCTGGGCATTGACTGCCCCGGCGTCGTTTATCTGGTTTCCGGCACGCTGTCCGCCCTGCGCTGCAATATAGAGGAGATCAGTCAGACCATTCTCAAGGGCCAGTTCGCGGCCATCTTCATTGCGGAGAAGCCGGACGCGCTGACGGAAGACAAGGTGCACAGCGAACTTGTCAAGGCCATAGACGCGCGGGACATGAGCCTGTCCGTCATCGTGCGTTCGCTGGATGAAAAGGCCGTCTATCATGGTGAACCCGGCGAACCGTTCGTGATCACCGTGGACGGCGAGGACGGCCTGAACGTGGTGGCCTCGTTCACCCGCATTTTCGCCGAAAACAAGGTGAATATCGAAAACATGAAGGCGCTCATGCCGGATGTGCCCGAAGATCAGCCCGAATCGAGGCGGCGCGCCCTGCAGGTGTTTGAAATATCTCTTCCGCTGTCCATCGACCGGACGGCTCTGCGGCGCACGCTGGAAGACAAGGCCCGGGATATGGGTCTGCGCGTGAGCATGCAGCACCGTGATATTTTTGAGGCCGTGCATCGCGTCAAATCCATCTGAGGCGGAGCGTCCGACTTCCGGCGCCGCGGCGTCCGCCGGCGGCCCGGATACCTTCTGAACCGGAGGAGTTCCCATGCTTACTGATCGTGAAGTGCTCAGCACTCTTAATATGTTGCGCAATGAACACCTGGATGTGCGCACGGTGACGCTCGGCATCAGCCTGTTCGATTGCGCCGCTCATGATTTCGACGTGTTCGCCTACAAGGTCCGGGCCAAGATTTCCCGCTACGCCGGCAGACTTGTGGAAACCTGCAATGATGTCGCGGACAAGTACGGCATTCCGGTGGTGAACAAGCGCATCAGCGTCAGCCCCATCGGGGTGGTGGGCGCGTCTTTCTCCCGCGAGGAGATGGTCAGGGCCTGCCGTGTGCTGGATGAGGCGGCCAAGAATGCCGGGGTTGATTTCCTCGGAGGGTTCGGCGCCCTGGTGGAGAAGGGCATGACTCCCGGCGAGCGCAATCTCATTGATTCCCTGCCCGAGGCGCTGGCCTGCACCGATCGCATCTGTTCCTCCATCAATGTGGCGTCCTCCCGCTCCGGCATCAATATGGACGCCGTCGCCCTGATGGGGCAGCGTATTCTTGATGTGGCGGAAGCCACGCGCGACCGGGACGGCATCGGATGCGCCAAACTTGTGGTGTTTGCCAACATTCCGCAGGATGTGCCGTTCATGGCCGGAGCCTATCTGGGGGTGGGAGAGCCCGATGTGGTGATCAACGTGGGCGTTTCCGGCCCCGGCGTGGTGAAGAAGGCCATCGACCGCGCCATGGCTGCGGGAAGGGCGAACGGCGGCATTACTCTCGGAGAGGTGGCGGAGGTCATCAAGCGCACCGCGTACAAGGTCACGCGCGTGGGCGAAATCATCGGCAAGGAAGTGGCGGATCGCCTCGGCCTGCCTTTCGGTGTGGCCGATCTTTCCCTTGCGCCCACTCCCGCCGTGGGCGATTCGGTAGGGGAAATTTTTCAGAGCGTGGGGCTTTCCTCCATCGGCGCGCCCGGTTCCACCGCCGTGCTGGCCATGCTCAACGATGCGGTGAAGAAGGGAGGAGCCTTCGCCTCCTCCCATGTGGGGGGGCTTTCCGGCGCGTTCATTCCCGTTTCGGAGGATTCCAGCATCGAGGCGGCCACCCGGTCCGGCGCGCTCAGCCTGGAGAAGCTCGAGGCCATGACCAGCGTCTGTTCCGTGGGCCTGGACATGATCGCCATCCCCGGCGATACGCCCGCCGCGACCATTTCCGGCATGATTGCGGATGAAATGGCCATCGGCATGATCAACAGCAAGACCACCGCCGTGCGCGTCATTCCTGTTCCGGGCAAGGGAGTGGGAGAGTCGGCGTGTTTCGGCGGGCTGCTCGGGGAGGCGGCGATTATTCCCGTCCCCGGCGGCGACGCGTCTTCCTTCATCCGGCTGGGCGGACGCATTCCCGCGCCCATTCACAGCCTGAAGAACTGAGCGGCGGGCGGGCTCGTGCGCCGCATGCGCAAGGGCCCGCCGTCAGGCTTCCCTTTCCGTCAGTTTTCTGGTGACCCGCAGCAGCAGCGCCCGCAATTGCTCAATGTCCGCCTGCTGGGTCTTCTCCGCCGTGTCCATCTGCAGCCGCATATTCCGCATTTCCTCCCGCAGTTCGCTGATTTCCCTGTCCGCGGCGTCCGCCCTCGCTTCAAGCTGTCCGGCTTTTTCCCGGCTTTCCGCCGTCAGCAGTTCCATGGCCTCGCTGATGCGCCGCATGAGTCCATTCTGTATGGCCCGCGCGCGGAGCCGCGGCCCGGCGTCCTCTGCCGGAGAACTCTCCGTCCATTCCGCCGGAAGGTTGTCGGGCGGCAGCAGTTGGGAGAAACGTTCGTGGATGCTGTGCTCACCCCAGTCATACGCGCGGGGTGACGGAAAGGTCGGAGGGTGCGGTCCCGCCCCGGGAGCGGAATCCGTGCCGGACGGTCGGATGGAAGAGGAAGGCAGCGTGCGGGGAAAGCGTTCGGCCAGGGCATGCTCCATGGCATCACTGCTGCGCAGGCGCGGAAGCTGCTTGCGGATGCAGGCGAGGACCTCAAGGCAGGCAAACGCGTAACGGCGTTTTCGTCCCTCGCCGGTTGAGGGCAGAAATTCGGCGAAGCGGGAACAGTAAAAGCGCATGGTGGATTCCGGCACATTGAAGTAGCGGGCCAGCTCCGCCCTGGTGTAGAACGCGGCGATGTTTTTTTCCGTCATGGCGCTTCTCCGACAGAAATATGGTTTATTCCAGAATAGTCGGAATGGAACGGGGAGGCAAGCACGGCGCGCCCCTTCGCCTCCAGGCGCGCGCGATCCGCGTGACATTCTTCCGCGCCCTCCTGACGAGGGTCGGGCTGTCTTGCCGATACCTGCTCCCGCTTGCGTTTTGCGCGGAAAAAACTGCTCCCGCGCCCTCCTTCCATGCCCATGCCGGCTTCCAGCCGGCGGGGATGCGTCCTTCCATACCTCCCGCGCCCGCGCCTCCGGCGGTCAAGGTTCATCTCGACTTCACCCCGCTCAGGATATTTAAATAAAAAAGCGGAATGAATATCAGAATGTTATATGGTAATTTCACTCGCAAACCATTGGGGGCGGCATCAGGGGGCTTGTCTTTCGGAAATAATACGTATACTGTTTATTCCAGTCATTCATCGGAGAATATATGGCACCTGTTTTTTCTGCGGCATCTTCCTTTTCGCCGGAACAAAATTCCTCCCCGCTTGAGTTGCAGCTTCTTCCTGACGATGAGCTGCTCAATCTGTGGGAACAGACGCAGAAGGCCGTATGGACGATGGAAGACAATGGATGGGACGCCAACCCCGCGCAGCATTATGGCCAGATCGTCGTCTGGGAAATGCAGCGGCGTGTGACGGTTGCCCGCTCCGGAAATTCCCTGTTCGGGGAAAGTTCCCACTTCCCGCCAGATAGCGGGGGGATGCCACATATCATGACTGTGGCGCTTGCCTGAACGGCAGGAAAGGTTTTTACCCTTTCTCCTCCCCCCCCCTTCCGTGGTTGTGGTTTTTCATTCTTTCTTAACATCCGCGTATCTGTGACGGCAGTATAATGCCGGAATGTTTCCCGGAGAGGAGCATTCAGGTTGCGTATACTCTGCCGGGATGGACATCCCATGATTGTCATCCTTGAACTGCACCCTTTCTGCCTTCTTCTGAAGGAACGCCACACCCGGCGGCTCCGCCTTTCCGCCCGACCATAGGGTCTTCAGGCATCGCGGGCCGTTTGTTCCCTCTCTGGACTGCATTGTCCCACGGAACCGGCGGACAGGCATCTCATGCCTTTTTCCGGAAAGCCTCTTCATCTGAAAATCCCCTTTCATTCATACAGCCAGGGCATTTGAGACAGCCGATATGGCTTCCGACCCTGAGCGGCGCTGACTGCCTGTCCGGGATGGAACAATTTTTTGAAATTGTCCATGGAGTCAGGCGGAAGAAGATTTTTCTCCGCGTTTATCTTCCCCGGGAGCGGCACGATTCGTCTGCGGCAAGGGAGCCGGACGCGGGCATGAACGCCGCGGCTCATTCCCCGCAGGATTCCGGCAGGCGGAGATATTCGAGTAATATCCTCCGGTTTCCGGAAAAGTGGAGAATCAAAAATGAATAACCGGACGAAAAAAATATTCCCGGAAGGAAAAAACATGAATCGGAAAGAAACCGTTTATTGCGAACTTGATAACAATATTTATATTTTTTCGGATAAAACTTTGCAGCACAGAAGGCAGTTGTGTATGGATTCCTTTGGGGAAACGGGCTTTCCCTCCGGCGGATTGCCATGGAAAATGCCGGAAAAATATGCGCAATAACATAGTTATAATGGACGGCGGGTATGAGTTGCGCTATACGGGTTCTCACAGGGCAAGCCGCCCGAGCATGAAAAATATCTATATAGATACTTTTCATGAAAAGAGGTTTCAAAATCGGGAACCGCTTTATGAAGGACATGAGTTTTCGTGTCGGCAGGCATCGCCTCTTCCCTCACGAGATATTCCGCTGCCGGGAAATTCCCAGGTCAGGCAGAGAGAAATCCGTGAAGTCGGACAACTGTAATCCTCTTGCGATGGAACGCTCCGGCCCCATGTGCGGAATATTTTCTCCGGGGCGGGCGGGATGAAAACCCCGCCGCAGGGAAGCGTCAGCGCAGCCGCCGTCCCATGACAAGGCGTTTTCTCCAGTAACTGGAGGGAGAAAGGTCATCCACCCGGACCCTGCTGCGTGAATTGGGGCTGTGAATGAAGCGCCCGCTCCCGACATAGATGCCGGTGTGCAGGCCATTCGGAGCGTTCTTCGTGCGGAATACGACAATGTCTCCCGGCTGGAGACGGTTAATCGCGACCTTGGTGCCGACTTTGGCCTGACTGCTGGTAACGCGGGGCACAGTAATCCCGTTCTGTCCAAACGACCAGTAGATAAGGCCGGAACAATCAAATCCGCTGCGGGGAGAGGCTCCGCCCAGGCGGTACGGTTTGCCCAGTTGCGTGGTGGCTGTTCGGACAACGTTCACCCCCATGCGGGACGCTGAGGCTCCCGATATTTCGGGGGGAAGATTGCCGTAACGCTTTGAGGCGCATCCCGTGGAGGCAAGCAGACACAGGGCCGTCAGGCCGCAGAGGAAAAGGTGAAAGATATGGTCGTTTTTCATGGCATGGGGCTTTCCGGTAATGTGACAGGCGGAAAACAGATTCCTGCCGCATGTCGAATCTCGGTAAAGAGGGTTATCGGAAGCTGTTTTGTGAAACCTAGCATGTCTGGAAAGAAAGGGGTAGAAAAAAATGATGATATAAAGACTGTTTAGAGTTTTTATAGAGTCTTTTTGAAAGTATTTTGAAACATTTTACAGATGAATGAGAATAACGGAAACAGTATTATTTTTTGTTTCCCGCATTATTGACCCGTATTATAGCCTGTGGAATGTTTTTATAAAAAAGCCATGACGTGTCTGGGGTGAAGAACAATCTTCCACGTCATGGCGGAACGGGCGGAAACTCCCTGCCAGGAGTTTCCGCGCAAGAACCGGGGAAAGTTCACCCCGGAAAAGAGGAAAAAACTATGGTCTCTGAATTCGCTTCCATCCTGCACGAACTGGTACTCGACAATCCCGTTCCCGCCAAGGATCTGGCCAAGTCCAGCGGCAAACCCTATTCCACGCTTCTGCGCGAAGTGAATCCCTATGATACCGGCGCAAAGCTCGGCGCGGAAACCCTGCTGCAAATCATGACGCAGACCGGAGATCTGAAACCGCTGGAATTCATGGCCAGCTCCCTGGGATATGAGCTTGCTCCCCGCAAGGGAGAAAAGCCCGCCAAGTCCGCCAAGGCCCTGTAGAGCATTCCGCTGAAAATGCCTGTCAGCCGGACTCCATACTCCAACCCGCGGGATTCACGCCTGAAGCCTGAGCCTGCCGCCGCAAGTGAATTGCGGCGGCGCCGGACAGGAAGGGGCGCGGTGAAGTTCCGCCCCGCGCGACTCCGCAGGAGCGTTTCAACGGTGAAATGCTCCTGCGCATTCCGCATGTGAGGCGGATGCGCGGCGCCTTGCGCATACGCTTCCGCGCGGAGAGCAAAAAGCGTCCGTGCAGAAAGCATGGCAGCATGAACAGGGCGGCTGGCTCACGGAGTCCAGCCGCCTTTGCTTTGTCTGTCAGAACCGGGTTGATGCCGCTGCGCCGGGCGGCAGGCTGAGCTTCCTGTCCGGCTTGCGCGGCATGCCCCGCCGGGATCAGGTCTCTCAGTCACAGGTGCCGGCAGAACCTCCGGAAAAGACGGCTCCCGAGGCTGCCGAACTGACCTGCCCGGCATAGCGCCGGAGGAAGGGAGAAGACGTCTTCAGCGCACGGGGCCGCAGGGAGGCGCGGCGTTTGTCCAGCACGGCGTCGTCCACCAGCAGTTCGAGCCTTCTGGCCGGGATGTCGATCCGGATAATGTCGCCTTCCTCTACCAGCGCAATGGGGCCGCCGTCCGCCGCTTCCGGCGAAATGTGTCCGATGGCGGCCCCCCGGGTGGCCCCGCTGAAGCGTCCGTCGGTAATCAGGGCGACATCCTTGTCAAGGCCCATGCCCGCGATGGCCGAGGTGGGGCTGAGCATTTCGCGCATGCCGGGGCCTCCGCGCGGCCCTTCGTAGCGGATGACCACCACGTCTCCGGGCTTGATTTTTCCGTCCAGAATGGCGTGCATGGCGTCTTCCTCGCATTCGAACACGCGGGCCACGGCTTCCCGCCGTTTCATTTCCGGCGCGACAGCGCTCTGCTTGACCACAGCTCCCTGAGGCGCAAGGTTGCCGTGCAGGATGGCAATGCCCCCTTCGGGGGAATAGGGCTGCTCCAGAGGGTGAATGACGCTTTCATCCATGACGCGGGCGTTGAGATCCGCAATGTTTTCCGCCAGTGTGCGGCCGGTCACGGTGAGGGGGGAGCCGTCAATGTGGCCCTTGCGCAGCAGTTCGGCCAGTACGGCGGGAATGCCGCCCGCACGGTGCAGATCCTCGATATGATGGCGTCCGGCCGGAGCCAGCTTGCACAGGTTCGGCGTTGTGCGGCTGACTTCGTCAAAAATGTCCAGAGTAAGCGAAAGCCCTGCTTCCGCAAACACGGCGGGCAGATGCAGGACGGTATTGGTACTGCCGCCCAGGGCCATGTCACAGGCCACGGCATTGCGCACGGCCTTTTCCGTGACAATCTGCCGGGGGCGCAGGTCGCGCCTGATCAGCTCCAGTATCTGCATCCCCGCTTCCTTTGCCAGGCGGATGCGTGCGGAAGAGACGGCGGGAATGGTGCCGTTGCCCGGCAGAGCCAGCCCGACGGCTTCGGAAAGGCAGTTCATGGTATTTGCCGTGAACATGCCGGAGCAGGAGCCGCAGCCGGGGCACGCGCTTTCCTCGACCTGACGCAGCTCGTCTTCATTGATGAGGCCCGCGCGCAGTTTGCCCACCGCTTCAAAAACGCTGTTCAGATCGGTGTTGTTGTCGCCCGCAAGCATGGGGCCGCCGCTGACGACGATGGCCGGAATGTTCAGGCGCAGCGCGGCCATGAGCATGCCAGGCACGCACTTGTCGCAGTTGGGGATAAGAACGAGTCCGTCAAAGGGGTGGGCGGTAGCCATGATTTCCACGGAGTCAGCGATGATTTCCCGCGAGGGCAGGGAAAACCTCATGCCTTCGTGGTTCATGGCCAGGCCGTCGCATACCGCGATGGCGGGCACTTCCATGGGGGTGCCGCCTGCGGCGCGGACACCTGCCTTGACGGCTTCGGCAATGCGGTCGAGGTGCATGTGCCCCGGCACAACCTCATTGGCGGCATTGACCACGCCGATGAGGGGACGTTCCATTTCCGTCCGGGTCAGCCCCAGGGCGTGCAGAAGCGAACGGTGCGGAGCCTTTTCCAGCCCCTTCGTCATGTTGTGACTGCGCATGATGATATCCCTGTGTTTGGAAGGCCGCGCCGTCCATGGGGAGAAAGGCGGCGCCTGATAAAGAAAAAGGCGCAAGAGTTTCTTGCGCCTTTTGGGAACCGGACACCCGGCAGCAACCGTTGCCGTTGCTTCCTTTCGGATCTGGCGGGGTTGGCGGCGCTGCCGCCGCCCGGTTCCCGGAGAACGGCCCCGAAGACGGGGAGGCGGGCACTGCGCCCGCAGGGCAATCTTTCTATCCTTCCGGGGCCGGGCCTGTCAATGCCGCGGATACGAATTCCCGCTCCGCGCGGAAGAAATTTTCGGGCGGGCCGGATGATTCCTCCCGCAAAGGGGCAATATTTTTCCTCTGCGGTTTTGCCGCGATTTAACAGGGAATTCATGCCGCCCATACAGTCCGCGCGTACATTTCATGCCGGAAAACAGGGAACATGAACGATTTTTGGGTGATAAGCATACCGGAGCCGGAGGATACATGAAGCTGACAAAACGCATGGTGAAGTATGACTTCTTTTATGACAGGCTTCTCGACATGGAGAGGGAAAAAACGCGGAGACCGGGAGCTGAAAATGATCCGCTGCTGAACGGCCAGTTCGGAAATGACGCCGATTTTTTCATCAGCGAGGCGCGAAAGATCAGGGACTTTGAGCTGCATGGGTATGCGGAGAGCTGAGAAGGCTTCCCGGCGGAGGGCGCATGAGCGTCCCTTCTTGACGAACGCGCGGCCGACTTTATCATGTCTCAGAGCATTTCGCTTATGAAATGCTCTCCTTCAGTCGAGCAAGGCGAGACTGAAGCCGCGCCGCCGGAGCAGCCGCGTGAAACCTGCGGGTCAGAATACAGTGTCTGGCCGGCAGATATTTTCAAGAGCAAAACGCTCCAGAGATTCGCCCTTGTCGGAATTTTCGCGCAGCCCCTCTCCGGCGGCGGGAATAATCGGCGGATAAGCGGAGCGGAGAGGAAGTCCATGTCAAGGAGTATCGTATGAGCACACTCGTTGTTGTCGCGTATCCCTCGCTGTATAAAGCGGAGGAAGTACGTCTGCATCTGCTCAAGCTGCAGAAGGAATACCTGCTGGAGCTGGAAGACGCCGCCATTGCGGTCAAGCAGGAAAACGGGAAGATCAAGCTGCACCAGCTGGTTAACCTTACCGCAGGAGGCGCCGTCAGCGGCGGGTTCTGGGGGGCGCTGATCGGTCTTATCTTCCTTAACCCTCTGCTCGGCGCCGCGGTCGGAGCGGGAGCGGGGGCCGTTTCCGGCGCGCTGGCCGATGTCGGCGTCAATGATGCGTTCATGAAGGAACTGGCAGCCCAGCTTCAGCCCGGTCATTCCGCGCTGTTCGTGCTGTTCCGCAATGCCACGGTGGACAAGGCGCTGGATGAACTGCGCGGCACCGGCGGAACCGTGCTTAAAACCTCTCTTTCCCACGAGGATGAGGCGAAACTGCGTGAAGTTCTGGCCGGCAGGGAATAGCCGTCACGGCAAGGCCCCGGTCATGCCGGGGCAGACTGCCGACAAGCCCGGTGAAGTCGGAGAGGGCGCCGTCCGGAGCGTTTTGCGCCTGAAGATGATATCTGTCGTCCATACCCCTGGGGCATTTTGTTATTGAAAATATCTGCGGGCCGGAACCATGTTCCGGCCGCGGGTTTCACGCCTCCGTCGGAGTTTGAGGCCGCAAGTCAGTTGCGGCTGCTCCGATGTCGCGGCTTCAGCCTCGCCCTGTCCGGCTCCGCAGAGTATTTCGGAAATGAAATGCTCCAAAGGCCGAAAACTCCCCGCTGAAGGAGGAGTTTTCGGCCTTGAAAACAGGAAACCCGTTGATAAATCAACGGGTTATATTCAGAGCATTTTACTGTTGAAAGTATCTGCCGGCCAGAACCCTGTGTTCCGGCTCACAGCTTTCACACCTCCGCCGGAGTTATACGCCGCAAGTGAATTGCGGTGGCACCGGAGAAGAGGGGGACGCGGCGGAGTCTCGCTTCGCTTGACTCCGGGAGCATTTTCAAAACAAAAATGCTCTAGGTGGCGGAGAGGGAGGGATTTGAACCCTCGATACAGGTTTAAGCCCGTATACTCGCTTAGCAGGCGAGCTCCTTCGGCCGGCTCGGACACCTCTCCAGAAAAGGCTGATGCAACAACCAGCCGGTGATACATAGCCTTGCACGGGATGGAATGTCAAGTGGTTTGCCGGGGAAAAAAGTTTTCGACGGCAGGCGGCGGGGCGGGCCGGTTTTTCAGACCGCATGCAGGATCGGAGAAGACGGCCCCCGGAGAGAGGAGGGAATGCGGCGGCGTCAGCAGTGCCTAAGAATATGTTTTATTGTGGATTACAGATATATTGAGATTTTTTTAGATTTTTGAAGAAAAAATGAGTTATGATTGTGGAAAAATATTGATAAAGAAAGTGGACAAATAGGGCTTGACATGAACAAGCCCTTGCCGTGCCGGTAACAGCGCGTGGTATGAAAACTCTAGCAAAAATGTAAAAGTATATTAAAACAATATGTTGCTGAAATGAAGACTTGGGGAAGGAAAAAATGCGGGGGGAACGAGCGGAGGGTGTCCTCTCCATAGCCGGTCAGGACAAAATTTCGTATATACTCTTTTCATGAACGCATGCTGGTCGCAAATCCTTATTCAGCTTCACAAAAATCTGCCTGAACCTCAGTGCAGGGTTTGGCTTGATCCCCTCAAGGGAAAACTGCGTTCGCTGAAGGGGGAAAGCGTGTCCTCCGGTGCCGGTGGCGCGTCCGGCCCCGTGTGGAGCCTTGAACTTGCCGCCGCCAATGACTTTGTGGCCACATGGGTACGCGAACGCCTGAGTTCCGCCATTCTGCAGGCTGCGTCCGAAGTTCTGGGCTGCCGGCCTGAACTTCGTATTGTCGCTTCATCCGCAAGGGAGCGGCCCCGGCAGGAAAAGCCGGTGCTGCCCTCTCCGCTTTCCCGGCGAGAGCTGAACGTGGAGCTGAAGGCCGAGAGGGAGCGGAGCGGCAGGGTTTCCCTGACGGACCTTCCTTCCGCGCCCGCCGTGCTGGCTGCCAGCGAACAGCTTGTGCTGCCTGTCAGCATGCCGCATGTGCGCGCCCGGCAGTCCGCGTTTGTCCAGGGGTGGAAATATTCCTTTGCCGACTTTGTGGTCGGGGCCAGCAATCAACTGGCGCATGCCGCCGCCACCCAGATTCTGCACGCAACCGATCCCGTGGACATGCTTTTTCTCAGTTCGGCATCCGGACTCGGCAAAACCCATCTTGCCCAGGCCGTGGGCCGCGCCCTGTGTGACGAGGGCGATCTGCGCGGCGCCCGTGTGGAATATCTGACCGCCGAGGAATATACCACGATGTTCGTTCAGGCCTCCCGCTTCGGTCAGATGAATGATTTCAATGAGCGATTCCGCAATCTGGACATGCTGCTGCTGGAAGATGTCCACTTTCTGCGCGGCAAGGACAAGACACAGGAAGCCCTGCTCGCCACGATCAAGACCCTCCAGTCGCGCGGCGGCCGTGTGGTGCTGACCAGCTCCTTTGCTCCCCGTGATTTGCAGGGCGTGGACAGCCAGCTCGTGTCACGTTTCTGTTCCGGTTTCGTCGCGTCCATTGCCCGTCCCGACCGTGAGACCCGCCTGCATATCCTCCAGCGCAAGGCCCGGCGCAATTCCATCATTCTGCCCGATTCCGTGGCGGCGATGCTGGCGGATCGCATAACGGGCGACGTCCGCATGCTGGAGGGATGTCTGAACAACCTCACGCTTCAGGCCAGACTGGAAGGCTGCCCGGTGTCGGAGGCCATGGCGTTTGAAGTTATCCGGCAGGTGGCGCGGGAAAATTCCACGCTGAGCCTGGAAGAAGTGGTGGAACTGGTATGCCGGAGCTACAAGCTGACGCCTTCGCAACTGGCTTCCCGCTCCCGGCGGCAGGAACTGGTCATGGCCCGCAATACGGCCTATTTTCTGCTGCGCAAGCACACGGACATGACGCTGGAAGAAATCGGTAGCCGGTTTAACCGCAGACATTCCAGCGTGCTCAAGGGCATCACTTCGCTGGAGCGGGAGATCAGCCGTCAGAGTCCGGTGGGGCGTCAGATCAGTCATACCGTGCGGATGATAGAAAAAAACTCCCTGCACGTCTGACGTTTCTGTCCGTTTTCCCTGCTCATCAAAAATTCCTTTGTGGTTTGAGACCTCCCCCTTCAGGGGGAAAAGAGGCGTTGACAAGACGGCGAAGCCTTTTCCGCAACCCTGCCCATCGGTGAGGGGAATCCGCACGCCCCTCTCCGTCGGCTGCTTCAGTCAGTCGGCAGATGGGGCGACTGTGGATTGAAATATGGAGCGTCCCCGGAGCGTTTTGTTGCTGAAAACATCTTCTGGCCGGGACTCTGTGTTCCGGCCGGAAGGCTTCACGCCCCCCGCCCCCCGGCAATGCGGCATGGAGGGGGGCAACGGAGTGCGGGATCAGCGTTTTCCGCGCAAAACGCAGGCGAGAGCGAGTAGCGGAGCAGAGCCTCCATGCGGCCGCGCCGCACGGAGGCTCTGGTGATCCGGGACACATGCCGCCTTTGTCCGTGTGGAACACGGGCTGCCTTTGCTCGCTGCCGGGGCGGAACCGCACGCCTCGCACAGCGCCATCAATACGGTCCTGCAACAGAGTCCGGGCGCTTCATGGCTGATATCCGCCTTTCCGGGCGTACGCCGCATTGACGCTGGCCTGAGTGAAAGAGACGGCAGCCGTGCAGGAGCGTTACAGGCTGTCTGCCCGCGTCCGCAACGCGTATCCGGGGCAGTCTGGAGCGCCCGCAGGGCAGGCCGTGACGGAAAATTCTCATCAAAAATTCCTTTGTGGTTTGAGGCCTCCCCCTTCAGGGGGAAAAGAGGCGTTGACAAGACGGCGAAGCCTTTTCCGCAACCCTGCCCATCGGTGAGGGGA
>UMHC01057004.1_pt1 | contig 13714 bp, 15 predicted proteins | sample 1965381 | NCBI WGS metagenome assembly UMHC01 (sample SAMEA4836083, study PRJEB28245) | human gut metagenome | biome: gut microbiome; material: fecal sample | place: Denmark | collected 2008 | reverse complement strand
AAGACTGAAACAGCGCAACAATGCGGTGAGGATTCTGGTGGTTAGCAAAAACCTGCCTCTTTTGGGTTATTCAATCACCTATCATCCAATTACTTACAAAATTTTGTTCCGTGAGACAAATCCCCGACGGGACAAAAACGGGACAGAACCACAGGAAAATAAAATCAAGAATGCCTTGCTCCGAATATCCGCATCTGAATATCTGTTACTCAGGTGCAAAGGTACAAATTTGTCCCGTCAAAAACGAATCAAAACGCATAAAGTTCACATCTATAGCGCATTTTTTATTTTCCTGTACCACGGTGGATAACACAAACCGATTTTTGCCCCGATTGGACGGACTGGCATCAAAAAGCCGTGTTAAAATCTGTTTCATGGCTTCTGACAGCCACGTCAGGAGAAAATGTGTCGGGTTGTACGGACATTCTGCCAGAAGTTTTGCCGGAAAGCGAACCACGTGCTCCCTTAAACACCGAAAGTTAGCCGAGACAGCCGCCGGGAAAGTATCTGACAGACCGACAGATAATCTTCCGACAGACTGAGGAAAACCTCGTCAGATGAGACAATTAAACATCTATAAATCAATTATTTCAAGATGACTAAAATCACGTTTTTTCAAATCAAACGATATACATTTGCGTATCGAATCAACAAGTAAAACCATAAAATAGAAGACGATGACAGAAAACAAACAATCCAAGATGAATCTTGAACATGAGCGCAAGATTGCCACCCTTCAAGAGAGAATCGACAAACTGGAGAACATCTGCTATGCAGCAAAGGAAGTCCTGAACCTTGAAGAAGCCGCCGACTTCCTCGGCGTTGCCAAAAGTACCCTTTACAAGATGACGCACCTGAACCAGTTGCCGTATTTCAAGCCAGCCGGGAAACTGATTTTCTTCGAGAAGAAAGCACTGCTTGATTGGGTGCGTGGTGTCAAAGTGATGTCGGAGGAAGAAATCAGAACCGAGGCGGCAAACCGTCTCCGTGAGTTGAACAGCAAATGAGTGTACGATGGAGAAAGAGACACTTGTAACCATGCTGCAAAGGCAGAACCCTGTTTTAGCCGAAGCGGTCAGCCGGATGATTGACTACATCCAAGACAGATGGGCAGCACCTTATCCGTCCAAAGAACAGACGGAGGCGGTCAATGCCTATCTCCGTTCCGTCCATGCGGACGGTGACGGAGCAATGAACGAAACGGACATCGAACACCGCAGGATAGCGACACAGCGAATAACGATAAACGCCATCCGTGTGCTTGACAGTGAACAGCTTGACCGCCTGCAGGACGTACTGAACCGCATAGCGGCAGACAGGGAGTATTATATGCCTGAGCGTGGATATGGCTTAGGCAGATAGATGACCGTTGTAACACCATAATATCATAGACCATGTGCAAAGAGAAACAGACCATACACTACTGCACCATCCTTTCAGCCGGGCAGTGGAATTTTCTTTTGGAAGGCAAATCTTCCGCTTTCAGGCAGAAGTGCCTGTATCGGCTGATGACCGGTGCGGTACGGGAAAGAACCGCTTATAAAATCAAGGGCGTTGAGATTGTTTTGGAGGTGGGACAGGTGGCAGCTTCCGATGTGGAGCTGGCAGAGTTTTGGGGCTGCAACCGCAAGACCATCGGTAAACTCATTGACAACTTTAACAAGCTCGGTATGCTGACCACCCGAACCAACAACCGCACTTCCGTCCATTCCCTGCATTTCCTCACAGGCTGGTATGTCGGAGGTGTCCTCATAACCAATCCCCATTATGTCAGACCTTCGGCAACCTCCAAAGGACAGACGGGCGATGTGCGGACACCTATTTCCGATGGCTCACCGTCAGAAAACGGGCAGGATGCTGCAGTGGATGAAAGCCAGTCCAAAGGGCAGGAAGCGGACAGCATGGCGGCAGGCGCAGCAGTCCTTTCTTCTTCCCTCTGTTCGTCTGAAACTTCCAACCCGTCAGCCGACAGACCGGATGATGACAGTCATTATCCACCGTCTGATATGCGTGCAGCGGACGAAGCCGGAAATTCCCCTCTCATAGGCAGTGGGGATGGAGGACCCGAAAGAAACGACATGGAAAGCCCCAAAGAGGCGCAGGACGGAACGATTAACTGTGGGGATGACCCGGAATAAGGTGCAGAGGACTGGAAGGCGCAGAACGCAGATTTGGACGTTGCTCCGCTTGCGGGGTGTGAGCTACCGGACTTGTCCCGGTATAGCCCACTATAACTACACGCTTCGCTTCCGTAGTTGTGGGCTCTCCCGAGGGGCTGGGCGTTGCCCCGTCCCACTTAGGACGCTGCCCTAAGAACCCGCAAGGACGCCGCCCTTGACCCGGTCGGAGGGCTTTCAGCCCCCAACACCCCTGACCAAAGAGTGACCCTCTCTTTGGAAACTCCGCTCAGAGGTCTCGACCCCTGAGAACCCCGAGCAGGAAGTGACCCTCTCCCTGCACCCACCGATTAAGGCTTTGCCCTAATAACCCATTAAGAAACCCAAACACGCAAATTCAATGGCACAGAAGACATCCATCAACATAAAGCCCTGCAACGTAGGAAGCAGCGGACCGCACAACAGGAGGACAGCAGAATACCTCGCCAATATCCGCAAGGAGAAGATTTACATACGCGCCGACCTCGTGGCGAAGAACGAAGCGTGGGTATCACCAGAATTGGGCGACACATCGCTTGCCGAGCGCAACAGGCAGATAGCCGCAATGGTCAAGGAGAAGACGGGTCGGGCTATGCAGACCAAAGACCGGGAAAAGGTGAACAGGAAGACCGGAAAGGTGACCATGGTACGGGGCAGCACGCCTATCAAGGAGGGCGTGGTAGTCATCAAGGAAGACACCACGATGAAGCAGTTGCAGCATTTTTGCGAGGTGTGCAGGCAGCGTTGGGGAATCACACCGCTGCAAATCTTCATCCACCGGGACGAGGGGCACTATGCCATTCCCGGAGACACCGCCACATGGAAGCCCAACCTGCACGCCCATATCGTATGGGACTGGATGAACCATGACACGGGCAAGTCCTGCAAGCTGAACGTGAAGGACATGAGCGAAATGCAGACCGTTTTGGCTGAGTGTCTGGAGATGGAAAGGGGCACCTCAAAGAAGCTGACGGGCAAGGAGCATCTGGAGCGCACGGACTTCATCATCGCCAAGCAGAAGCAGGAAGCCGAGCAAGCCCAAGCGGAAAAGGAAGCAGCCCAAGCCGAAAGGGATGCAGCCGTCCGGGAAGCGGACAAAGCCAAAACGGAGCAGGAAAAACTGCAAGCCGGGAACGAGGAGAAGCAGCGGCGCAGTGCGGAACTTGACAGCGAGATTGCCGAAAAGGAGGAACGGGCACGGGAGAACACGGACAGCATAAAGTCCGGTATTGCCAATCTTTTGGGAAAAGGAAAGTACGCAGCCATCGAGAAGGAAAATACCAAGTTGAAAGCCGAGAATGAGCGTATCAGGAAGACCTTTCCCGATGCTGTCAAAAAAGAGGTTGAGAAACGGACAAAGGCATTGACCGAAGAGAAGCAGAAAGCGGAAGCCGAGCGTGACAGGGCTTTGGCGCAGAACCGTTCGCTTGGTATGGAGAGGGACAAGGCTGTTCGGCAGCTTCAGGAGCAGAAGACCGGGGAGCAGCACCGCATCAGCATGGCGGTGAGCCGAGCCACTGCGGAGAAAGACAAGACCATCCGGCTATTGCATGGTGCGCTGAAAGCGAGCCGGGATATTCTGAATTTGCTTGCGGACATTCTTTACAAGGCAAGCGAGGTGTTCAGGCGAGCCATCGATGCGATTATCCATTTCGGTACGGAGCAGCACAAATCAATCTTCGCCCCGTCTGAAGCCGCAGACATCAAGAGTGTGATGCAGGAATACGGAGAAACCACCGAACAGCAGAAAGCGGTCGGCGCATGGCTCTGTGATTATGCGGAAAGCCAACAGCCGTTTGACGAAATAAAACATCGCCATACACTCAATGAGGTTGGCGATGTCGCAGAGGGTAAGTATGATTGGAAGATTGGCAAGACAGAACAAAGTTTGCAAAGATAAAGATTAGAAACCTTTAATTTTTGCACTTTAGTTGAAGTATTTTCGAGTACTATTTGCTATCCTTACCAGCATCAGCATTACCGGAACTTCCACAAGCACACCAACAACAGTTGCCAATGCTGCACCAGACTGTAAACCGAACAACGAAATCGCAACAGCAACAGCCAACTCGAAAAAATTACTTGCTCCAATCATTCCTGCAGGTGCTGCAATATTGTGGGGCAATTTCCACCATTTTGCCCAACCGTAAGCGGTGAAGAATATCAGAACCGTTTGCAATACAAGCGGAACTGCAATCAACAATATATGCAGAGGGTTGTTCAGAATTGTTTCTCCTTGAAACGAAAACAGGATTATAAGCGTTAATAGTAGTCCGCCTACCGTATAACTATCAAATTTTCTAACAAATACATTATTGAAATATTCCACTCCCTTGCGGCGAATAACTATTATACGGGTAGTAATTCCTGCAACGAGTGGAATCACGACAAACAGCCCCACGGACAATAACAGGGTGTCCCACGGAATAGATACACCGCCAACACCCAGCAAAAAAGCAACGATTGGAGCAAACGCTACCAATATGATTAAATCATTTACAGCCACTTGTACCAGCGTATAAGCTGCATCCCCTTTAGTAAGATAACTCCATACAAACACCATAGCTGTACAAGGTGCTGCGCCCAATAATACAGTTCCGGCTAAATATTCTTCGGCTAACCCAGCTGGTATAAAAGTCTTGAAAAACACATAGAAGAATACATAAGCTATTCCGAACATGCTAAACGGCTTTATCAGCCAATTTGTGACACAGGTAACTATTATTCCTTTCGGACGTTTGCCGACATTCTTAACACTTTGAAAATCCACTTTTAGCATCATCGGATAAATCATTAACCAAATTAAGAATGCCACGGGTATAGACACATTGGCATATTCATATTTGCTTAATGTTTGAGGAACTGCCGGAAGCCATTGTCCCACAGCAATTCCAATAATGATGCACAATACAACCCAGATAGTCAGGTATTTTTCAAAAAATCCAATTCCTTGTTTCTTTTTCATAACAACAACTATTTAGCTTAATTGTGGTTTTAATTCGTTCAGGTAGAAGTCATGGAAACGGGCTTTTATTTCATCCCGTACCCGATGAAATTCACTGTTTATAAATTCCAGCGTTCCGGTTGCTTCCGATGGGTCGTCAAATCCTATATGCAGCCTGTTTTTTACCTCACCAGTAAACACAGGACAGTTTTCATTTGCACCACCACAGACCGTAATAACATAGTCCCATTCCTGTCCTGTATATAGGTTTACACTTTTAGGGGTATGGCGGGTTAAATCTATACCCATCTCATCCATAACCTTTACTGCCATCGGATTAACCTTCTCGGCAGGTTTTGTTCCCGCTGAAAATACATCCAGTTTATTGTCAAATGATTGCAAAAAACCTTGTGCCATCTGACTGCGACAACTATTCCCTGTACAAAGAATCAATACTTTCATGACATCCAAATGATATAATTTTCAAATTTTACACTCTACACTCAAAAGCAGGAAGTTCTCTCGTTTGCCATTTGAAGATTTCCAACTTTGGTAATTCGGTGATATTCTTATCTGCTTAATGGGTGAATATTCCAATCCGCCAATAATGGCATACCCCTCGCTATCATATTTTATATCCCCAGCGGTGTCAAAATAGTCAAAACGACCATATATGTGCATCTTTGGTGCTACATTGATTGTGGTATAAGCAGAGTATCCATTCGCGTCAAGTTTAGAATCAAATTTATAATTAAAGACCCGGTTATACTCCGCTCCAATGGAAAAATACCGATTTTGGTAGCCAACGAAGGTTGCAAGAGAATATTGATCTTTCTGAATGATATTTCCATCAGTTAAAAACTTTGGTATATTGTATATATCTCCGTACAATCTGAATATAAGACCATCTATCGGCTTTACAGTTACACCTGCGCCATATTTGTAATGATTATCCATATTCTTAAACTTACGACCTTCACCATTCGTCAGCGCAATATCAGCAGATATTACCGGAGAAAATTCATATCCGGCTACTACGCCTATGTCCTCACAAAACGCAATTCCGTATTCTTCCTGAAAAGACTTGAAAACATATCGGTGCCCCCAGAAATTTTCCTGTTCGGAAAATTGTTTTAAGTTTATTAAACCAGCAGATACGAAAAAGCCATATCCTCTCCAATCTATCTGTGCGTTCTTCAAATATCCGTTGAACTTGCTGTTTCCGTTATCATCGTTCTGTGTTTCTACATTCATTACAACTTTAGCGGAAAAACCTTTGGAGAAACATCCTTCATACCCTACAAAGGCACGGTCAAGATTAAACCCCGAAACATTATTGACATTTCCCAGTCCAGCCTTATAATTGGCAAATACTGTCAAGATAGGCTTGCCTGTAATCGGGAAAGTTTGTTCCGCCTTTTGAGCGGAACAAACCTTAGAACCAGCCAATAGGCTTATGATGAATAAAACTATCTTTTTCATTGAATTAAAAGAAATTTCCAAATACAAAACCCGAGATTGTTGCCATGACGATAACGAGAGCCACATAGACAACCGTTTTCTTTGTTCCCAACACGCCACGGATAACTAACATGTTCGGTAAGGACAATGACGGACCTGCCAACAACAAGGCTAAAGCCGGGCCTTTACCCATACCCGAAGCCAACAAACCTTGAATAATCGGAACTTCGGTCAGAGTGGCGAAATACATGAATGCCCCGGTAAAGCTGGCAAAGAAATTGGATAACAATGAATTGCCGCCGACAGCCCATTCTATCCAGCTGTTCGGAATAATGCCCGCAATAGCCGTATTGTCATGCGTTGAACCGAGCAGGAAGCCCGCCGTTACCACACCGATAGCCAGCAACGGCATAATCTGTTTGGCAAAGCCCCATGAGGCAAATGCCCATTCCTTGTTTTCTTCATCCTGTTTGTCAAACAAGAGAATAACGGAAAGGGCGGTAATCGCCACGATCATCGGCACAAGCGGAACCAGTTTCGCATTGCCGATAAACAGGTTGGCAAGGAGTGCAGAAACGGCTGTCGCCACAGCACCGAGTACCACCCACAGAATACGAAGTTTCAATATTCGGACGAGCGACCAGCACAGCAGAAGTGACAATGCTCCGACGATGTACCATTTATAAGTGAAAATGCCGTACCACAGTCCTGTGTCTGAAGCGGCGGGTGCACCCCAGTTGGCAAATACAAGGATGAGTACCAACGTGAAGAAATGGAAGGAGGTCTGCCACATCGGGCGTTTTTCAGGAGGAGGAACGATATTCATCTGTTCCTCTTTCTTGGCTTTCTCTTCTTTGCGGAAAATGAAAGACATAGCCAACCCGATAACAACAGAGAACAGTACCGCCCCGATAACCCGTGCCACACCCATTTCAAAACCCAGAATCCGTGCCGTCAGGATAATCGACAGAATACTGATTGCCGGACCCGAATAGAGAAATGCGATTGCCGGACCCAATCCCGCACCACGTTTGTAGATACTCGTGAAGAGCGGCAGAATGGTACATGAACATACGGCAAGAATACCGCCCGAAACAGCTGCAACCGTGTAGGAAAGCCATTTCTTGGCATTTGCGCCGAAGTATTTCAGCACCGACCCCTGACTGACGAATACGGCGATAACTCCTGCGATGAAGAAGGCAGGCAGCAGGCACAACACGACGTGTTCCCGCGCATACCATTTCGCAAGGTCAAGTGTAGCATCTATGGCAGTCATAAACCGTTCGCTTCCGAGCGGCAGGAAGAATACCGCCGTGAATACTGCGATAATCCAAAACAGGATTTTCAGTTCCTTTTTCGTGTCCATAGGCGTGCCTTAAATACCAAGTATCTGTTTTATCTCACTCTCGGAGGGAACATGACCTTTTATTTTCACAGTCCCGTCCACTACGACAGCGGGTGTTCCCATGACATTATAGCTCATGATTTCTGTAATATCCTCAATCTTAGTGAGTTTCACATCGAGATTGTTCTCGTTGATTACTTTCTCGATAACCTGATAGGTCGTCTTGCATTTGGCGCATCCCGGACCCAATATCTTGATTTCTTTCACGTCCGCTTTTGCCGTTGCAGGCTTGTCTTCGCAACAACATGAGGCTACTGGTTTTTCCGTTTCCTCTATAATCAGGTTGTCGCCGCATGAGCATGAACAGGGCTTCGGAGAGAATAACGATGCCCAAAATCCCTTTTTGTTTTCCTTCTTGTTTTCCATTTTCTTTGAATGTTTTATAATAATACATTGAATAAATACCCTGCAATCACCGCTGTAAGAAATATTACAGCAATAATCATGATTACTAATTTTTTACGGAAAATACTGGCAAGCATGGTCATTTCCGGTATCGCCATGCCCGCACCGCCAATCACTAAAGCTATGACAGTGCCGATACTCATACCCTTCGCCATCAATGCAACGCCGATGGGGATAGCCGTTTCCGCACGGATGTATAGCGGAATGCCTAAAACCGCAGCGACGGGTATCGCAAACAGATTATCCGGCCCGGCTATTTTCAACACGAAATCCTGAGGCATATATCCGTAGATTCCGGCTCCAAGAGCGACGCCGACCAACAGATAGCCTAAAACCGGGCGCAAACTGCCCCATGCCGAGACGGATGCTTCCCGCAGCTTACGTTTTATCGGCCATGCCTTTTTATTTTCGTCGGTTTTGGTATGTTCATTCCGAAGACGTACATTCTTTACATACCTTTGCATCCCCGTTTTTTCCAATACGAAACCGAACAGCACCGAAGCGATAAAAGCAATAGTAAAATAGGCTATCATAGCCTTTATGCCTACCATTGCTCCCAACATCCCTATTATAATCGGGTTGAGTAGCGGAGAGGCTATCAGGAACGACATGGTACTTCCGAAAGGAACTCCGGCATTGAGGAAACCGACCGTCATCGGAATAGTGGAGCAGGCACAAAACGGCGTGAGTGCGCCGAATCCTGCCGCCATCACATTGCCGAAGATACCACGTCCGGAAAGCCATTGCCTAATTTTATCCTGCGGTATATACATCAGGATGATTTCTACAGCCGCACTGATAAGCAGGAACAAGGCTATTAATTCAAACGTGATAAACACGAAATATTTCAGCGTTTCAACTAATGTATTCATTGCTGCATCAATCTTAATACATTATTATACAGTAATATATACCGATAAGGACAAATACACCCCCGACAATCCAGTTCAGCCATTTCTGAACCGTCTGCATCTTACCGTAAAAACTGCCGATGTGCTGTACGCTGAAAGCCAATATCCAAGCTACAATCAAGACAGGCAATGCAGTAGCGACAGCGAAAAGCACAGGCAACAAATAGCCTACGGTTGCCGTTGCGGACATTGGAATCAGCATCCCAAAATAGAACACACCGCTTGTCGGACAAAACGCCATTGCGAACAGCATTCCGAGCAACAAGGCACCCCAACCACCCCTGCGAGCCAGCCCCTCACCATTACCGTTGAAGCCGAATGAGGGAAGTTTGAGTTTGTTGCCGAACAGCATAAACACTCCTATTAGTACCAGTGCGGGACCGAGAATCAATTCACCGTATTTGCCGATGAACTTCTGGATGCCGAACAGGCTTGTCCCCTCTCTCAATATCACTATCAGCACGATTCCCAATACGGTGTAAGCTATAACACGTCCGAGTGTGTATAAAAGTCCGTTCCGGAAAATCCTGCGGCGATTTTCAATGTCCTTGCCGATGAAGCCGACAGCGGCTATATTCGTAGCCAAAGGACATGGGGAAACTGCCGTAAGCAATCCCAAAAGAAATGCGGTCAAAGCTGGGGCTGTGCTGCTGTCGAGCAATGTTTGTAACCATTCCATAGATGCACTATTTCAATAATGATTTCACTTTCTGTATCACTCCGTTTTTGAATGTGTCGGGGTTCTTTCTGGCATTGCTGAAACCAAACTTTGTCATGTCGTTGCGGGTTTCCTTACCGTCTTTCCATTTATTGACGTAAAGAGACGACCATGTCACCTTGTAGTTGTCGGCTATTTTCTCTCCTTCAGGAGTTGATATATCCACGATTTTGAAAACAACAGTCCCGTTTTTCAGCTCTTTGGCAAATGTTGTGTTTACCAGTTCACGCGTGTTTTGTTCGATAGCCATGCAAGTGGCGCAACGTTGTTTGCCATGGAAATACAGGATTTCCACACGGTTGCTTGCTTTTTGTGGCTGTACTTGTTCCACTTTTGCGGTGCTTTCCCTTTTCACTTCATTGCTGCCATAAGCAGTCAGTCCGAAACAGATGGCTAAAGCCAAAATTAACTTTTTCATACTTCTGATTTTTTATTTGTTAAACTTATGTTTGTACTTCGTAAAACAACGAACATTTAATTCAAAAAAATGCTGCTACTCGCAACAACTTTCCTTTTTGCACACGCATTGACCGAAGAATCCGGCAAACAGCGTGGACGCAATCTTCCAGTTCTCCCGATTGATGCAGTATTTCACTTTGGGGGTTTCTATCTCCCCTTGTATCAGCCCTGCATCTTTCAATTCCTTCAGATGTTGGGAAACTGTCGCTTTTGAGATAGGCAACACCTCGTGAATATCTCCGAAAAAGCAACTGTTCTGCTTTATCAGAAACTCCATAATCGCTACTCTTGCCGGATGCCCTAAGGCTTTGGCGAAACGGGCAAGTTGCTCCTGCTTCACCGTATATTCTTTATTTTCCATCTTCATTATTCTTGTTTGTTGTTTGCAAAATTACGAACAATATTTGTGCTACCCAAATATATGCAGGGATTTTTTTAGGAAAACATATAAATAGTTGATTTAGGTCAATTATACCGTTCTGTTCCCTAAATACATAAAACGTTGATTTTTAATAGATACAAATAATTCTTTGACGTTTCTTTCAAAGCACAATATACCTAAAACAAACAAAGGGAAGAAATAATAATCTTCCTCCCCATGTTGTCGGCATTGGACTAACCAAAAATACCATTAGCCAGATTTACCGCTTCCGCTTTCTTCTCCATGTTCACGGAGGCATATACCTGTGTGGAAACAATGCTGCCATGCCCCAGTATCTTACTGACCGAATAGAGTTCTGCACCTGCCGTTATCGCAAGCGTGGCTGCCGAATGGCGGCTACTGTGGTAGGTGAAATCCTTTTCTATCCCTGCCTTCTCCTTGATGCGCCGCACATATTTCGCCACGTTGTCGGGCTTCTTCACCAATGGGAAGATGATACCGTCTTCTCCATTCTCCGGTCGGGGCGGCAACAGGGATATGGCTAACTCGTTAAGTGGGACGGTTACGGGTCGCCCGATCTTTTGCTGGACGATGGAAACCATCAGCACCTCGCCCGTGTCCTTGATGTCGCTCCACCGTAGCCGCTGCATGTCCCCAAGCCGAAGCCCTGTCATGCAGGAGAAGCCGAAAGCCTTTTGTACCGTTCGCTCCGCTTGCGTCTGCGTCTCGACAGCAAGGAAGCGTTTCAACTCGTCCGCTGTCAGGTATTCACGGTGTTTGTCCGGCACATGAAACCTCTCTTCTTTGGCAAGGTCTTGAATGGGGTTAAACGGTATCAGACCGTCACGCACCGCCTTATTGAAGATAGCCTTTACCGTTTCCTCGAACAGAACAAGGGTAAAGTCTGCCAGTTTACCGCCGCCTGACTTGATTTGACGGGGATTGCGGTATTCACGCATATATCTGAACAGACCGCTTACCATGTCCCTATCTACCTCTTTTAGCAGAATGTCCGTTTTCCTTGCCCGTTTTAGGTAGGCGGCAATGCGTTTGCGCACAACGCCCTTGTGCTGTATCATCTTCTTGCAGTCGCCTTTCTCGATGGCGCATTGCTGGTATTCGTCACACCAGCCGAGCCATGTCATCGTCTTTGCCCTCTCGTTTTCTTCCGGCTTCTTCTTGCTTTCAAAAGTCGGTGGGTTGAGTATGCGTTGAGCCTGTATCTCCCGTGCCCTGTTGTAAGTCCGTTCATTGAGGCTTTTTGCGTTGGGCGCATCGTCAGGAACAAGGTACAGGTGCAGGTTCTCCTTCTTGCGGAATCCGGTCTCGTAATATTCCAAGTACAGGCTGCGGTTTCCGGCGGTCAGTTTCCTTTCTTTTATCTCCACTTTCATAGATTTATCTCATTTATGGGTTATACGAACATATTGTTTACTAGGTTCATGGTCTCGATTTTCTTCTTATCGACAATCTTTGCATAGACTTCCGTCATTCGGATGCTCTTGTGTCCGAGTATCTTGCTCACGGTGTAGAGGTCTGCCCCCAAGGTCAGCAACAGGGTAGCTGCGGTGTGACGGCTGCAATGGTAGGTGATGTGCTTCTGTATTCCGGCTTCCTGCATCCATTCACCCAAGACGACTTCCACCGTGGTAGAGGTTATCCGCAACTGATGGAACACGGTGTCAATGTCTTTAGCCTTTCGGGGCATCCATTTCAAGGCTTCATCCGAGAGCGGGATAGTCACCCTGTTTCTGGTCTTGACCTGCTCATGCTCGATATAGAGCGTCTTGCCATCCGCAGCCTTGTGTATCTCGCTCCATTTCAAGGTCATCATGTCGCTGTAACGAAGTCCGGTAAAGCAGGAGAACAGGAAAGCCTTTTTTACGATGTCATAGCGGCACGGTGTGGCTATCAGTTGCCGCAATTCGTCTATGGTAAGAAATTCACGCATGGCATTTGCCTTTTGCGGTTTCTCTTTGGTTTCCAACAGTTTGAACGGATTGCGGTCAATCAGCCCATCCCTTACAGCCTTGCTCAGTGCGGCTGCCAGACGATTGACGAAGATGCGGCAGGTGGTACTTCCCAGCGTCTTTTTCCCGTTGTTGAAGGTGCAGGTTTTCAGAAAGGCGATGAAGCCCTTGCAGAAATCCTTATCGACTTCCGTCAGGGCGAGGTCGGGCTTGCCTATATGTAATAGGTATTGCTCCACCCTTGCCTGTGCGTTGCGTTTAGACCGCATACTTGCCGGAGAAAGACCGCAGTCCTCCGTGGTGTATTGTTCCACCCATGCGCTAAGCGTCATCTTCGACTTCTTCACGTCTTCCCAGCTCACAATCCCCTGCTGCTGGATGTCAAGTATGCGCTGTGCCTTGATTTGCTCTGCCAGCTTACGGGTATTCGCATTTTGCAACTTCGCAGCGGAACTGACTTCCGGCACAAGGTAGAGTTTCAGCCCCTCTTTCTTCCTCGCACCCCTGTAATAGATGTCGAGATAGAGGCTCACATTACCGTCATTGAGCCTTTTCTCGCGTATGCGTACAGGCTCTTTCATTTTGATTTCTTTCTTCTTTCGTCCCATTTTCTATCTGTGTTATCTTTTTCTTTGATTTGTTACTATATTGTTTATCAGTCATTTACACTCAATGCAAAGATAATTCATGACGGGACAAAAACGGGACAAAACAGGCGTTTTTATATCCAAAATTAGGCAAATATAACAATGCAGTCAAAAATCAGTCTTGTATCATAACTAATTATAAATCAGTTAGATTTACCTCATTTTGTTTGATTTCTTTCTATATGGTTTTACCCACTTGTGATAATTGGTGGTTACTGGTGGATATCGTGTTGACCACTGCACTGGCTGTTCTGTT
>UMHC01008970.1_pt1 | contig 13789 bp, 10 predicted proteins | sample 1965381 | NCBI WGS metagenome assembly UMHC01 (sample SAMEA4836083, study PRJEB28245) | human gut metagenome | biome: gut microbiome; material: fecal sample | place: Denmark | collected 2008 | reverse complement strand
CTCAACAACATATAATACACAAAGCCCCACGCCTATATATATAACACTTTAATATATAAATAGTACGTGGAGCGTCCAATGTATTATCCAGTTGTTGTCTTGAAATTGGGGATTTCCTGAACTTGGATAATGCCTTAACGCTCTATTTTTATTAAGATTTGAAATAAATCCTAATACAAAGGTAAGGAAAAAATATTTTATTTTCCAAACAAGTTGTGCAAAATAAGTTGTGGCGTGTATTGCTTTTCTTTTTATTGGCTGAGGAATGATTATCTTCAGTAATCAGTTTCTGTCTGTCGAGTAAGTCTGTATAATTTTTTTTTTGTACCTCTACTTCGGGTCTTGACATTCCTGCTTCATGGCTGATTGTTGTAGGTAGACTATATAATTTTTTCTGTTGTTCATATTTAATGGGGAGTAGAATGGGAATAAGGCCTTTGGATAAGAAGAAAAGCCCCTGAAAATCAGAGGCTTAATCTTGTTTTCAGTGATCCGCCTGGGGCTCGAACCCAGGACCCCAACATTAAAAGTGTTGTGCTCTACCTGCTGAGCTAGCGAATCAATCCTTATTTGCGAATCAGTTATTTCCTGATTGCGGGTGCAAAGGTAGTTACTTTTATTTAATTTGCAAGTGTTTCGTAGAAAAAAGTTCCAATTATTTTTCCTCTTTATCGCTTGTTTCTTGATTATCAGTAGTTTCTACTTCATCATATTTTATCTTTTCTTTGTTGATAATAAAGCGTTGGTAGTAGGAGAGCATCAAAGTTGTTAGTGGCAAGGCGATAATCATGCCGAGCATTCCCATTAATGAACCCCAGATAGAAAGAGATAAAAGGATGATGGCAGGATTCAGTCCGGTAATTTTTCCCATGATTTTGGGGACAAGGAAGGTATCCTGTATGATTTGTACGATTGCAAAGACGGCTAATGCACATGCAATGATAATCCAGAAGTTCTGTCCGGTGTCGGCAGCTTTGAGAATTGCCAATAAAATGGTGGGAAGGAAACCAATGATTTGCAAGTAGGGAACCATATTCAATGCTCCGATGAAAAGTCCCAAAGCAATAGCCATGGGAAAATCGATAATTAGGAAACCAATGCTGAAAAGGATACCTACGCAAAAAGCAACCAAAGCCTGTCCACGGAAATATCTGTTCATACCATCCTGTACGTCGTGAACCAGGTTGGAGGCAAACGTACGGTATTTATTGGGTAGCAGATGTAACCATCCTTCAGCTATTGCTTCGTAATCCAATAATATAAAGATTACATATAATAATATAATGAAGGAGGCAAGGATGCTGAATAGAATGTTGAGAGATTCTGCAAGCAAAGTCCACACTCTGGGGACGGTATCCTTGATTGCCGCCAGGATATTCTCTTCACTTAATACACGGTTCAACGCCTGAAGATCAATGTTCTCGTGGATAAATTCAGAAAGGTTCTTAGGTACATTGTTACCGGCTCCATTGGTGAGGTAAGTCACCAACAAATCGTTCATTCTGCCTATTTCCGAAATCATCGGCGGCACTAATAGGTAGAATAAAGTGACTCCGATAACCGTAATGAGGAATAAGGAACAGAAGATGGAAATAATGCGGCTTTTTAATCGTAGCTTATACTGGAAGAATTTGACTAACGGATAGACCATATAAGCTATCAGCCACGCAATAAAGAAAGGTAATAACACTCCGCTAAGACGTTCCACGAGCATTAATATTCCTACAACTAACACACATCCGATGGAACCGCGTATAAAACTGTCGAATGTTATCTTTTTCCTTTCCATAATCTGTTTCTTTTATAGGGTTTATACTTTCTGCTCATCTTCCCCTCGTGCACGGAGATAACATTCCCTGCACAGAGGCTCATATTCGGCTGTTTCGCCTAAAAGAACCTGTTTCTCATTCTTGACTGTACGATGTGAGAAAGAAGCCAGCTGACCACATTTCACACAGATCGCATGAACTTTGGAGACTTCATCGGCAATGGCGCACAATTGTGGCATAGGTCCGAACGGATTTCCTTTGAAGTCCATATCCAATCCTGCAATGATAACACGGATGCCATTGTTGGCAAGCTGGTTGCATACATCAATCAAACCACTGTCGAAGAACTGTGCTTCATCAATGCCTACTACATCTATCTCAGAAGTAAACAGTAAAATGCTGGCTGACGAATCAATAGGAGTGGAGGCGATAGAATGGCTGTCGTGAGAGACTACGTCTTCTTCTGAATAACGGGTGTCGATAGCAGGTTTGAATATCTCGACACGTTGTTTCGCGAATTTCGCTCTCTTCATTCTGCGAATCAATTCTTCTGTCTTTCCGGAGAACATAGAACCGCAGATTACTTCGATCCGGCCTCTTCTTCTAGTCTCCTGTATGTGGTCTTCTGAAAATAATACCATGAGATTTTGTGTTTTCTTGATTAAATAAATATGTGGACAAAGGTAAGCAATTCAATGTGCAAGAACTGTTAAATTATCCATTATTTTAAGTTATTGCATAAATTATTCCTACATTCGCACCGTATAAACAATGGACTGACATGAAACAGAAGCTATTAACAGATATTGAGTTGGATGTTCATGAGTTGAAGTATCTCATGGATTCATTTACTAAGGAGCCGACTCCGACTTTGTCTGAACTGTTGAAGCGGAGCATTACACGGATGCAGGGGCGTTTGGACGAACTGCAGCAGGAGGTGGATGCTGTTCAGGTAATTTCTCCGTCAGCTGTGGAAGAGACAGCGGAAGAGGAGGATGAAGTTGCCGGGTCTGAAGAGGATTCCCCCGTGATTATACAATCTCTCGAATCGGTTGTTGTGAAAGAAGATGAGGAAGGAGAAGCCATTGTTGCGGAAGAGAAACCTGTCGTAATAGCGGCAGCTGCAGAGACAGCAGCAGCAGCAGCAGAAGAAGAAGAAGAAGAAGAAGAAGGGAAAAAAGAGGAATCGGCAATTGTTGAGGAACCTGTCGTTGAAACTGTTGTGAAAGAGGAAGAACCTAAATCGGCTGTGTTGGGAGAAAGTCTCAAACTGTCTGCCGGCTTGCGACATGCTATCAGCTTGAATGATTCTTTCCGTTTTTCTCGTGAACTGTTCGGAGGCAACACTGATTTGATGAATCGGGTTATCGAACAGATATCAGTAATGAGTTCCTACAAGACTGCAGTCGCATTTCTGTCCTCGAAAGTCGAATTGAATGAAGAAAAGGAGGCGGTGAACGACTTTCTGGAGCTACTAAAGAAATATTTTAATCAATCAGTATAAAACAAAAACAAGATGGGAAAGCTATATGTGGTGCCTACGCCGGTAGGGAATCTGGAGGACATGACTTTTCGGGCTATCAAAGTCCTGAAAGAGGTCGATCTGATTTTGGCGGAGGATACACGTACTTCCGGTATCTTGCTGAAACACTTTGAAATAAAGAATGCAATGCAATCCCACCACAAATTTAATGAACATAAAACGGTGGAAAGTGTTGTTAATAGAATAAAGGCAGGTGAAACGGTGGCACTAATTTCGGATGCCGGAACGCCTGGAATTTCCGATCCCGGATTTCTGGTTGTTCGTGAATGTGTGCGCAACGGTATTGAAGTGCAGTGCTTGCCGGGAGCAACCGCTTTTGTTCCGGCACTCGTAGCATCGGGATTGCCGAACGAGAAGTTCTGCTTCGAGGGATTTCTCCCCCAGAAGAAAGGACGGCAGACACGACTGAAGACATTGGCGGAAGAACACCGCACGATGGTGTTTTATGAATCACCCCACCGTCTGTTGAAGACGTTAACACAGTTTGCCGAATATTTCGGTGCTGAACGTCAGGCAACCGTGTCGCGTGAAATATCCAAACTCCACGAAGAAACAGTTCGGGGCAGTTTGGCTGAATTGATAGAACACTTTACCGCTACCGAACCCCGGGGCGAGATTGTGATAGTATTAGCAGGAATAGATGATTAAATAACTTCATTAAAAAACGTAAAACGTAAACGTATGAAAAAGTTAGCTGTTTTATTTGTATGCGTAGCCTTGTTGGCTTCGTGTGATGGCTTTAAAGGTGGAAGTAAAGACCTGAAAGCTGAAAATGATTCTCTTTTGATGGAACTGAACCAGCGCAATGCTGAACTGGATGATATGATGGGGACTTTCAATGAAGTTCAGGAAGGTTTCCGTAAGATCAATGCTGCCGAAAGCCGTGTTGACTTGCAGCGTGGAACCATCACTGAAAACTCTGCCAGTGCCAAGCAACAGATTGCTTCTGACATCGAATTCATCTCCAAGCAAATGGAAGAAAACAAAGCGCAGATTGCAAAGTTACAGGCACAGTTGAAGAATAGCAATTACAATTCTGCACAGATGAAAAAAGCTGTTGCCGCTTTGACTGCTGAATTGAACGCTAAACAACAACGTATCGAAGAGCTTCAAACAGAACTGGCTTCCAAGAATATCCGTATTCAGGAATTGGATGCTGCTGTTAGCGATCTGTCTGTAGCAAAAGAAACTCTGGCCGCAGAAAACGAAGCGAAAGCTAAAACCGTTGCTGAACAGGAAAAGAGCCTGAATGCTGCCTGGTTCGTATTTGGTACTAAATCTGAGTTGAAAGCTCAAAAGATTCTTCAGAGCGGAGACGTGTTGAAGAGCGCTGATTTCAACAAGGATTATTTCACGCAGATCGATATCCGTACAACCAAAGAAATCAAGTTGTACTCTAAACGTGCTGAATTACTGACTACTCATCCGACCGGTTCTTATGAATTGGTAAAAGATGATAAAGGCCAGTTGACATTGAAGATTACTAATCCTACTGAATTCTGGAGTGTATCCAGATACTTGGTTATCCAGGTAAAATAAGGTAGATATCCCTTTTGAATTGCCAATGTGCTGATTCCTGGATTAAAGAAATTAGCACATTGGCTTTTTTGTTTCTTATTATACGCATAACTACTGATGAAATATAAAAATCTTTTTTTTGATCTTGATGATACCATCTGGGCTTTTTCTCAAAATGCCCGTAACACCTTTGAGGAAGTATATCAGAAATATTCGTTCGACCGCTATTTTGATTCATTTAATCATTATTATACTCTTTATCAACAAAGAAATACCGAACTCTGGGTTGAGTACGGTGAAGGAAAGATAACGAAGGATGAATTGAACAGCCAACGTTTCTTTTATCCTTTACAGGCCGTGGGAGTGAAAGATGAAGCGATCGCTGAACAGTTTTCGAGAGATTTTTTCGCTATTATCCCTACTAAAAGTGTTTTAATGCCTCATGCAAAGGAGGTATTGGAATATCTTGCTCCCAAATATAACCTCTATATCCTTTCCAATGGGTTTCGTGAATTGCAATCACGTAAGATGCGTTCGGCAGGAGTGGACGGGTATTTCAGAAAGGTGATTCTCTCGGAAGATCTCGGAGTGCTGAAGCCTTGGCCGGAGATATTCAATTTTGCTTTGTCTGCTACTCAATCCGAGTTGCGCGAATCCTTAATGATTGGTGATAGTTGGGAAGCGGATATAACCGGAGCGCACGGAGTAGGGATGCATCAGGTTTTCTACAATGTGACAGAACGGACAGCTTTCCCTTTCCTCCCTACTTATCACATCCATTCCTTGAAAGAATTAATGGATTTATTATAGGTTTTCTGGATTAAGTCGTATTTTTGTTGCGTTTTAGTTTTGCATAAAATACGATATAATCATGGATAGTACGCTTCTGCCTTTCGCCTTACTTTGTTTCACTTCATTCTTCACGTTGACCAACCCGTTGGGAACGATGCCTGTCTTTCTTACCATGACTCATGGTATGACGGATAAAGAACGTCAGTCTATCGTACGTCGTGCTACTATTGTGTCGTTTATTACATTGATGGTATTTGTCTTTGCCGGGCAGTTTCTTTTCAAGTTCTTCGGTATCTCTACCAATGGTTTCCGTATTGCCGGCGGGGTGATTATCTTCAAGATAGGCTTTGATATGCTTCAAGCCCGCTATACACCGATGAAGTTGAAGGACGAAGAAATCAAAACGTATGCGGATGATATCTCTATTACTCCTCTCGGTATTCCTATGTTATGCGGTCCCGGAGCGATTGCCAATGCAATCGTTTTGATGCAGGATGCGCATTCTTATGAAATGAAGGGGATATTGATCGGTACTATCGCCCTGATTTATCTGCTGACTTTCTTTATTCTTCGTGCTTCCACGAAATTGGTAAAAGTCTTGGGTGAAACGGGTAATAATGTGATGATGCGTCTTATGGGACTGATTTTGATGGTGATTGCAGTGGAATGTTTCGTTAGCGGATTGAAGCCGATTCTGGTGGATATTGTGAGAGAAGGAATGATTCCTTGATGAATAAGAATATGAGGGACGGAGAGTCCCTATAATGAAACTTGCCCCTGTTACAAAAAGATTTGTAGCAGGGGCAAGTGCTTTAAGATATGGTTTTTAGACATTTAGCATGTCTTTATGTGACCTTTCTGTGGCTATTTTCCTTTGGGATATACATAATGTGTATTTGCCCATTTGTTCCATTCGTCTACCAGTTGTTTTAGAATCTTGGGATTTTCTCTGGATAAATCAACACGTTCTGTACGGTCTTTCTCCAAGTTGAAAAGTTCCCATACTTTAGAGTTCTGGTCTTTAACGGCTTTCCAGTTTTTCCACCATACTACACAGTTGTCAAAGTGTTCACCAAAAATATATTCGTGCAATTCGGTGTCTGTATTGGTTAGTATCGGTAGCATGCTTGCGCCTTCCAAAGGAATGATCTCATTTCCTCCGTGATAAGTCTTCGGATAGGTCGTTTCCGCTGCATCGATGAAGGTTGCCATAATGTCGGGCAGGAAAGCTCTGTTGTGTCTTATCTCGCCATTGTATTTTGCATACTTGTCGGGCCAGGAAATAATCAATGGAGTGGAGGTCCCGCCTTCATACGCTCTTACTTTATACTTACGGTATGGAGTATTGCTAACCTGTGCCCATGGCAGACCATAAGACGGGTTGACCCATTCATCCGGATTATTAATCATATCGATGGTTCCGAAACCTTTCTCACGATGAGGCTCGGCACATGCACCATTATCCGACAAGAAAATAAGTAAGGTGTTATTCAGTTCCCCTTTTTCTTCCAGATACTTTATTAACCGTCCCACATTATAATCCATACAATGAACTTGTGCCGCATATACTGACATTCTTCTATCCAGTTCTATTTGTTCATCTTCGGTCAGTTCGGACCATTGGCGACCCTCCCATTGAGCAAGATCCCAATTTTTGTCCACCAATCCCATTTTAATCATACGTTTCAAACGGGCTTCACGTACTTTCTGCCAACCTTTCCGGTACTTGCCTACAAACTTGTCTATATCCTCCTGTTTAGCATGTAACGGCCAATGGGGAGCGTTGTATGCCAGGTAAAGGAAGAACGGATTGTCATCTTTGGGGCGTTCGTCGACAAATTTAATCGCATAATCAGTAAATGCGTCAGTAGTGTAATAAGGTTGTTCCGGTGGAGGCAACTGTTGATTGTCTAAAGTCAGATTGCGATCTCCATGAGGTTGCAGATAACTGCAAGCTCCTGACAAGATACCATAAAAATGATCAAAGCCACGTTGCAACGGCCATTTTTCCTGTCCGTGCATGCCTACATGCCATTTCCCCGACATATAGGTGTGATAACCGGCTTCTTTCAGCACTTCTGCTATGGTGACCGAATTACGGTTCAAGTATCCCATGTATCCGTGCACTCCATGATCTTCGGCAGAATGAGGATCTTCGGACATCATTCCGATACCTGCCTGTTGGGGATAAAGTCCGGTCAGTAGACTGGCACGGGAAGGGCAGGAGCGTCCTGTGTTGCAGAAATGGGTAAAGCGTACTCCTTTTTTTGCCAGATTATCTAGATTGGGCGTAGGAATTTCTCCTCCGTAGCACCCTAGATCGGAATATCCCATATCGTCCACCATGATTAAAACAATGTTGGGCTTTGGGTCATTCTGGGCTGCTGCATGTAGGGACAGTAAGGATGCAGTTCCCATTAATAACATGTTTTTGTTTGTCATATAATTTTGTTTTATTTTTTTTGTCAGTATATTTATTTAATAAATATACTGACAAATTATTTCTTAGATGAATTATTTCAGTCTGAAAATTTCTGAATAGACAGCTTGGTCCGCTCCGTTCGCTTTTACACCGATGCGGGCGAATAGGGCTTTGGCTGACTGTACATTCTGGTTACTCGTAATATCCAGCGAAATATTTGTTACTCCGGGATTTATATTGGATAAATTTTGCCGGGCTATATTCGTGTTCTCGTCAACAAAAGTTGTTTTGCTGACGAGTAGCATTGCCTGGCTTATCTTGGCATCCTGTACTATTTGCTGTATATTGCACGTGCCGGATACGATGTTGTTATCTAATGTGATATTTTCGTCTGATATTGTAAAATAAGGGGTGACTTTTACTTCACATTGTGTTTTTCCTTTTACTTCCACATATATGGTATCGCGGTTATTCACCCAGGGACCGTTTTTGTCTTTAGTTACCAGTTTGTACGGACCATCGAAAAGTACTGCAGAGAAAGTTCCGTCCTGTGTGGCATACACGGTGATAGGATCATGGTTGGCATAACCATCCTGATACAATTGTAGTTGAATACCTCCGTTTGTACCTTTCAAACCGAGTTGTTTTCCCTCATACGTGATTTTCCCTTCCAGAAATGATTCGGGTTCGTCGTAATTGTCTAAACCGCAACTTACGGCAAGCAGGGAAAGTGAAAGCAAAGAAAATATAGTTCCTATTTTTTTCATTGTTTTACAGTTTTATGTTTTACTGATACGGATTTTTCACTAATAACGGGTTCTTGTTGAGCCAGCTGTTATCGAAGAAGTTATAATAGTTCTTCATCTGGAAATAGCGGGGGTAAGGAACCATGTAGGCTTTCTTTTTGTCGAATACCCACATCTTGTCATTGGCGCTGCCCGGATCATTAACCTGATAAGGGAATAGTTCGTAGAGCTGCGCATCCGGATTTTCCGAATTACCATCCCAGATTTCGTGAGCCAGGCGCCAACGTTTCAGATCCCAGTAACGATGATCTTCCAATGCAAATTCCACCCGATATTCGCGGACAATATCTTCAAATGTGATTGATTCCAGTTCGCTGATGCCGGCGCGTGCACGAACAGGATTGATGTAGTTCAACGGATCATCTTCTCCGGTTTTATTGAGCTCATAAGCAGCCTCACAAGCTATCATATATGCTTCTGAAATACGGAAACGAGGATACCACATGGTACTCATCTTCGAATTGGTAGAAGCACCGATGGTTTCGTCCAGGAATTTGCGGAAGAAGAAACCTGTTTTGTTTATACGGATTTCATTTGATTCCATTGGTCCGTTGATAGAAGTTATCAGGCGGTTATTGTCATCGTAAGAATCGGCTTTACCTATGATTTCTTTCCAATTTCCGTTTCCGTCGGGCACTTTCTGACCGGCTTGCAACACTACTTCACTACCTCTGAATTTGGCTCCCGGATAAAGTACGGTTCCCCACAACCGGGCATCTTTATTGGCAAAGGCATCTTCCGGCCGACTGTACATGATGTAATTTCCGGATTCATCCTTAACTTTGATTGTGCCGTCGCGGTTGTCTTTGTATTCAAATGCTTCTACCAGATTTAATACTGCGCCGGAATAACAACGTTCCTGATCTTCTGCTAGAGAAGCGGGAATATTCTTTTGTGTGAATCCATGGGTGGCTCCTGGATATGCATAATCTTTGGCCCAGATCACTTCATGATTATTCTCTTTGACACAGACTGCATTATAAAAATTCTGTCCCAGATCATTACGAACCGTTATGTCCAGGTTATAATAGGCAGAAGCTTGAGTTATCACTTCTTTGGCTGCTTCCAATGCTGTTTCGTAATATGGGGTAGCCATTTCCGCCGGAATACCGACTTCATTTCCTTCTGTGCGTATAGGAGCAACCATCTTGTTATTGTAGTTGGCCAATGATCCTGCATAAACGGCAGCACGTGCCTTTAACATCAGGGCAGCCCAACGTGTGGCACGGGCGGCATTGGTGGTGGGCTTTGTAGGCAGGTAATCTGCGATAGTGGCACATTCATTGATGATATAATCGTAGACTTCTGATTCTTTGGAACGGGGAACAGCCAAACCTGAAACATCCATCCCTGCCTCATATTCGTATACGTTATCATTCACAATAGGTACACCGCCTAAACCTCTGCACATACTAAAATATGCCCAGGCGCGTAAGAAGCGAATTTCGCCTTCATATCGCAATTTCTCTGTAGATTCAAGTACGGTTGTAGCTCTTAATCCCGCCAGGAACTGATTTAAATTACGAATATATTTATATGGATAAACTCGCCATTGATTGTCACTGTATTCCTGCATGTTATCACGGGCACCATCAGTCACGCAACCGTCGTCCACTTTAGTAAAGCTGGCGGGAGTGGCAAAACTTTGTCCCCAATTCTCTGTATCTCCATAAAAACCGGCCAATACGGAGTTTATCATTTTAGCATCGCTGAAGATCTGGTCATTTGTCAATATCTGATCGGGATCACGATCTAAAAAATCAGAACAAGATCCTAATATCAAAGTTAAACCCAATAACAGGTATCCTTTTATATATTTCATTGCTTTTAGAATTTAAGTGTTAAACCCAGATTGATAATTCGCATACTCGGGTAAGCTGTTCCGTTACCGGCTGAAACTTCCGGATCGATAGGTACATTGGTGAGTGTAAACAGGTTCTGTCCGGCAAGATATAACCTTAGACTGTTAATTCTGCATTTTTGCAGCCACTCTTTGGGGAAGGTGTAACCAAATTCCAGATTACGCAGTTTTAAATAACGGACATTGTACTTCCAGAAAGAGCTATCCCAATAATTACTATGGTTATTGGCATTGTTTCCGATTAATAATGTCGGGTATTTGCCAGGAATCATTTCACTGTTTGCATCAAAGATATCAGATAGTCTCCATGTATCTTCCATGTAGTAAGCCGGGTTGTTTCCATTATTGTTAAATGGAATCTTTTGGATTAATGACGGATTCCAGGTAGACATTCCCGCACCGGAGAAATCCAATGCTAAATCGAAGCCTTTCCATGCGAATGCAAGGTTAAAACCGAAGTTCAGAACGGGTGTGGAGTCTTCTTTGTATCCGATGGGGCGTTTGTCCATATCGTTGATTATGCCATCCCCATTTTGGTCGACGTACTTGATATCACCCGGGCGTAATGTCGTATTTCCTTTCTGGTCATTGTCAATCGGCCACGACGCAATCTCTTCCCAACTTTGGAACTGGCCATCTGCCTCGTATGCCCAGTTGACATTCCCGAAACGGTGCCATGTAGAATTACGATATTCATCCCATGAATTACTGAACTTAGGATTATACTGCTCCCAGTTGTAGAAACGGGAATAGGTGAAATTGGCACTGATAGAATAGTGAAAGTCATTGACCTTATCACTCCAACGTGCAAGCAAATTATATCCGGTATGAACATTGGAATTGAGATTTTCCTTGGGACGCTCAAAGCCCACTTCTTCCGGAAGTAATACGTCGTCACGGGAAGCCGGAATACCGGTTTTGATACGTCTGAAGAAATCTACGCTTCCTGATAAACGGTTATTCAGGAAAGCAACGTCGAGACCAATGTCCAGAATTTTAGCCTTTGCCCATGAGAGCGTGGTAACAGGCAGGTTTCGCGGGGTAGTACCAATGATATAGGAACCGTCGATTACTCCTCCTCCCTGTTTGTAATCGTAACCTGTCATGTAGTCGAAAGCACTGTAGCCGTCAACGTTGTCATCTCCTACCAATCCATAAGATCCCCGTATCTTTAAATCGCTGAAAATAGAAGCTATTTTTGATTCCTTCCAGAAGTTTTCTTCTGATATTCTCCAGCCTAATGAGGCGGAAGGGAAGAACCCCCAGCGATGATTGGGCGGGAATTTCCATGAACCGTCATAGCGTGCAGAGAAGTCTATCAGATATTTGTTGGCGTAGTTGTAGTTGAAACGTCCCAGCCAGCCTAAACGTGCTTCCGTATTGTTGCCAGTATCTTCGTATTTGTCAATCGTATCATAATAGATCAGATGCAATGAGTTGGAAGCCGGGATGGCATGGAGCCAAGACTTTGGAGTGTCTCTTTTTATTGCTTCGAAACCAATTACCGCATTGATGGAATGTGCTCCGAATGCTTTTTCATAAGCCAGTTGAATGTTTGAAGTCAACTCTTCCACATAAGCATTCGTCCTTTCCCTCCAGGCACTGGCACGCCCACCTACATCTACATATTCGTCCGTTGCTTCGTCATATCTATAGACACGATAGGTATATTCTTGATTGTTAAGTAATTCGCTTGCAAAATAATATCCGAACAAAGCTTTGGCTTTAAGTCCTTTGATAATTTCATACTCTGCGTTCAGGTTTAATTGGGCCATTCGCCAAGTGTCTTCAAAGGTTCCGCTTTTCTCAAAATTCAATAATCCGAAGTTTAAGCCATTGTCAGAGCCTACTGATGCCGGATAGTTAGGATTGTCATTGGCAAACGGACGGACAGTCGGTAGATTGCGGTAGGTAGCTGCTGTCGGGTTTGAATAGTCGTCAGTTCCCGGTACACCCGGATTTTTCAGCTGTTTGATACGTCCGTTCATGTTCATGCCGATTTTGAATTTATCAGTGACCTGTGCTTCGACATTCATTTGTACGTTGTATCGTTTCATACCGCCATAATTGCGAATGGCAGATTCCTGATTCATGTGTCCGACACTGAAATAATAATTGATCTTGTCCGAACCTCCGGAAACATTGGCATTGACATAATATTGCGGAGAAGTCACCCAGATGTAATCATACCAGTTAAATGACACATAGCCTTTTTCTGTACCTTGACGCCATTTCTCCAGATCTTCTTTACTATATAAACGGGACGTTTTTCCCTGAATTGTTTCAGACTGTATGTAATTCTCTACATACGTTACGGCGTCTGCCGGTTCCGGTAAGCGTGATACATGTTGCCAGCCATAATAAGTATTTAACGTCACAGTGCTCTTGGTGTTTTTCTTTCCTTTCTTGGTTGTTACAACAATGACCCCGTTTGCAGCCCGTACACCATAAATGGAAGCAGAGGCATCTTTCAAAATAGAAATGGATTCGATGTCATTAAAATCAATGTTGTTGAACTGACCTTCATCGGACTGCACGCCGTCAATCACAAATAAAGGTGTTCCCATATTACGGATTTGCAGGGTAGTGGCATTTCCCGGGCGACTGTCTGCAGATCTGTAGTTCAATCCGGCTACCTTTCCGACCAGTGCTCCGGAAGTGTTTACCGCTGAAGATCTGCTTATATCATCAGCTCCTACGGAGGCAATAGCTCCTGTCAGGGTAGCCTTCTTTTGAGCAAGGCCAAAGCCAGTCACTACGACTTCATTTAATAATTTAGTGTTTTCTGCCATTATGATTTTGACATTTGTCTTTCCGGAAACTACGGCCAGTTCCTTAGTCTCATATCCGATATAAGATACTTGCAGTTGTGATTGTACCGGAACTTTTTCTAAGGAGAAGTTACCGTCAATATCAGTGATGACCCCATTGGTAGTTCCTTTCACTAACACGTTTGCACCAATTATAGGATTGTCCGCAGTGTCTACTACACGCCCTGTTATGCTCTGTAATTTTGTCTGTTGTGAAGGCAGGTCGTCAGATAATACAATCTGGAAATTAGGCTTAATCAGATAACTG
>UMHC01000455.1_pt1 | contig 13811 bp, 11 predicted proteins | sample 1965381 | NCBI WGS metagenome assembly UMHC01 (sample SAMEA4836083, study PRJEB28245) | human gut metagenome | biome: gut microbiome; material: fecal sample | place: Denmark | collected 2008 | reverse complement strand
CGCTCCAGCGACGCCATGGTGGTGAGGATGCAGGTGCGCAGCAGGTGGAAGGACTCATGCGCGCGCATCAGCTCATGCAGGTTCGCGGCCATGACCTCGCCGGTTTTCGATTCCACAAGGGCCAGCTTGGCCAGCGCGGTTTCCATGCTCCTGCCGCTGCGCACATAGCCCATGTAATAATTCATCACCTGGCGGATGGCGGCCTCGAACTTCTCCTGCCGGATGCCGTCCCGCACATGCAGGGGACGGAACACGCGCGCCTTTTCCGCTTCCAGCTCCTCCGCAAGCCCGGCTTCGTCCGCGGCGGGAGCTTCCTGTCCCGCGCAGAAGGCGGCGGCATGGCCTCCGGCGATATGCCCGCTGCAGATGGAGCCGGAAAAGTCGTGGAACATGCTCCCGCCGAACAGTCCCCTGACCGCGCGGGTTTCAAAGTTGTCCTTCAGGTACATGACTCCGTTGACGTAGATTTCCGAAAGCTCCACTTCCATGGGTCTGGCGCTGAAATCAATGCCTGCCTGTTCGCAGTAGTCGTTCCAGGTTTCCTTGTCGCCGGGCATGCTGTCATGCTGGAGGTGATGCAGAATATCCCTGTCGATATGGGTGAGATCCAGCACAAAGGGCGGGCCGTTGCCTTCCGCCTGCTCCCGCGCGGTGCCCTGCACCAGCAGGCAGCGCGGCCCGACTTCCATCATGGGATGGTATCTGGCCATGTAGCGCTCGCCCAGAGCGTTGACGGCCCTTGCGCCGCTGGACGTGATGCCGTTCATGCCGGGGCAGCCCCAGCCCTTGGGAATCAGCGTGGCTTCCTGCTCGGTGTCCAGAGTGATGATTTCCGCCCCCGCCTCATAGCCCAGCGCGATCTGGCTCCCGGTAATGAAGGGGGAAAACGCGCTGTTGAAGGCGTTGAGGGAGGAATTGACCGTCACGCGGCCCGCCAGCCTGCCCAGCGCCAGCACCACGGCCCGGGCGCGGATGACGTGAAAGCCCCCGTCCAGCACGTTGAAGCCCGCCGCGCCGATGACGCGCCCTTCCCGGACCAGCAGCCGCGTGCACTGGAAATATTCCAGAACATCCACGCCCCGCGAGCGGATCAGTCCGCCCAGACGCCGCTTGATGTATTTGCCGTTGTTGATGTGCGTCCACCAGCTCCCGGGCTGGCCGAATCCGGTGGTGCGGTAGAAGGAACCGTCCGGATTGTGCAGAAATTCGATATCCAGGCCCTTGAGCATGGCGATCATCTTCGGCATGGTTTCCAGCCACTGCGTCACCTGCGCGGGGGTGTACCCGGTCATGGGCGTGCAGTAAAAACGGATGGCTGTTTCCGCGTCGTCGCCGGGCGCGCCGGTATTCAGCACGGCCATGAAATGATCATTTCCGCCGCCGAGCGAACCGCAGCTCTCCAGCTTTCCCTTGTCCGCCAGCAGAACGCGGACGCCCCTGCCGCCCGCGGCAAGGGCCGCGCCGCAGCCGGACGCGCCCGCGCCCAGGACGAGCACATCGGTTTCGTGCGTCGTGGAACTGATATCCACGGGATATTCCATAAGAAAACCTCCTCGCTTTCTTTCCGGATCTGATATCGCTTATGGACTTTTCGCGGAGGTTCAAATAGTGCGTTTGCGTCATTTTTTGTATTTTTTTTCACGTTTCGCATGTCGTGTTCCCGCCGCGCCGCCGATTGCTTCCTCCGGCCGGGGGGCGTATGATGAAACCCGCTGTCGAAACAGGCCAACGAACTCACGGAAGGAATCGTGAAAAGAATCCTGAAACAAACATGCCGCTGTCTTCTGCTGGGCGCGGCGCTGCTGTCCGCCGCGCCCGCGCCCGCGCGGGACGTTCCGCCTCCCCCCCGCCCCGCTCTTCCCGCGCCTGGTCCGTACCCCGGAGGGCCTCATCCCGTCTGGCCGCGCCCTGACAGGCCGGGGCCGGATTACTCCCGGCCGCCTGCGCCTCCGCACCTGCCGGGCCTGCATCCCGATCCCGGCTTCCAGAGGCCGCCTGCTCCACGCCCGCCCCTGCTCTTCCCCGGCATGCGGCCCCAGCCCGGGTACCCGCCCCACCATCCGGGACGGCCCTTCCCCGACAGACCCCGGCCGGATCGGCCCATGCCGCCGCGTCCTCCCCACATGCCGGGATTCCGCCCCGATCCCGGTTTCCAGAGGCCTCCTGCCCCGCGCCCGCCCCTGCACTTCCCCGGCATGCGGCCCCAGCAGCCGCGCCCCGGAGGGGGCGTCTATCTCTACAGACCGCCCGAACGCTGAACGCAAGGCCGCGCGTATTGCGCTGAACACATCCCTGGAGCGTTTCGCATCTGAAAATATCTGCCGGGGTTGAGCGGAGCGCGGCCCATCTCTGCTCTCCCTCTCCGCAGCGCGCCTTGCTGTGTTCAACACCATTCCATGACAGAGCCTTTCAATGACAAGACGCTCTAGACTTTTCCGGCCAGTTCCTCCAGCCGGACGCGATCAAGGATGCGCAGTTCGTGCCGGGTGAACCTGCCCAGCACGTTCATCTCCCGCAGGCGGCACAGGATGCGGGTCAGTGTGGTGCGGTGCATGCCCAGCAGCAGCGCCAGTTCCTGCTGCGTCATGCCCGGAGCGAAACGGTCGCTTCCTCCGTGGCGTTCCGCCAGTTCGCATACCACACGGCACACCTGCGAAAGGGAATCCGCAAGAGCCTGCTCCGCAAGGCGCTGGGAGTGGATGACCAGATGCACGCACAACGACTGCACCAGATTGATCATCAGATCGGGATGTTCCGCCGCAAAGCGCGTATCCGTCAGGATCGCCGCGTCGAACAACGCCACTTCGGCGGCCTCCATGCAGGTAACCACGGTATTTTTCACATCGTCAGCCACCACGGAGGGCACGTTCATCAGCGAACCCGGCCCCGCGTACAGAATGGTACGCTCTTCTCCGCCCCGCCCCACATAGGAAAGCCGTATCCGCCCGGACAGGATGTAGTAAAAGCAGGGCCTGCCGTCTTCCTTCATGCCCGCGCCGATATCAATGGTCTGCCCTTTCCGGAAGGCGCGCCGCGAGGCGAGATGCAGCACGCGCTCCCACGGGGAGTTGAGCCTGCCCACCGTGGAGCCTTTCATGAGAATTTCCTTCATGACCTGAAACCTCCCCCCAGGGGGAAAAGAGTTCCCGACAGGATGACGGCGCCGATGGGAGCGCCTTCTGCGCGGCCTCTCCCCTGCGGGAAGAGGCGGCTGCGGATGGAAGCATGATCCGTTCTCTCCCGCTTTGCGTCAGGGCGTTCTCCCCGTCTGCCCTTTCCGGCGTCACGGCCGCCGTTCCGTCAGCGGTCAAGGCCGGTCGCAATTCCGCGAGAGCGCTTTGCGCCTGAACAGGCCTGCCGGCCGGCTCCTGTGTTCCGCCCGCCGGTTCACGTCTGGAGCCGGGGCCTGACGCCGCAGGCGAATTGCGGCGGCACCGGGGAAGGCGGCGCGCGCAGGAGTCTCGCCCTGCTCACTCCGCAGGGCATTTCAGCAGCGGAATGCTCTGGATGGCGCCTTGTCCCGAATCCTGCCGGAGAGCCGTGAATCCGGCGCGCTCCTGCCGCCGGTGTCCGGATTCAGCTTACAGCCAGACCGGAGCTTATGCCAGAAAAAAGCATGTTCCGGAGACATGACGGCTTGACATATATCAACTGATGTTGAATTATCAATCCATGCAGACGAACCAGGCCAGCAAAATTTTTGAGGCGCTTTCCTCCGATGTCCGGCTGGACATATTCCGGCTGCTGGTCAGATACGCGCCTGGCGGCCTTGTGCAAGGCGATATCGCCAGGGAGCTTGGCATACCGTCCACCAATCTTTCCTTCCACCTCAAGGCCATTGTGCACAGCGGGCTGGTGGATGTGGAGCGTGAGGGGCGCTTCATGCGCTACAGGGCCAATATTCCGCTTATGCTCGAAATTGTGGCCTATCTCACGGAAGAATGCTGTTCCGGCAACCCGGAGGCCTGCCAGAGATTCAGGGACGCAAGCCCGGCGAGGCATATTCTGCCCGGACGGCTTGATTGAGAGAGAGAGAACATTTTTTTTCGACAAAAATATCAACTGTTCAACATCTATTGATATGATAAGAGGAGAGGCATCCATGAACACAAGCGGCACGGCCTGCTGTTCCGGGACCGGGTCAAAGGCTCATCCGAAAAGCCCCAGGGGCTGGAACATCACATATCTGGCAGCAATGACGATCCTGGCCGTCTTCTGGTGGCTGGCTTACAGCCGCATTCTCCCGGTCGCGCACCGGCTTGTTTTCGGGTTGCTCGGCATGGCTCCGGAATCGCGCCTGGGCGCCGCGCTGGAATTTTTCATCTATGATACGGTGAAGATTCTTCTGCTGCTGGCGGCGCTGATATACATCATCGCCTGGATGCGCGCCTCGCTGAACATCGAGCGGGTACGTGACCGGCTTGCCGGGAAGCGGCGCGGCCTCGGCTGTTTTCTCGGCGCGCTGTTCGGCTCGATCACGCCTTTCTGTTCCTGCTCCAGTATCCCGCTTTTTCTCGGCTTTGCCGCGGCCCGCATCCCCATGGGCATCACCATGTCATTTCTCATAACCTCGCCGCTGATCAATGAAATTGCCGTGGCGCTGCTGTGGGGGCTGCTCGGCTGGAAATTCACGGCAGTATATGTGGCGGTGGGCATGACGGCGGGCGTCATCGGCGGCTTTGTCATGGACAGCATAAGGGCGGAACGCTGGCTGCAGCCGTTCATCATGGAAGCCATGAACAGCGCGCCCGCCCCGCAGTATGTCAGCGAAAGCGGGCAGGCGCGGAAGCTGACCATCAGACAGCGGCATATCTTCGCGTATGGAGAAACGGTTTCCATCTTCAGGCGCGTCTGGAAGTGGGTCATCATCGGCGTGGGCGCCGGCGCGGCGCTGCACGGCCTTGTGCCGGAAAACTGGTTTGCGGAACACCTCGGCACCGGTGAATGGTGGTCGGTTCCCGCTGCCGTGCTGGTGGGCATTCCCCTCTATTCAAATGTGACGGGCATCGTGCCGGTCATGGAAAGTCTGCTGGTCAAGGGCCTGCCTGTCGGAACGACGATGGCATTCTGCATGAGCGCCGTAGCGGCCAGCATCCCGGAAGTGATGATGCTGCGCCGGATTATGACCTTCAGGCTGCAGGCTGCCTTCATCGGCTACCTGTGGGTGATCTTCACCCTGACGGGCTGGCTGTTCAACTTCCTCGGTCCCCATATCTTATGAGCGTTTTGCTCCGGTTCCGTTCCGCAGATGCAGAACACTCCGAACTGACAGGAGGCAGATCATGGAAATCAGGATATTCGGCCCTGGCTGCGCCAGATGCACGGAAACAGAACATCTGATCAGGGAAATCGCCGCCGCCAGGGGCGGAGATATTACCGTGCAAAAGGTGTCCGACTTCAGGGAAATGATGGCGGCGGGCATTCTGTCCACACCGGCGGTCGCCATAAACGGCGTTGTGAAGGCCGCGGGAAGGGTTCCGGGCAGGGCTGAAATGGCGGCATGGATCGACGATGCCGCCGGCCCGGCCTCCGCCCGCGGCGAAAACTGCCGGAGCATGCCGGAACCGGAATGCTCCCGAAGCCGGACGGAGTAAGACGCATCTCCGCTTTCCTCATCCGCAGCCCGCTCCGTTCGCGCGGCAGGGAACAGCAAATCCCCTGTCCGATCCTGCCGGGGTTCGCCTGCGGATCGCCCTCCGGCAGGCACACCGGGCGGATTGCTGTTTCCGGATGATTCCGGACGGCAGACGCCTTCACCGGTTTTGCTGTTGAAAGTATCTGCGGCCACCCATGTTCCGGCCCGCAGCTTTCACGCCTGAAGCCGGAGCTTGACGCCGCAGGCGAGTTGCGGCGACACCGGAGAAGAGGGGCGCAGCGGCGTCCCCGCGAAGCCGTTGCGGACAGGGAGAGCGGAGACGAGTCCCGCTCCTCGCCCGACGTCCGGAACATTTTGGGGGAACATTTTCAAGCCGGAAACGCTCTGACACAAGCGCCCGAAATCCCATGCCCGCGAACCGCGGTCGTTTCAATTCGCGGGCATCCCTGCAACGTGGAAAGCCGGGACAGGCTTCTTTTCACCGGGAAGGCGGGAAACGCCTATTTCTCCATATCCCGCAAACAGCCGCGCACAAAGGCCACGGCAGAGGAAACATCCGTCACCTCGCCCCGGATCTGGGCCTGGAGCAGAGCTTCGCGGATAACCCCCACTTCGGGGCCGGGGGGAAGCCCGGTAAATTCCATGATCTCGTTGCCGTTGAGCAGCGGCTCCACCATTTCCAGAGGCTTTTCCGCCCGCTCGAGGTATTTGAGATTATGGTTGAAATTGGTGTAGTTGCCGTCCGCCTGCGCCTTGATGTTGGCGCGCGCCATTTCGATCAGCCGCTCGGTGTCGGGCAGGGAGCGGAAGCGGCGGATGCCGCGATCCGTCATCATGGACTGAAAGCGCAGCTGGTTGCGCACGAGATCGCATATGGTGTCGATATCTTCCGGCTCAAAGTGCATGCGGCGCAGAATCTTGCGCGTCACCTTCGCGCCCACGCGGTGATGCTGGAAGAAGGTCCAGCGCGCGCCGTTGCGCTCCGCCGTGTAGAGCTTGCCCACATTCTGGAAGAGCACGGCCACCACGCCGATCCAGTCGTGATGCAGCTTTTCCTCCGGATAGTAGCGCATGCAGTCGATGGTGTGCTGAAAAACGCTCTGCTCCTCATCCACCAGCTTGCCCTTGTTCTGACGCAGGGAGGCAAGCGCGGCGACTTCGGGAACAAGCCCGGGCAGAATGGCGGAATCCGCGAGGAGCTGCACAAAACGCCACATGTTTTCCGCCGCAACCTGCCGCCATTCATGCACGAACTCGCTGGCGGGCACATAGTCGGCAATGCGGCCCGACGCCTGCACAATGGCCACCCATGTGGCGGAATCCACAGGCAGATCATAGTTTGCCGCCATGCGCAGCACGCGGATGGCCAGCGTGTAGTTGCGGGCCAGCGTCAACTGCGGGATGCCGGCCAGCCGGACGCAGCCGCAGCCGACATCCTCGATCACCCGGTCGGAGTTGAGAAAGCTGCTCAGGCGCATGACCGCGCCGTATGTTTCCTCCGAGGCGGCGCGCAGGGCCTCCTGCATGTGCGGGGTGATGCGGCGCACCACCATCTCGGGATGGGACGCATCGCTGACGTCTGTGGGATAAAAACGGTAGAGGATGCCCGTTTCCTCGCTGAGCAGGGTGCCGATGACCTCTTCCTCGGCGCCGCGCACAAGGTTGGGAAACAGCTTGCCCAGCGTTTCAAAGTCAAGCTCGCAGGCGATATCCAGTTCCTTGAGGCCGGTCATGTCATGCAACTGGCTCTGAAGGGAAGTATTAATGATATATGCGTCGTAGCCGTTGCGCAGAATGGTTTTGCACAGGCTGGTCGCTTCCTTGATGGGCATGGAACGCTCCTTTCGCTTGCCGGCTTTCCGCCGGGCTGGCCGACTCTCGCATATTTTCGGCCGGACGGCAATGCGCGGACCGGCGCCGGTCCGCCCCGGCGGAGTCCCCTCCGCCTTCATGCCCTGGCGTGGATCAGCGAAGCCTCCGCATCCCTGTCCAGCGCTTCCCGCGCGCGTTCCGAAGGCTTGAGAAGCCTTCCCTCCGGCTTCGCTTCCGCTTCGAGTACCTCTCCCGGCGTCTCCAGCGTGAAGCCCAGAATTTCCACCCGATCTTCCAGCACGGCCTTTTTCCGCTCCCACGCCTCGGCCTGTTCCCGCAGGCGGCGTTCGCGGTCGTCGCGCGTGCTCTCGATGAACAGGCGCATCTCTTCCATGCGCGCTTCACGCGCCTTTTTGGCCGCCAGCGACTGCCGCAGCCATTCTTCGATGCTCTGCCGCACGGTGGGGGCGCTTTCCTTGAGGGGGCGGCAGACATCCGTATCCGGCAGCCCCGGCCCTTCCGGTTTCAGCTTTTCAATCCCGTGCATGACGACCTCCCCGGCTTTCAGCCTGTCCCGCGTGATCGGCGTCCGTCCCATTCTGCCCCGATCCGCCTGTTTTGCAAAGAACATTTTTCAGGCTCCGGCCGTTCTGCCCCGCGGGATGCCGGATGTGCGCCATGCTGTAATATTACAAAACATTACAAAAATATCATCTATCTTTCTTTATATTGCATCAAGTTTCATTACCTTCTTCTTTTGATATAAAAAATTGCAATTTCCAACTATGTTTGTCAAAAAAAATATACTTTTTTACTTTTTTAACCTTGCTTCTCCCGATATGAAACATTAGAGTTTTTTCATTGATGCATCCCCTGCGGCTTTCGGCGCTTTAGGGAAGAGCCGACAAAAAGTCCCGGGACGCGATTTCGCCGCACCGCGGCGCAACATTCAACTTTTTTTGCAAGGATATGGCATCATGAAAAAGCTTGTTACGCTTCTTCTGGCTGCGGGCATGGTATTCTCCGCCGCCAACGGCGCGTCCGCCGTGGAAATGAAGGTCTCCGGCAGCTGGCAGACTGCGTTCACCTTCTCCGACAACATGTACAACAGCAACGGCGGCGTGGAAAACGGCGCCAATGACGGCTCCTTCAAGGCCGCCCAGCGTGTCCGCGTCAACTTTGACCTGGTGGCCAGCGAATACCTGTCCGGCCGCGTGCAACTGCAGGTTACCGACGGCGGCAGCAACGAATACAACTGGGGCACCAACGGCGTGGGCGGCCCCGGCAGCAATGTGACCGCGCGTCTGGCCTATCTGGACTGGCTGATCCCCACCACCGACGTGCTGGTGCGCATGGGCCGTCAGGAAGTGGCCACCCCGTCCTACACTTTCGGTTCCTCCGTGCTTGACGACACCATCGACGGCGTGATGGTGTCCGCCCCGATTAATGACATGGTGGCCCTGAATCTTGGCTGGCTGCGTCCCGTGGCCGAACTGGACAAGTGGGGAGTCGAACACAAGCCTCACAGCAGCATCGACCTCGCCTACCTGGGTGTTGACGTGGCCGGCGACGGTTTCAAGGTGACCCCCTGGGGCATGGTCGGCTTTGTGGGCAGCGCGAACCGCGAAGGCTCCTTCGACATGGCCGGCGACGGACTCACCGAAAACACTACCGCCTACTGGGCCGGTCTCGGCGGTGAACTCACCATGCTGGACCCCTTCAAGTTCACGGCGGACTTCATCTACAGCGGCAATGACGCCGACCACACCGCCGAGCGCTCCGGCTGGTATGCGGCCCTGGGCGCGGAAATGAAACTCAGCGTCGCCACCCCCTTCGTGCGCGGCTGGTATGCCTCCGGCGATGACGCCGACTCCGAGGACAGCGGCCGCATGCTCTCCGTGGGCGGAGCGGCGGCATTCGATCCCTCCGGCATCTACTTCGACTACTTCAGCGCGATCTCCGGTACCCCCGACGTGTGCAGCGCCGCCGGCACCTGGGGCGTGCAGCTCGGCGTGAAGGAAGTCTCCTTCATCGAAGATCTGAGCCACCAGCTCTCCGTGACCTACTTCCAGGGCACCAACAACACCCAGCGTGTGCATGACAACTACTCCGCCGCGGCCAATGGCCCCATCGGCTACATGACCACCGCCGATTCCGCGTGGTCCATCGACTTCATGAACAGCTACAAGCTGTACCAGAACCTGACCGCGAACCTGCTGCTCTCCTACCTCGTGACCGACTTCGACAAGGACGTCTGGGGCCAGGATTACGACAACATCTTCCGCGGCACCCTGAACTTCACCTACGCGTTCTAGCCTTCGCCCCGCGCGGGGCAGGCCGTGACGCGTCCGTGAAGCACGGACAATGAAAGGAGCGGAAAGGGCTGAACCCTTTCCGCTCCTTTCATTGCGGGCAGTCGCGGTGCCCCTGGACGTCAGCGCGCGGCGCCTGCGGATAGGGAGAGCGGACCTGAGCCGCCCCGCTCAACTCCGCAGCGCATTTCATGAGCGGAATGCTCTGAAACTCCGACGGCCAGGGATTGCTCAGCACTATTCTGCAACAAAGCGTTTCCAAAAGACCGCTTTATTTTTCTCTCCGAATGACCTAGAGTGCCGCCGGACACAAATCTGACGCGCAACGGAAAAAATATTTCGGCTGCGGCGCAGATTTTCCGCGGACAAAACTTTTTCCGCACACTGACAACAGCATATCCGGGAAGTTCCCATGCGGTTCACGTCGCGTTTTTCTCTGAAACCCGTCATGATGCGCTGCTGCACGTCTTTAATGCTGACGGCATTCTGCACACTGGGAGCAGCATCTCCTTCCGCCGCCGGGGACTGGAGCGTCTTCGCCGGACTGGGCGGAGGAGACTGCCGCTCTCTCACCGCAGATTTCAGTCTGCGGCACACCCTTGATCCTCTGCATGAAAATTCCGTGCTTGAACTGCGTCCGCTGCTGGAGGCTTCCGGAACAGTCTGGAAGAAGTCCGCCGAGCATATATGGGGCGCCGGGGTGGCGGCAGGAGTGACCGCGGAGTTCAGACGGGAAGGAGCGTGGCGTCCCTATCTTTCCGGCAGTTTCGGAACCTTTCTGCTTTCGGCCGACAGAATGGGGACGCACAGGCTTGGAGGGCATTTTCAGTTCCGCTCCAGGGCAAGCGCGGGAATAAGATTCGGAGAGGGACTCCGGCACTGCATCCAGGCGGATGCCGCGCACTTTTCCAACGGCGGCATATATACTTTCAATTCAGGATTCAATACGTTCGGCCTTTCCTACGGCTTTCGGTTCTGAGGCTTCCCGCAAAACCGATGGAGGAAAATCCCGCCCGGACGCCAGCGGCACGCGCACTGCCGTGAAAACCGCCCGGGAAAAACTCGGACAGGGGGGGCTTCCCTCAGGGAGAATTGCAAAAGGACGTCTCGCCGGCTTCGCCGTCCTGCCGGAAACGCTTTTCCCCTGAAGAATGCCCTGCGGGGGCAGGCAGGCCCCCGCAGGCTCTCCCCGGCATTACCGGGGCATATGTTCCTCCGCCCCGGCGGAGGCGGGATCATCTTCCGACACTTCGTCTCCCGCATCGACCACGCGCCCCTGCATCCAGAACGCAAGATCCACCTCTTCGCCCTCCTTCGGCTCGTAGCCGTTGCAGATGCGCTCAGGGGCGAACATGAGCAGATTCAGCCATTTGTCGTCCTTCCCGAAACTTGCGCCGAAGCAGTAAATCTTCTCCTGCGCGCCTTCCGGCCCGAAATCGAAACTCTCCACCTTGCCGAGCGTCATGCGGGCCTCGTATTCCGAACAGCGCGCGGCAGGCTGGAGCAGATTGCTGCCCCGCAGGGGAATCTTGAGCGGAGGCACGTCCAGACGGCCCCTTTCAGGGTTGGCGTCCAGCCATTTCCTGGCCCACGCCTCATAGACGGGGCCCTGCGTCACGGTAAGTTCGTCCAGCAGCGCGCGCCGGATGCCGTAGCACAGCCCGGACAGATAAAACACCTGCGTCACGCCGGGCGTGAGATCCACCCTTGCGTCGCGGTAAAACAGCGGATCGAAGAACCAGATCGGCGCGCCGTCATCGTCGGGCTGGGCCAGCACTTCCCCCACGCGGCCCTGCATGCCGGTCTTGCCCTGCTTCCAGGGATAGGTCTCGACCACGGTCAGCGAATTGGCAAAGCCTTCCAGAAAGGGGAACACGCCCGCCGGGTCCAGGCGCGCGTCCTTGCGTCCGGCGAACACCACGCCCGCGCGCAGCAGCGATTCCCTGGGCCAGGCCATGAGAAAGGTTTCCCGCTCACCCTCTTCAATGCGCCAGATCGGGCGGGTTCCGCCCTCGGCTACCGTGGTTCCGATGACGCCGGGGATCAGATCGGGGGATTTCAGCAGGGTGAACCATTTGTCGCCCATGCTTTCAAGATGTTGACTCATCAGAAAATCCTTTATGGTTTGCCTCCCCCTTCAGGGGAAAAGAGTTCCTGAGCGGAAAATCGAATGCTTCGGCGCGTCTCCGGTCATGCCGGAAACCCGTCCGCAGAGCATTAGCATAAAGGCCGGCCGGGGTCTACGCGCGTTTTCCGCCCGTATTCCTTTCCGCCGCGCCGTCTTCCGATCCGGCCTGCCCTCCGGAGCCGCCGTTCCCATCCTCTTCCTCAAGAAAGGACGGATCGGGCATGCAGTCCACGCCCTTGCCCAGACCGCAGCGCCACGCATTCAGGATGCGCAGACTCACCAGCGCCAGCCCCAGCACGTTGAAGGCCACAAAAAGCCGCAGGTCCAGCCGCATCCCCCGGAGAAAGGGTTCGGCCATTTCCGGGCCGGCCCCATGCGTGCCGAGGTAGCGGGTCATGGTCGCGGACACGATGATCAGGCTGATCAGCATTCCCAGCGTGCGCATGGTGTTGGCCAGCCCCGAAGCCTCCGGGGTGTGGGAGGCATCCACGCTGCGCACGATGGAAAGGGTGTTCGGCCCGGCGAAAAATGCCAGCCCCACCCCGATGATGCACTGGGTCAGCCCTACAAATAAGAGGGAGGAATGCATGTCCAGCCGGGAAGAGAGCAGTATCCCCGCGCCGGAAAAGGCCAGCCCGATGGCGGATACCGGGTCCGGCCCGATGCGGTCGCTCAGTTTGCCCGCCAGGGGGGAAAGCAGGGACTGCGCCACGCTCTGCAGGGCCACAAAGGCCCCGGCTTCCAGCGGGGTGAGGAAGCGCAACTGCTGGAGATACAGCATGAAATAGTACAGCAGGCCGTTGATGGAGCCGAAGTTCACCAGCGCGGCGAACAGTCCGAGGATCAGGGAGGGATGCGCGGCGATGAAGCGCACGTCCACCACCGGCCGGGGCACGCGGAGTTCCACCAGAACGAACAGAACAAGGACGGCAAGCCCGGCGGCAAGGAACCAGCCCGCGAAGTCGTAGCGCCCCACGCAGCTTGCCCCTATGGTCAGCAGCACAAAGCCCGCCCCCATCACGGCAATGCCCGGCAGATCGAGTCCGGTCGGCACGGGAACCTGCCGCACCCTGACGGTACGGAACATGGCGATCCATGCCAGAACGCCCAGGGGAAGCAGCACGACGAAAAGCCAGCGCCAGCCCAGCGCCGTGGCGATGCCGCCGCCCACCAGCGGCCCGAGGGCGATGCCCACATAGGTGGAGGCCGTCAGCAGCCCCATGAGCCTTCCCTGCATGCTGCGCGGCGCAATGCTGATGAGCAGCGTGACCGAGGAGGTCGCCACCATGGCCGCCCCCGCGCCCTGAATGAAGCGCTGGCCCCACACAAGTTCGACATTTGGGGAAAAGGCCAGACTCAGACACATGACCAGAAAGATGGCGAACCCGTAAAGAAAGACCCTGCGCTGCCCCATGATGGCGATAAGCTGCGCCGCGACGATATTGAAAATGACCAGAGACAGGACGTAGACCGCGCTGATCAGGCTGAGATCGCCCGCGCTTGCGTGGAGATCGTTGCCTATGGACGGCAGACAGGCCCCCACGCCGGAAACCATGAATGCCACCATGAAATTGCACATTGAGAGGGCAATCATGGAAGAGCGCAGACCGGATTCGTTCATCGGAAATTCCTTTATGGATGGTAATGCGGCATGGAAGGGGGGCCGTGCCCGCTGCCGGGCGGAGCGGGGCACGGGCATCGGCAGCGGGGATGAGGAAGGAAGAAGGATCACGCGGAGGCTTGCGGACAGGGAGAGCGGAGATGAGTCTCGCCCCGCCCGGCTCCGCAGCGCATTTCATGAGCGGAACGCTCCAGCGACTGCCGCCCGCCCGTGTGGAACACCGGCTGTCCCTGCGGCAACGCATGTTGCCGCCCCGAGGCGGAACCGTACCTCCCGCGCAGCGCCGTCAGCACGGTTCCGCGGCAGAGCCTCATCAAAAATTCCTTTGTGGTTTGAAACCTC
>UMHC01021187.1_pt1 | contig 13925 bp, 9 predicted proteins | sample 1965381 | NCBI WGS metagenome assembly UMHC01 (sample SAMEA4836083, study PRJEB28245) | human gut metagenome | biome: gut microbiome; material: fecal sample | place: Denmark | collected 2008 | reverse complement strand
AAAAGTCCTTGACAATTTGTCTCTGGCAAGACCGCAAAATCCATCCTCATTTCCTGCGGTGCAAGACTGGCTCCGTTTGACATCAAGGAACTGCGTGACCTGATGGCATACGACGAGATGGAACTGGATATGCTGGGAGATCAGCGCACCGCAATGTTTGTTATCATCTCCGATACGGATGATACCTTCAATTTTGTGGTGTCGATCCTGTACACACAGCTATTCAATTTGCTTTGTGATAAGGCGGACGATGAACACGGCGGAAGACTTCCGTACCATGTGCGGCTGCTCCTGGACGAGTTTGCAAACATCGGACAAATCCCTAAGTTTGATAAGCTGATCGCTACCATCCGCAGCCGTGAGATTTCAGCTTCGATCATTCTCCAATCGCAGAGCCAGCTAAAGACCATTTACAAGGATGCCGCAGAAACCATCATCGGCAACTGTGACACGATGCTGTTCCTTGGCGGCAAGGAAAGTTCCACCCTCAAGGAGATTTCCGAAACGCTGGGCAAGGAAACCATCGACCTTTACAACACATCAGATACCCGTGGCAACAGCCCCTCTTTTGGAACGAACTACCAAAAGACCGGAAAAGAACTGATGAGCCGGGATGAGCTTGCAGTCATGGACGGCAGCAAGTGCATCTTACAGTTAAGAGGTGTCAGACCATTCCTGAGCGATAAGTTTGATATTACCAAACATAAGCGGTACAAGGAACTTTCGGATTTCGACAAGAAAAACGAGTTCGACGTAGAACGCTACCTGAAACACGAACTGCGGCTGCTCACCACGGAAGAATTTGACCTTTATGAAGTGGATGTGACCGAACAGGCACAAGGATAAGGAAGGAGGCTTTTATCAACAGCAAGCGATACACCCTCCCACCCGTTCGGGCAGACCCTGAACAGGTGATCCGTATGACCGACACGAAATAACCACCATCTATCATGTGATTCCAAAAGGCTGACTTTATTGAAAATGAAAGGAGAAGCCAGAATCGCAGGAAGCGGGCAGCACCGAAGATGTGCCAGCCCGCTTTCCTTTTGGAATCGCAAATATTCATCAAATCTGCGGTCTGGCGAAAATAATATATGGAATTCTTTAATCAGTCTATTACCGTTCTGCAGACTCTCGTTGTGGCTATTGGCGCAGGTCTTGGCGTTTGGGGCGTTGTCAATCTGATGGAAGGATATGGCAACGACAATCCGGGTGCGAAGTCTCAGGGCATGAAGCAGCTTATGAGCGGTGGCGGCGTCATTCTCATCGGTACGCAGCTGATCCCTCTGCTCTCTGGTCTGTTCGGCTAAGCACCCGCGATAGGAGGTACTCCCGCCATTGTTCGATAATATCTTTGCAGCCATCGAAAAATGGATGCGGGAACTTCTGACAGGAATGGTGGAGTCCAACATGAGTACGATGTTCACGGATGTCAATGAAAAGACAAGTGAGATCGCGGCTCAGGTTGGACGCACTCCACAAAACTGGAACAGCAGCGTTTTCAGTATGATTCAGAACTTATCAGAGTCGGTGGTGGTTCCGATTGCCGGAATCATCATCACTCTGGTACTCTGCTATGAGCTGATCTCGATGCTGACCGAGCGAAACAACCTGCATGATGTAGATACATGGATGTTCTTCAAGTATTTTGTCAAGGCATGGGTCGCAATCTATCTGGTCAGCAATACGTTCACAATTACAATGGCAGTCTTTGACGTTGGACAATCGGTAGTTAATTCGGCTTCCGGTATCATCAACGGCGAGACTGCCATTGATGTTAGTTCGCTGTCCATGCAGATGCAGGCGGCGATGGCAACCATGGAGATCGGTGAACTGGTGGTGCTGGCTCTTGAAACCTTCCTTGTCAGCTTCTGCATGAAAATTATGTCGGTGGTGATAACTGTCATTGTCTATGGGCGCATGATAGAGATTTATCTCTATACATCGCTTGCCCCGATCCCGTTCGCAACGATGAGCAACCGTGAATGGGGTCATGTAGGAACCAATTATTTCAGAGGGCTGTTCGCCCTTGCATTTCAGGCATTTCTGATGATGGTCTGTGTGGCGATTTACGCAGCACTGATTTCTTCGGTGCGGATTTCCAGCAATATGCACTCCGCGCTGATCGGCGTTGCAGCGTATACCGTGATTCTGTGCTTCAGCCTGATGAAAACGGGAAGTCTGTCCAAACAGATCTTCGGCAGTCACTAAAACCGGGAAAATCCGAGGAAAGGAAAGACAGCAGACAGAAAGCCGTATCCCGGCGGCGTGTCTGACTGTCATGGTGAAGAATGGCTTATGTGACGATCCCGAAAGACCTGTCCAAAGTGAAGAACAAGGTCTTTCTCAACCTGACAAAGCGACAACTCATCTGTATGGGCTTTGCGGCATCCATCGGTATCCCGTTCTACTTTCTTACACGGGAAACGCTTGGTACAAGCAACGCGGCGGCGGGCATGGTGCTGCTGATGCTCCCGGAATTTTTCTTTGCGCTGTTCGAGAAAAACGGGATGCACCTTGAAACCATCCTGACGAACTTCATCAATGTCCGTTTCAAACGTCCGGCGGTTCGCCGCTACGAGATCGAAAATCTGTACGAATATGAGCCGGAGAAACCTGTAACACCAAAAGTGAAGAAGGGAGGCATTATTGGGAAAAGAAAAGGATAAGAAGCCGCTGTTCGGTGGCATCTTCCAGAAATTCTTCAAGCCGTCTGCAAAGGCAGAAGCAAAAAAGAAGAAAGAGCATCACTTGACCGTGCAGCGGTCGATTCCGTATCTGGAAATGGGACGGGACGGCATCTGCCGGGTGGAGGAACATCTGTATTCCAAAACCGTCCGCTTCTATGACATCAACTATCAGCTCGCGCAAAACGAAGATAAGAACACCATTTTTGAAAGCTGGTGTGACTTCCTCAACTACTTTGATTCCAGCATCCGCTTTCAGCTTTCGTTCATTAACCATAAAAGTGATATGAGCGAATACAACAAGGTCATTCAGATTGAGCCGCAGCATGACCAGTTCGATGATGTACGCATGGAATATGCGCAGATGTTGAAACAGCAGCTTGCCAAGGGCAACAACGGTCTGGTTCGGACGAAGTACATCACGTTCAGCATTGAAGCCAAAAGCGTGAAAGAAGCAAAGCCCCGGCTGGAGCGTATCGAAACCGATATTCTCAACAATTTCAAGGTGCTGGGCGTAAAAGCATATCCGCTGAATGGTGTGGAACGCTTACAGATCATGTACGAGATGTTCCATCAGGAGGAAGAACGGAAGTTTGAGTTCAGCTATGACCGCATCCTGCAAAGCGGCATGACTACCAAGGACTTCATTGCTCCGACCAGTTTTCTGTTCAAGAGTGGCAAGGACTTCCAGATGGGAGATACTATCGGCGCAGTATCCTATCTGAACATCCTTGCCCCGGAACTGACGGATAAGGTTCTGGCAGAGTTTCTGGACATGGACAAGAATCTGGTGGTCAGCATCCATGTGCAGTCGGTAGACCAGCTCAAGGCAATCAAACTCATCAAGGGCAAGATCACAGACCTTGACCGCATGAAGATTGAGGAACAGAAAAAGGCGGTGCGTTCCGGCTATGATATGGAAATTATTCCGAGCGACCTTGCGACTTATGGCGGCGAGGCCAAGAAGATTCTGGATGATCTGCAGAGCCGCAATGAGCGTATGTTCCTTATTACGGTGCTGTTCCTCAATGCTGCGAAAACCAAACAGGAGCTGGATAGTGCAGTGTTTCAGACGGCTGGTATCGCTCAGAAGTTCAACTGCACATTGAATCGACTGGACTATATGCAGGAGCAGGGGCTTATGAGCAGTCTGCCGCTGGCCAATAATCTGGTTCCCATCAAGCGGGCATTGACTACAACTTCCACCGCCATCTTCGTGCCGTTCACCACACAGGAACTTTTCATGGAGGGCGATTCCCTCTACTACGGTCTGAATGCAGTGTCCAACAACATGATTATGGCAGACCGAAAACAGCTCAAAAACCCGAACGGTCTGATTCTTGGAACACCGGGCAGTGGAAAGTCGTTTAGCGCAAAGCGTGAAATGACAAACGTGTTCTTCACGACAACGGACGATATTATCATCGCAGACCCGGAAGGCGAGTATTATCCGCTGGTCGAAGCCCTGGGCGGGCAGGTCATTCATATCTCATCCACCAGCCGGGACTACATCAATCCGATGGACATTAACCTGAACTATGCTGACGATGATAACCCGCTTGGCATGAAATCGGATTTCATCCTTTCCCTGTGCGAACTTATCATGGGCGCACGGGATGGCATGGAGCCGGAAGAAAAATCTGTCATTGACCGATGCCTGCCGCTGGTCTATCAGAAATATCTGAATGACCCGAAACCGGAAAATATGCCGATTCTCGGTGATTTATATGACTGCCTGCGGGAGCAGAAAGAACGGCAGGCGCAGCGTATCGCCACGGCATTGGAAATCTACGTCAATGGTTCGCTGCGGGTGTTCAACCACCAGACGAATGTGGAACTGGATAACCGCCTTATCTGCTTTGACATCAAAGAATTGGGCAAGCAGCTCAAAAAGCTGGGTATGCTCATCGTGCAGGATCAGGTGTGGAATCGTGTTACCATCAACCGCAATGCAAAGAAAAATACACGATACTACATTGATGAATTCCACTTGCTCTTAAAGGAAGAGCAGACTGCCGCATACAGTGTTGAAATCTGGAAGCGTTTCCGAAAATGGGGCGGCATCCCTACGGGCATCACGCAGAACATCAAAGATCTGCTTGCCAGCCGGGAGATCGAGAACATCTTTGAGAACAGCGATTTCATCTATATGCTGAATCAGGCATCCGGTGATAGGCAGATTCTTGCAAAGCAGCTCAACATTTCGCCATTCCAGCTTTCCTATGTGACGAACAGCAACGAGGGCGAGGGGCTGCTGTTCTACGGCAATACCATTATTCCGTTCAAGGATAAGTTCGATACTTCGCTGAAACTTTATGGCCTTATGACCACGAAACCGAATGAAATTGCAAAATACAGGGAGAAGAAAGACGCATGATGAACGAGAAAAAACTGAGCCAGATGATCCTGAAGCTGCATGACCGTGCTGAGGCAGCAAAATACGATGGCGATTCCAGCCCGCCTTATCAGGAAGTGGAAATGCTGAATTTCCACGATGAGGAATCGGTGGTGCATACGGTGCTGGAGGACTTTTACGCAGTCGGCGCACTGGCAGATGAACTGACCCACGGATTCCACATGGAAGAACGGGGCTACATCGACCGCACAGAGGTCAATTCCCGGCTGATCGCTTTTGCCAGAGAGCTGGAGCGCATTCTCGATAAGTGGGAGACTCATGCAACTCTGATTGCGTGAGTTTCCTGCCGGATGGGAGGTGAATCCAATGGCAGACAAGCGATTCCGGGGCAGAGATAAAATCGTCCAGAAAATGACCAAAGACGGTCTGGTGGAAGAGAATCTCCGCACCGGGGAAACCAAGTCCGCAGTTGCAGAAGAACCGCCGAAGCAGGAAGATTCGGAAAAAGACGCTGTGGAAAGTGCAGAAGAAACCCCTGTTGTGGAAGAAGAGGTGTGCATGGATGCTGAGGAGGGAGAGGAGGAAAAGCCACGGCGCAGCACAGCCAAACAGAGTACAGAGTATTATAAAGCCCATCAGGAGGATGGCAAAGCGAAAGAAAAAGATGCTTCGCCAGTGGACGAAGATGCAGAGCCTGCGCTGAAGAAAAAGGGCCGCTTATCCTTTGATGATGAGCAGCAGGGCGGCATCGTCCGGGGCGCAGGGCTGGGCATTAAGAAAGTGGCGAAGAAAGGAGTGGATACTGCCACTGGTTTTGCCCATAACAAGGTGCATCAGGTCGAAAAGGAAAACTCCGGTGTGGAGTCGGCGCACAAGAGCGAAGAAACGCTGGAAGGATTGTACCGTTTCTCTAAAGGCAGGAAAAAGACCAGAGAAAAATCTGCCAGAGCTGAGAAGAAAGTCGAGGTTGAGAAAAAATCCAGCCGTCTGAAATTTTCGGAGAGTGAGGGCGGCATGGCCGAAGAAGTGGCAGAAACGTCACTGAAAAAGAAACCGCACTTGCCACCACCGACTGCCGCAGGAGGTGAAGCAACAAAGACAGTCGGTTCAAAATTCTATCAGAAAAAGCAGTATAAGGATGCCTATGCAGCAGCCAAGCGAGGTCGGAAAGCTGGAAACGCTGCCAGCAAGCAGGCGGCAACGGCGGCGAACACGCTTGCCGAAAAAGCAAAAGCGGCGGTGCAGGAAATCGTTGTGCAGAACAAGACCCTGTGGGCGGGACTTGGCATCGCAGCACTGATGCTCATGCTGATTATGGGCGCATTTTCAAGCTGTTCCGCAGCGATCCAGGGAACGGGTAGCACCTTTATCGGAACGACGTATCCTAGTAAGGATGCTGACATGAAAGGTGCAGAAGAAGATTATCTGGAACTGGAAAAGAAGCTGGATGAGCAGATACGGCAGATGGAGTCCACGCATCCCGGCTATGACGAATACCGTTACCAGTTGGATGAGATCGGGCATGACCCGTATCAGCTGATCTCTCATCTGACTGCCGTATATGAGCAGTTCACCAGAGGACAGGTGAAAACCGTCATCAAGTCGCTGTTTGAGCAGCAGTATCTCCTGAAAGTCTGGGAAACGATAGAGATTCGCACACGCATGGAAACCAGAGTAGGGATTCGGCCAACGATTGACGCTTTTGGAAACGTCAGCATGGAAACCTATACCTATCAGGAAGAAGTGGAGTATGAGTACAAAATCCTCAACGTCCTGCTGAAGAACAAGGGCTTTGACACCATTGCCAGAAAGAACATGGATCGGAAGCAGACTGGGCGGTATGATGCCTACAATCTGACCTATGGCAATCGCCCGGAACTGTTTGGCGCAGGCTCACCTACATACAGCGGCGGCACAACAGGAAGCATTGGCTCTGGCGGTTCGGGTGGAACAGGCGGCAGTTCCGGCGGTGGTTTCCGATATGATATTCCAGAAGAAGCCCTGTCGGATGAAAAGTTTGCAAGGATGATTGCAGAAGCCGAAAAGTATCTGGGTATGCCGTATGTGTGGGGCGGAAGTTCGCCCAGCACCAGTTTTGATTGCTCTGGCTTTGTCTGCTGGGTCATCAATAACTGCGGCAATGGCTGGAATGTCGGACGCACGACAGCAAACGGACTGCGCGGCAAGTGCAGCTACGTTTCTCCTGCAGATGCACAGCCGGGTGACTTGATCTTCTTTGAAAAAACCTATAATACCGTCGGCGCGTCGCACGTTGGCATCTATGTCGGCAACGGCATGATGATCCACTGCGGTGATCCGATTTCTTATACCAGCATCAATTCGACCTACTGGCAGAACCACTTCCTTGGTTTTGGCAGAATCAAATAGAACGAGAGGAGGCACGAAATGAGTAAAAAGCTGAAGAAGTTTTTGAATGATGCAGAGAAAACCGAAAGCAAGATCGCGGAACTGGAAGAGTACCTGAGAAATGTCCGGGCGGCACAGAAAAAAGAAGAGGACAATGAGATCGTCCGGGCTATCCGCAGCACAAAGCTGGGTGGGCGTGACCTGCTGGCATTGCTGGAAAATATCCAGGCGGGGAATGTGACGTTCCAGACAACTGTAAACCACGAGAACAAGACTTCGGAAGAAGCAGAAATGGAGGATGCGATTGCGAAAGATGCTTAAAAAGCTGGGTATTGTGATTCCCAGTGCAGTGCTGACCCTGCTGATGGCGGTAGGCTTTTCCACTCCGGCATTTGCCTATGTGGAGCCGGAAGTCAAGGAAGAGCCTGCACAGGTCATTGAGGAAGAGGAACCCACCGAGGAAGAGGAACCCACCGAGGAAGAGAAGATTCCGTTCACCATTGCGGGCAATGGCGAGGTGGAGGATAACATTACGGACGATTCCAGTAAAGAGTTCTTCACGGTCAAGACCAAGGGCGGAAATACCTTTTTTCTAGTGATCGACCGGGCAAGGAACAGCGAGAATGTGTATATGCTCTCCATGATCGATGAATACGATTTGCAGGAGTTTCTGACCGATGAGGAACGCAACGGCAAGGAAGAAGAGAAGCCGGCAGTCGTGCTACCGGAAACCAAACCTGAGCCGGAACCGGATGTCGAGATCGAAGAGCCGGAACAGGACGATGGAAAGCTGACCAAGATTCTGGCAATCGTATTTGTTATGGGTGTAGGTGGTGCAGGCGCATTCTTCTATTTCTACATTTATAAGCCGAAGCAGAGTGAGCCGGAAGTATCGAAAGAAAATCTGGAATATGAAGCTCTGCCGACAAAGAATGAGGATGAGGAAGCAGGGCAGGACGCAGAAACCGAAGAATAACGTGAAAACCGTATAATCTAGTGGTGCAGGGATGGTCTGATTCGGACTGTCCCTGCTTTTTTCAAACAAGCAGGAGGACACATGAAATATCTTGTGATAGCAGAAAAGCCGAGTGTGGCACGTTCCATCTCGAAAGTGATCGGTGCATACAAACATGAGGACGGGTATCTGGAGGGTGGGGATTGCGTGGTGAGCTGGTGTCTGGGGCATCTGGCAGAGTATGCAGCCCCGGAGTATTACAATGAACGCTATAAAAGCTGGCGGTTTGATGATCTTCCGGTTCTCCCGGAAGAATGGAAATTGTTGGTTTCGGAAGATAAGAAAGCGCATTTCAATATCCTGCGAAAGCTCCTCCGAAGCAAAGATTTTGATTATGTGGTAAATGCCTGCGACGCAGGGCGTGAGGGCGAAGCAATCTTTCGCCGCGTGTACGGTCTGGCAGGCAGCAAACTCCCGGTCAAACGGCTGTGGATTAGCAGCATGGAAGATTCCGCTATCCAGCAGGGCTTTGATTCCTTAAAGGATGGCGCAGAGTATGACAACCTGTTTGCCGCTTCGGAGTGCAGGGCAAAGGCAGACTGGCTGATTGGTATGAATGGCACACGGGCTTTTACCAAGAAATACGGCAGGCGGCAGACCATTGGACGGGTGCAGACTCCGACACTGGCAATGCTGACGGAACGGCAGAACAAAATCCAGAACTTTGTAAAAGAGCCGTATTACAAAGTAGAAATCACAGGAAATGGCATCGTGGCAGAATCGGAACGGATGGCACAGGAGCAGGATGCGGATACCATGCAGGTAGCTTGTGATGGACAGTGTGCCGTAGTTGGCAGCATCGAGCGCAAACGGAAAGAACAGTCTGCGCCGAAGCTGTATGACTTAACGACCTTGCAGCGAGAAGCTAACCGCTATTATGGTTTTACCGCCAGTCAGACTTTGAAGATCGTACAGGAATTGTACGAAGAAAAGCTGGTGACATACCCGCGAACGGACAGCCAGTACATCACGGAAGATATGCAGCAGACCATGGCAGATTTGCTCAAACACTATGGCGGCGAAGCAGATGGAGTAAAGCAGGTGGTCAATAACAAAAAGGTCACTGACCACCATGCGATTCTGCCGACACTGGAAAGCTGCAAGCGTGGGTCAAACAGCCTGTCCGGGGATAAGGAAAAGGTCTTTGCTCTCATCGTCTGGAAGATGCAACAGGCAGTACAGCCGCCATACATCTATGAAGATGTTCTGGTAACAGTATGCTGTCAGGACAGGAAATTCACTGCAAAATACAAAAATGTCTTGCAGGCGGGACATACCGCAATGCCTGTTCCGTTTGCAGAACAGGAAAAAAGCAAGGATATGGCATTCCCCAAGAAACTGGAACAGGGCGAGGTGATTCCTGTGGTGAGCGCGGAGAAAAAGCAGGGCTTTACATCTCCGCCGAAAGCATTTACCGAAGACACCCTGCTTTCTGCAATGGAAAGCGCAGGCAACAAGGAGTTTGAAAAAGACACGGAAAAGAAAGGACTGGGAACACCTGCGACCCGTGCAGTGATTCTGGAAAAGCTGGTATCTTCCGGCTATGTGGAACGCAAAGGCAAGCAGATTCTTCCCAGTGCAGAGGGGGTTACGGCAATCGCAAATATCCCGGATTACCTGAAATCGGCAAGCATGACCGCTGAGTGGGAAAATGAACTGCTGCGGATGGAACGGGGCGAAACAAAGCCCGCCGACTTCATGCAGGGCATCGGTGGATTGCTGGAACGAATGCTGGCAGACCTCCGGCAAATTCCGACCGTACAGGAATCACCTATTTATAATAAGGTATCTATCGGGAACTGCCCGGTATGTGGAAAGCCCGTCTGTGAAGGCAAGCTGAATTTCTATTGCTCTGACCGGGACTGTAAATTTGCCCTCTGGAAAGAAAGTAAATACCTTTCCGGCATGAAAAAGACGCTCACAAAGAAGATGGCAACTGACCTTTTGAAGAAAGGACGTACCTATGCAAAAGACTTCTACTCTGCCAAAAAGGACAAGACCTTTGCCGCAGACCTTGTTATGGCAATAGAAAATGGCAGGGCGCAGTACAGTCTTGAATTTCCGAAAACACCAGCTAAGAAGTAAGGAGGGAACGATTGGCGAAATTTAACGATATTCGGGAACTTGCCCAGCAGAACGCACGGTGGGTAAGCAATTCTCCGAAAGACTGGATGAACTATCTGGATGTGGCGGCACGGCTGTACCGCTATTCGTTCAAAGATACTCTGCTGATCCATGCCCAGCGTCCTGATGCGACCGCCTGTGCAGAGCTGGAAGTCTGGAACAAGAAAATGAACCGCTGGGTAAACCGTGGCGCAAAAGGCATTGCGCTTTTGGACGATGCCAGCCCACGGGCAAAGCTGCGCTATGTGTTCGACATTGCGGACACGCATCTGGTGCAGGGCGGCAGAACGCCGATCCTCTGGCGCATTAATGATTCGGAACACCAGCAGATGATCCTCGACCATCTGGCAGATACTTATGCTCTGACGCAGACGGACAGCATGAATGCTGCGCTGATGGAACTGGCACAGCAGTTGACCGCTGAAAATCTGGAAGAAGCGATGGATGGTCTGGAATATGAGGTGGCAGACACTTTTCTGGAAGGACTGGATGAAGATAACCTCCGTGTCCGTTTCCGGGAGTTAATGACCAACAGTATTTTCTATACCCTTTCCCGACGCTGCGAACAGGAACCGCTGGAAGTTTTGGAAGATGAGGATTTTATCCGTATTGTGGATTTCAACCAGCTTCCGGTTTTGACGTTCCTGGGCAATGCTGTTTCGGAACAATGTGAAGCGGTTCTCCGTGACATCGGACGGGAAATGCAGAAAATTTACCGAAAAGAAGTCACAGAACATCTTGCAAAAACTGCCGACAGCTTGTATAATACCAGTACGGACTTTAACGCATTAAAGCGTGAAACTGAAGCGAACATCACTGAAGGAGGAAAACCGTATGGAACTGACTTATCACCGCAAGGGGGACTACCTGTTTCCGAACCTGACCGTACAGGACGAGCCGATGAGCATTGGGAAGTACGGGATGCTGCGCAGGACTTATCTGAGGGAAAACAAGAAGAACTGGTATCAGAGTATGCTGATGAGCGGCAGGCTGAATCAGCATCTGGTGCAGATCGACGAGCAGGCGGAGAACCGGATGGAAGAACTGATCGAGAGCCTGAACGAGAAGTATCCGGCTCCGAACAAGGAAACCGAACAGATGGCATGGGTGGCACATCAGAACAATCTGACCGCGATGGCGGAAGAGATCGTGCTGAAGGAATTGGTGTACAACTAACCGCTGACACAACCGAACAGGATTTGAGCGAAGCAGAGGAAGAAATTGCCTCTGCTTTTTCTCTGCCCAGTCTGCCGACCGTGGAACAGCAGATTCGGGCAATCGAAGCTCCGATGCAGGCCCAGTATGCCGATGAGATCACGATTCCGGCAGAAGTTGTGGATGAAATCCTGCGGACGGGAAGCAATCGAAGCAAAAGCCAGCTCCGCCTTATCTATAACTTTATGACCGAACAGACCCCGGAAGAGTATACTGCTTTCGTCAAAAAAGAGTATGGCGAGGGCGGCAAGGGCTTTGAGATCGGCGTCACAAAATATGCAGTCTGGTTCGATGAGTTGGGTATGCAGATCGCCGTTGGAGATACGGTTCGGAACGACCCCAAAAACAAAGCATTTCTGTCCTGGGAAGATGTCAGCTGCAGAATCCATCAGCTTCTGCAGCAGGGAGAGTACGCACCAAAGTCTGTCCTGGATGCAGCCCGTGGCAATGCTCTGCATGAACACGCAGAAGCCCTAAGCTATATGGAACGCGATATGGCAGAGGGCGTGGCAGAGATGGTCTTTGCCGATACGTCCATCTTCTCCGGCGGATACCCGGAACTTACAGAACGACTTGCAAAGTTGATTGACCAGCCGGAATTTCTGGCTGACCTGAACGAACGTCTTTTGGGACTGGCAGAAGCCTACGCCGAAGATAAAAGCGTGATGCGGATGCCGTTCTATCGCCCGGACAAAGTATCCGAACAGTTTCAGAAGTTTGCCCTCCCGTTCCAGCCGTATCAGGCAAGAGAGGGCTTTCAGTGGAATGAGCAGGAAGTCTTTATCACGGAAGATGAGATCAATGCTTTCCTTGCAGGCGGCGGGCCGTATTCGGATGGCAGGCTGGCAACGTACAGTTTCTTCCTTACCCATACAGAGAAAGCAGAACGCGCGGCATTTCTGAAAGACCGATACGGTGTGGGCGGCAGCAGTCATGCACTTTCCCGTGCAGATAATTCCCATGCCAGCTATGACGGCAGAGGTCTTGAACTGGCACGGGGCATCTATGGAAAGCCGGATGCGCTGGTAAAGCTGAACTGGAACCAGGCGGCTGAACGAGTTGCAAAGCTCATTGACCAGAGTTTGTATCTGAAGCCTGCGGATTACAGCCGGATGCCGAGTTACGAGCGTGAGCAGATGGCAAATCGGGTAATCGGTTTCTACCATCGTCTGCCCGATGAAGTAGAGCGTCCATTTAAGCGGGAATTGCTGAATGAGGATGCCAGAAAGAAACTGCCCACCATGCTGGCTGACCCGGAACAGGCGGTAGAGCTTCTGGAAAAGATGGATGCAGCACTTCTTTCCGTGCCGCTGGATTCCCCGGAATATGCGGAAAAATCAAAGACGCTTGCTGAACTTCACCAGTATGTTGAGGGAACGTACACGATCTTCCCGGAAAAGAAAAAGGCTGTTGAGATTTCTGTTTCTGAGACAGGACAAATATCGCTTTTCGATATTTGGGCGCAGGAACAGGAATCGAAAGAGCATTCAACCACCGCAGTGGTTGAAGAACCCCAGAAGCAGGCGGCAAAGTACAGCAGAAATGTCGGGGATTATCTCTATCTGGAAGATGACTGCCTTTATAAAATCGAACGTGTTACGGATTCTCTGATCTATCTGAAAGATATGGAGCGTCCTGCATGGGCGGCGCGGGTGCTTCGACCGAACCAGTATGATGCAGAACTGGCAAAGAATCCGCTGAATGATTATCTTCTGGCAGGGCAGAAATCTGCATTGAAAGATAGTCGCTGTGTTTACAAAGAATGTCTGTATTCCATGCTGGATGCGGTGCAGCAGAGTGAAATCTATCCGTATCTCCGCAACCGCGATGTGGATGCAGACGAAGCGGAAAAGGAACTTTGGAACAAGATCGATGAGCTGTTAGAGCAGAATGCGAAAACTGCTCCGCTGTATCTGGAAGCAAGCCAGAACTGGGAAAACTTCAAAGACTGGTTGGTAGAAGATATTTTCCAGCGCACCTATCAGGACGTTATTACGGACAGACGGGATGCCGTTGCACTGTATCAGGATAGCAAGGACGCACCGCAGTGGGTGCGCGGCATTATGGTTCCGTATGCAGCGGAAGAAAAGGCCGTTGAGCCGACCTTGCAGCCCCTGCCGCTGGATGCCGTAAACGAATATAACGCGCTGAAAGAGCGTTA
>UMHC01038975.1_pt1 | contig 13928 bp, 23 predicted proteins | sample 1965381 | NCBI WGS metagenome assembly UMHC01 (sample SAMEA4836083, study PRJEB28245) | human gut metagenome | biome: gut microbiome; material: fecal sample | place: Denmark | collected 2008 | reverse complement strand
AAGAGGCATGTAGCCGAACTTATTTTGTTGAAACGCTAGAAATGTATTACGGAAAGCTATTAAAACGAATATTTGGATTTCAATTGTTCAAGAATCCGAATCATACAGTAGAACTGAAAATCCAGGAAGTGGCACGATACATAGAAGGCGAAAAGAAGTTTCTGGTTGGCAATCTGTATTGCGGAATGTTTGGCAAAAGAGTTGATTTCGATTATCCTTTGAAGTTTTGGATCAGTGACAGTAAATTGAATTTTTATCCGTTGAGGATGTATTCAGTTGAAGACTGGATCATGTTATTGAACATTCCGTATTGCCAGTATCAGTCTGAATTGAATCAATCAGGATTGGATTTCTTTGATTATGTATGCGCATATCGAAAAGAACCTAAAATCGAATATTTAGTGAAGGCAGACTTAAGTCAGTTTGTTTCTTGTCTTCGCGTTCTTGATCTAAGTCAAAAGAGCCTGGATAAGATATTTAAAGTTGATCGTAAGTTTGTTCCGCTTCTTCCACAGATGGATTACACACATTTGATGTTATGCAGGAAATATTCATGGGCAAATGAAAAAGAATTATTGAAAATTAGACATTTGAATTTCAAGCATATACGTAAGTATATGTGTCCACGAGTATTGGAGTACGCATCGAAGATAGATGATTGGAACATAAATATTTATGAAGATTATTTGAAGTTCGCGGAAACGATTGGAGCGGACATGAAGTCTTATAAAGTTCTAACACCATTGAATTTAGTAGAAGCACATAGTGCAGCCTATAAAGCTATGCGTGCTACAGAAGATGCCAGGTTTGAACAGGGGATTTTTGAGAATTACGAAAAACATGTTGAGTTGAGTTATTCAAATGGAAAGTATTTGATTCGCCCTGTTAAAACGAATGCTGAATTGAAGAAGGAATCTGAAGTATTGAATCATTGCGTAAGAACGTATGCGACAGATGTATCAAAAGGACATACGGAAATCATGTTTGTTCGTTTAAGCGATAAACCGGATGTTCCTTTGTATACGTTGGAACTTAAGCATAAGGTTATTCGACAATTTAGAGCAAATCATAATGCAGTTCCTCCAGACGATGCATTTAGCTTTGTCAGGGAATGGGCGGATAAATTTAAGATAAATAAGGAGTTGATATCGTGATTTTAAGAGATTTAAAGAATACAACATTTAGACCCGTGGAAATCAGTGTTGTGAAAGACTATCAGGAAATTATGTTTTCAGTGAATGGAATTCATAGATTTCCATGTTTAAGCAAAGCCAAGAATTACTTTGGCAAAAGACAAATTGTTGAGATTGTAGACGATGAGTCTTCAAGAACTACCCGGATATTTCTTCAAGGCTAAGCCATGAATAAAGAGTTTCTAGTTAGCAAAGTTGATGAGTTCATCGCGTTCGAAATGGAAAATGAAAAATCTAAAAATTCATTGGTTCATTATCGACAGGTTGTTGAACTGTTTGTGAATTCTTTTGAGGTCGATGATATCTGCAAGCTTGATATTATCGACTTTAAAAAGAATTTAGAAGAAGAGTATGCTCCGGCCACAGTAAAGAACTATATCACTATCGCAAATAGGTTTATAAAGTATTGCGAATTGGTTGAAAAGAATTTGGATCCAGACGAATTATTGCGTACTCATCATTCAAAAATGACTCTGAAGAACATCAAGATTCAACAAGCTGCATCATTGGATGATGTGATTGAACCATCTGATTTTAAGCGAATGTGTAGAATGGCCAAACAATGTAATCGAATGGATATTTATCTGATCATGAAGATATTCGCATACACAGGCATACGTGTGAGCGAGCTAAGTTATTTCACGGTTGAGAACGTAAAGGCAAATTACATTACAGTCAAAAACAAAGGTAAGATTCGTGATGTGATTCTAAGAAATGACTTAAAGCGTGAAATATTGAAGTATTGTAGAACGGAAAAGATAAAGTCAGGAAAAATCTTTTTTTTAACCTATAAGCAGATTTACTACCAGTTGAAGAAGATTGCAGGAAAGTGTAGAGGTATAAGCCTAGATAAAATCCATCCTCATGCGTTCAGACATATGTTCGCGATTAACTATTTGGATGCTGGTGGACAGGTTACGGACCTGATGGACATTCTTGGCCACAATTCAATCCAGACAACATCTTTGTATACTAGAACGACAAACAAAGCTAAGAAGAACATGTTGGAAAGCATGAAATATAAATAGGAGGCAAAGGAATGTTCAAAAGAGATGAGTATTTATACAGCGATGAAGATAAGTATTGGGAATATGATGAAAAAGAAAAGAATTATAAACTTCATTTTAGAAGATTTTATGAAGATGAAATTATCGTAACTATACTTCCAGACGAAGACGATGGTACGTTCTATGCGTTTTATGCGCTTGAAAATGTATATGAAAGTGATTTTGATTCTTTGAATGCGGAAACAATTGAAGAGGCTAAAGCTGAAGTTGAAGAAAGAATTGTTGATCTTACACAAGAACAAATCGAATATTTGCAAAGTTGGATTCATAAGTTTAAATCTACTGATGAGGATCTTGAATAAATAACAATATGCACTACATAAATTGGAGGAAAATAAATGTTGAAATTAATAATTAATTTAAGTTGTTTATATTCTATTTTGGGTTTGTTAGTCTTCTCAATATTTTCCATGGGTAAACCTTTTATTGATGTTGAAAAATTTTCGGTATTGGTTCTTGTTTTGTGGCCGATTTTCTTTATTGTTGAGCTGATCAGAGAAGCATTTATGCTTCTTGAGAGAATCTTTAGGTGTGAATCATGAATAAATATCAATATGCATTGCATAATTTGAATTCGTTTTATTTGTTTGATTTTATACATCCAGGAGATGACAAACAAAGAGAAGCATTAATCGCAAATGAAAATTATAAAAAGCAATTGGATACGTTGAATGAACTGGTGGATAGATTCACGGAAGAAGAAAAGCTAGTTGAAATCAAAGCTCCTGCAATTAGATTTGTTCCGTTAAAAAAAGGAATAACAGAAGATGAATTGAATGACTACATAACAGAAAGTTCGGATTCAGCCTTCCTTGTTTATCTAAGATATAGATATAACACTGGCGTATTCAAACAAGAATGGCAATATTCCGTAGAAGCTGCATCATGGGGATGCGAATGTGATGGAAGAATTTGTTGGCTAGATGATTGGTTTGAAGGCCAACAAGATGTTGAATATTTAGCAATAAGTAAATTAGGAGAATAAAAATGCAAATTGTAGTAAGAACATATCCTGACAACTATAAAGCTCTTAGTAAAGCGCTTGAGGCAGGATACGAAGTTAAATTCGCAACTCAAATTGGCAATATGATCGAATACATCTTAGTGGAAAAAGTCAGACTAGCATTTTGATAATCAATAAAAAATAAGAAGTCTCAAAAATGATTGTTTTTGATTTATAGATACTGACGATTTACGTGAGGGTTTAGGAGAAAAAATGACAAAAGAAGAATTAGAAGAAATGAAACAGAAATACGGATTCACTCTACATCCAAGAGTATTTAACGGAAAGCCAATCAAGTACGTATCAAAAGAAGAGTATGAAGAAAAGATCAACAAGGTATGGAATCAAATATTTGAGGATGATTCAAAAAAAGAAATAGAAGAAATCGAAAAGAAACTGAGAAAAAAGCAGGATGCAAGTTTGAGAAAGTTGAAAAAAATGGTGCAAGCAAAAAAAGAAGTTGATGAATTTGTTAAAAAGCTAAGGGAGAAAGAAAATGATTAGTAATGTAGTTTCAGATGAATTATTTCAAGGAAATTTAGTGACAAGTTATGAGGATATGATCGCAATCAGTATTGCTAAACAATATGCGATTAACAGCTTAGATAAGTCTGATAAAGACTATGAAAAGTATGTGTCTGAATTAGAAGTTTATGTTGTTTGGAAATGCAAAGCATTGCAGAACCGGAAGTATCTTATTAGCACCAATCTTCCTGATGGTATGTATTATGAACTGACATACAACGGAGACAAAGACGAATGGTATTTTGATGCCTATAAGAAAATAGTTAATGAATGCATTTGTGATAACAGAGCTGTCGAAATGTTAAACGGAATGATGCATGGTGTCAATGAATGGAAGCCAAAGTAAAACTATTAAGCTTAACTGACGAATATGAGCATAAATTGGTAAGCAGTACAGGAAAGCTAAAAAAGAATATATTGGTCAGATTGGTAAAGTAATCCATACGTGCGTCATCAGCAAGGGTAATTACGTGAAGCCTACACTTTACGATGTCCAGTTCGATGATGGAGCTATATTTTGTCTAGATGAAGATCAGATAAAATTTGTGGCACTTGGCACTCTAGGACCTGAGTCATCAATATCACTTAAAGAATCGATGCGTGAATTAAATCGAAGGTTTACAGATGTTGAATCAGTGTTTTCTTCACCAAGTTGGCTAATAGAAAATGGATTGTATTATGGACAAAATAAGCATTAAAAAACACAAAAAGTTTTTAGTTCAAAAAAATGTACAGAGAGCCTTTAAACTAGGGCTCTCAGTGCAGAATTGATTTTGGAAAATAATTTAAGGTTATTTGACAAAGAAAAAAGGAGGAGAAAGAGTGATAAACAGAGTTATTTTAGTAGGAAGATTGACCAAGAATCCTGAGATTAGAAAAACACCAAATGGAGCAAGCATCTGTAAGTTTACTTTGGCCGTTAGTAGAAAAGTGAAAGCACAAGGACAACCGGATGCAGATTTTATTAGTTGTGTTGCCTGGAACAAAACAGCAGACTTGATGTACCAGTATCTGAAGAAAGGCTCTTTGATTGGAGTTGATGGAAGATTGCAGACAGGAAAATTCACAAATAACAATGGTGAAACAATTTATACATGCGATGTGATGGTTGAAAGTTTGCAGTTCTTAGATAAGAAAGAAGAAACGCAAAACAATAATGTTAATCAGGAAAGAGAAATGTCATATAGCGAAGGAGGCTATCCGCAATGGTAAAAGAAAAAGACACAGTCAATCATCCAGAACATTATGAGAGTGGATCATATGAATGCATCGATGAAATGGTTGCAGTATTTGGTATGTCAGTAGTCGCAAATTTTTGCTTGTGCAATGTTTGGAAATACAGATATAGAGCATTGAATAAAAATGGGAAAGAGGACATGGAAAAATCTGATTGGTATATGTGTAAATACATGGAGTTAAAAAAAGCGATGAGTGCAGCATATGAAGATTAATTGGAGATTAGTATTTATTATTCTGTTTGGGGTTTTATACATATGGATGTTTACGGCCATTGTAGGCGGAACTGTGTGGATTATCTCAAGTATTGTTAAATTTGTTTGTTTTTTGTTTTCGTTGTATTAAGGGGAAAAGAATGGAAAAAGTTGTATTACACAATCAAACGGCAGAGAATGCATTTGATTGTTTAACTGAATTAATTAAGATCATGACATATGATGTTGAAAATGGTGGAATGCGTGAAGCAGGATTAAAACAGCTTGAATATATCAGACAAGAATATTCAAAATTGGAAAGAGAAAACTGTGGTTTAAATCAAACAGTCTTCAATTTGAGAAAGCGTGTAGAAAGTAAATATTCGTCTGGAACACAATGGACACGTTGCTCGGGTATTGAAAAGGTTTCGCATGATTGAGGTTTCAAAAACAGTTGCACAATTTATTGGTGATTTTAAATCATTGGACTATTGTTGTCATAGAATTATTGAATTGAATGAAGAGTTGGAAGAGTTGAATCATAAAATGTTAGGTTTATCACATTCAGTTGAAGAACTGTCTAAAGAACAAATGAAATCCAGTTTGCCAATGCCGACATATCAAAGAACATTTACATCTAAGCTTGCATTGTTAGAAACGATTGAAGAGCGTGAGCGTGAAATTGCTTATTATCAAAAGAGAATCAACGAATGTAAAGCCTTTGAATTGTTATCCAGCAAGGATAGATGCATTATGTGTGATTTGTATTTTTTTAGAATGTCACAATATGAAGTGGCAGACAAATATGGATTCAGTCGTAGTGGATTAAAGAAACATGTTCATGCGATGATAAAAAGCATATTATGATGGAGCAATTATTAAAAGCAATCTTAGCGATTGCATGTGCCTTTGTTGGGTTGTACCTGATTCTGATTTTAACAAATCCTTTACGAATGCATGATTCAAACAAAGGAATGTACAGACATGAATCTGTGAAAACAATTTTGTTTGATAGAAATGAGGTTTTGTTTGTATATGTATATAACTTAAGAAATGAAAAGTTATTAGCATACGGATGCATGGGGTGGGAAGACCAAAACAGTAAGGATTATGAATTTTCTATCTATGCTTATCCAGGACTAGAAAAGCTCTCGTTTGATGAAGCTGTGGCTAAAAGCAGAAATAACGAGAATGTTGAAATATACATGAATGTAGATAAAAATATTAAAATTGTAATCATTCCTGAACCAAAAAATTAAAAGAGTAGCCATTGGCCACCATTTTAATGTGGTATATTAGTAGCGTAAAAAATTCGACAAGCCAAGCGTTGAATATTTTACACATGAAAGCACGCACATGTGCTTTTTTTATTTGGTGTAGACAGTTTCCTTGCTAGACTGTCTTCACGAGGTAAAAAGCATGGATTATAAGACTAAGAGATGGAAAAAGAAAAGAGAATCAATTCTTAGAAAAGATGGATATCTTTGCCAGATCTCAAAGCGATATGGCAGAAGAGTAGAAGCAGAAGTTGTGCATCATATCTATCCAGCAGATGAATATCCGGAATATCGGTTCTGCGATTGGAATCTAATTAGTGTGAGCGTAGGCGAGCACAATAAGTTGGAGAATAGAAGTACTGGTGCATTGACTGAGCTTGGTGAAGAATTGAAAAGACATACGATTCCAGGAGTTGATTGGAGAAAGAAGAAAAAAGATTATGCAATCTAATGATGAACTATGTAGGCTGATACGAATCTATCTGCTCTATTTGATTGGAGCTTATGATAAACGTGATGTGGCCAAAGAGTTGGGTGTGGATTTGGATGAGATAGCCTCAAAAAGATTGCTCTGAAAGAGATCCCCCCACCTAAATTTTTTTGACATGAAAATTGGTTCCCTGGGGGAGTATCCATCTTTCCAACTCTGAGCAATTTTTGAAAAAAGGGGGTGATGGCCAAAATGAACAGAGCAACTGTCAGCAGAAAAACGAATCGAATTTTTAAAGAAACAGTTTTATATATGCAAGAAATCGGAACTTACAAGAAAGAGTTCGATGTAACGATTCGCAGGTATGCAGAGATGCGATTTCAGTACGATTTGTTGTATCAAAAGTGGTTCGAAGAGGGGTGCAAAGTGACAGAGACTTTTAAAAATAAATCCGGAAATGAGAATATTCGTAAGACTGCAGAATATTTGGCCATCGAAGCTCTTCAAAAGAATCTTCTTACAATCGAAACAACTTTAGGATTAACTCCAAAAGGATTAAAAGCGATTAAATCAAACGGACTTGAATCCGCAAAACAAAGTAGATTGGCGCAGGTGTTAAGTAGTGTATAATGGAAAGTATTTTTCAGAAGTACAGGAATATTGCGACGATTGTAAGAGTGGAAAAATCAAAGCCAATATTTATCGTATAAAAGCAATTGATAGATTTTATAGAGATTTAGAAGATGAAAGATATGAATTCAATCCAAAGGATGCAGACTTTATTATTTCAATCATTCAAAAAACCATTTGCCACATGCAAGGCGAAACACAAGACGGAGAACCTTTACGAGGTACTCCTTTTATTTTGATGCCTTTTCATAAATTTATTATCTACAACCTGTTTGGAATCTATCGAAAAGGAACAAAGATAAAGAAATATCATGAGGCTTTAATATTTATTCCTAGAAAAAATGTTAAAACATCATTTTCTGCAGCATTAGCGTATGCGGTTGGATTACTTTATCGAAAGTCCGGATCCAAGATTTATGTTGTGGCCGCAGCCTTAAAACAAACATTGGAAACATTCAATTTTCTGAAATACAACGTAAGAAACATGGGAGAATCGGATGAGGATGGCGGTTTGTTTCATATTATCGACAACAACAACGAACATTCTATAAAAGCTGAAATGTCTGATGGAATGTTCGAATTAAATGCGTTGGCCACAAATCCAGATGCACAAGATTCATTTAACTGTAACTTTGCGATTGCAGATGAGGTCCATGCATTTAAAAAACCGAAACAATACAATTTGTTCAAAGAAGCCATGAAGGCCTACGCGAATAAATTAATGATTGGTATTTCAACTGCAGGAGATGATCCAAACAGTTTTCTAGCGCAAAGAGTGCGGTATTGTAAAAAGATTCTAGATGGCGAAGTAGACGATGAGCAATACTTCGTTTTTATTTGCGAAGCCGATCTAACGGAAAATGAGGAAGGCGCAAAGTTTTTGGATTACATGAATCCAGATGTTCAGGCAATGGCCAATCCTGGTATTGGTCAATCGGTTCGTGCTGAAGACTTAATGAACGATGCAATCCAGGCACAGAACGACCCTCAACAAAGAAAAGACTTTTTTGCAAAATCATTGAATGTTTTTACAAATCAAATTGATACATATTTTGATATGAATGTCGTGAAGACATCCGATGCCAAGTATAATTGGACAATTGATGAGTTGGCCAAACTTCCTATCAAGTGGTATGGCGGTGCGGACTTATCCAAACTGCACGATTTAACCGGAGTTTGTATTTATGGCCGATATAAAGGAGTGGATATTTGCATTAGCCATGCGTTTATTCCACGGAGTACGGCATATCAGAAATCGGATGAAGATAACATCCCGGTATTCTGGTGGGAAGAAGAAGGATGGCTAACATGTTGTAACTCGAACGTCATTGAATATGAAGATGTAATTCAATGGTTCATAAAAGTTCGAGACAGAGGCTTTAGAATCCGATGGATTGGATACGACAGAAGGTATTCGCGTGAATTCATTTTAAAAATGAAAAAAGCCGGTTTTAAAATTCGCGATCAGAAACAGCTTTATGTTGAGAAAACGGAAGCTTTTCGTGAAATCGAGAAGAAGTTCAACCTTCAAGAATTTTATTACGTGCATAATCTTGCGTATGAGTATTGTGTTGGAAATGTCAAAGCTACAGAAGATAGCGATGATTTTGTTCGATTCCAAAAAGTAATGCCAAACCAACGTATAGATTTATTTGATTGTTCGGTTATTGCTTGTAAGCAATTGTTGATTGCAGAAGAAAAGAATTCGTCTGCTTCGATGTTCTTAGATTAGGAGGCTTATTTTGTCAAGGAGAAACAAGAAGAAAAACATTAGACCGGATCCACAGAAAAGGTCGAATTATGCAGCTGTAATGCCAGTAAATTGGGAATCTTTATTGTCAGCCGGTTATACACCATTATCACAGAATCCTGAAATTATTAGCGCAGTTAATAAGATTGCCAATCTAATTGGAAGTATGACAATCCACTTGATGGAGAATTCTAAGAATGGTGATCAAAGGATTAGTAATGCACTATCAAATTTAGTGGATATTCATCCAAACAAATACATGACAAGAATGACATGGATGTCTTCCATTGTTCGTTCGTTGTTATTGGAAGGCGACGGTAACTGTGTTCTGTATCCAAGAACCGTATCCGGATTGATTGAAGGTATTTATCCATTGAATCCTGGAAGTGTTTCATTCGTTCCAAATGGTGATTTTGGGTATTCGATTCTTTATAACGGAAAGGAATATTTTCCGGAAGATTTAATTCATATCGTGATTAATCCGGATCCAAACTATCCGTGGAAAGGTGTGGGGTACCGTAAATCTTTGCGAAGTGTGGCCGAAACATTAGATCAAGCAAGTGCCACAAAGAAAGGATTCATGGAATCGAAATGGCAACCATCATTGATTGTCAAGGTTGATGGAATGGTTGATGAATTTTCTAATTCAGATGGAAGACAAAAGTTATTGGACAAATACATTAAATCAAATCAGACTGGAGAGCCTTGGCTAATTCCTGCAGATGGATTTGATGTAGTTACAGTGAAGCCATTATCACTGAATGATTTGGCCATCAAAGATTCTGTAGAAATGGACAAGAAGACAGTAGCTTCCATTTTAGATGTTCCAGCGTTCGTACTAGGTGCCGGAGAATTTAACAAAGAGGAATGGAACAACTGGATCAATACAAGAATTAAAGGAATTTGTGAGTGCATCCAACAGGCACTTACACGAAGTTTACTTATCAAGCCTGAATGGTATTTTAGGTTCAATTATAGGTCGCTTTATGCCTACGACATACAAACTCTCTCGACGGTGGGATGTGATTTGTATACACGAGGAATCGTGACAGGCAATGAAGTTAGAGATTCACTAGGATATTCTCCGATGGATGGATTAGATGAATTGATCATACTTGAAAATTATATTCCACAAGGAATGATAGGAGACCAGAAAAAATTGGAAAAAGGTGGTGAGAATAATGGATAAAAAATATCAGATGAGAAGTTCTTTATCTAAATTCAAAACTAGAGATGCGGATGGGAAAAAGTATATCAGTGGATACTTCGCAGTATTCAATTCCAATTATCAGTTATGGGATGGAGCTACTGAAAGTGTAGATCCACATGCTTTTGATGGAGCACTGGATAATGATATCCGTTGTTTGATTGACCATGATACACGTTTGGTTTTAGGACGCACCAAATCAGGAACATTGACTTTAAAAGTTGATGACAAAGGTCTATGGGGCGAAGTTGAAATCAATGAATCAGATCAGGATGCGATGAATCTATATGCTCGTGTGCAACGTGGTGATGTGGATCAATGTAGTTTTGGCTTTGAGATTACTTCAGAAGAATATTCAGAAAATGGAAACGAAGTTCATTGGACGATTAAATCCGTGAATCTGTATGAAGTATCTGTAGTTACTTTTCCTGCATACGAAGATACACAGGTATCCGCGCGTAAAAAGGAATTTAACACAATTCGTTCTAGAAAATTAGAGCAAAGAAAAAAAGAAATGCTGAAGAAATTGAAGGGAGAATGAGCATGTTAAAAGTTTTAATGCTGCGTAAAAAATTAGATACGCAGAAAAAGAATCTTGAGAAATTAAGAAAAAAAGAATCTGACTTTGAAAAACGTACAAAAGAACTAGAAGTTGCTATTTCTGAATTACGTGATGATTCAACAGAAGAAGAACAACAAGCTGTTGAAGAAGAAGTCGCAAAATTAGAAGAAGAAAAACAAGAATACGAAGATGAAAAGAAAGAGCTGGAAGAGACAATCGCTGATATCGAAAAAGAAATTGAAGAAGCAGAGTCTCAGCAGCCAACAGATGACCCTAAGCAAGAAGAAAATAGAGGAGGACAACAGAAAATGACTGTAAGAAATAAATTCTTCAATATGCCAATCGAAGAACGTGATCGTTTCTTCAAAGATGAGAATGTAGAAAAATTCTTATCCAACGTAAGAACATGTATTAAAGAGCATCGTGCAATTGAAAATGTTGGACTAACAATTCCACAAGTTATGTTACCTTTGATTCGTCAAACAGTAGAAGAGAATTCTAAATTGATTTCAAAAGTTAATTTACAGAGTGTAAGTGGAACATCTCGTCAAAATATCATGGGAGACATCCCAGAAGGTATTTGGACTGAAATGTGCGGATCATTGAATGAAATGGATTTAAAATTCAACAACATTGAGATGGACGGATACGCAGTAGCCGGATTCTTCGCAGTATGCAATGCAGTATTGGAAGACAGCGATGAAGATTTAGCTACAGAAATCATTAATGCGATTGGTAAAGCAATCGGTAAAGCATTGGATAAAGGTGTCTTATTTGGACACGGAGTTAAAATGCCATTAGGTATTGTTACTCGATTAGCGCAAGAAGTACGTCCAAACGATTATCCTTCAACAGCTAGAGCATGGAAAGATTTGCATGTTACAAATATTTTAAAGGGCAGTGCTAACCTTACCGGAAAAGAATTGTTTAAAGATATTATCAAAAAATCAACATGTGTAATCAATGATTATTCTTCTGCAGGATTAACATGGGTAATGAACGAAAAGACGCATAAATTATTGATGGCAGAATCATTGGATGCAGATATGAATGGTGCTATTGTTGCGGGAATGCAGAATACAATGCCTATTGTTGGTGGTGAAATTGTTGAGCTTAACTTTATTGCTGACAATAATATCATCTTCGGACACTTTGATTTATACACATTAGGTGAACGTGCCGGAGCTAAGATTGATCAGTCAGAACACGTTAAATTCTTAGATAATCAGACAGTATTCCGTGGTGTAGCTCGCTACGACGGAAAACCTGCAATTGATGAGGGATTCGGTGTAATGACAATCGATGGTAAAGCACCAGTAACATCAGCAACATTCCGTGCAGATGATGCGAATGATGCAACTTTAACATCATTGACTCTTGGTTCAGAAACATTAGCCTTTAATTCTAACACTTACGAATATGAAGTAAGCGCAACTGCATCAAATGCCGTTGTAAATGCAGTTCCTGCTCAAGAAGGAGCATCAGTGACTATTATGTACGGCGGAAAGAAATACAATAATGGCCAGGAATTAACATTAGAAGGTTCTAAGAACTTAGTTGTTACTGTTAAGAACGGTATGTCAAAACTTATTTATACTGTAAAAGTTACAAAAGGGTAATAAATAATGGATTTTGGAGAAGATACTGAACTAACTGTCCTAAAGCAGAATCTCCAAATGCCTCAAACAAATGCCAACGATGAATATTTAAAAGTGTTGCTTAAACAAGCTACTTCACTTATGACAAGAGAAGGAATCGTCGATGATGATTCCTTTGATTATTATATGGCGAAGATTGACTACGCAGCATTCTTATTCAGAAAAAGAGCTGATAAAGATAGCCCACTAGCAATGCCTAGATCTCTTAGATATGAATTGAACAATATCCTGTGGTCACAAAAAGGAAAATAATGACATTTGATGATGGAATTCTGAAGATTTATGAGCGTGTATTAGTGCAGGATAAAGGCTTTATGCCTGTATCTAAGTTACGCCTTAAATCTTCTTATTATTTTTCTTATGAAGTAATTGGTGTTACAAAGTTTTATGAAGCTAAAAAAGCACAGGATAGACTGGATGAATCTGTATCTATTTACAGAGACCGTTCGATTACATATAACGATATTGTTGTTTTGGAAGATGGTACACAGTATCAGATTTCACAGATTCAACATACATTTGATGATAATGGTATACAAATTACTAAGCTTACATTGATGCATTTAAATGAAAAGTTTGAATTCGAAGCTTAAAGAGTTTGCAGAATTACTGCGGTATACAAGTACTAATGAAATTTACCATTATGATGCAACAGGAGATAAAGGCGATAGATATATAGTTTGGCAAGAAGAAGGAGAATCTGATTCTTTATTTTTGGACAATCAGCATGATGAAATCATGTTAAAAGGTTCGTTGGATATTTATACGAAAGTTGAGTTCGATGATTTAGTGGATGACGTTATTGATTTGTTTAACACCAACGGAGTTCCATTCAATATAATTAATATTGAATACGAAACAAATTCGAGTTACATTCATTATTCATTCGACTGGGAGTATTGATGGCCAAAATTGAATTTAATGATTTTGATGAATATCTTGATAAACTGCAGAAACTTGAAAAAGATGATGTAGTTCCAATCATGAAGATGTCATTGTATGAAGGTGCTGGAGTGGTTGTAGATGGGATTCGCAGTGAAATACAATCGTTGCAGACATCCAATCATGCAAGTCAAGGGCCTATGGACTACGAGAAAAAAGCTCTTGAGAAAGGTCTTGGAATATCAGACATGGAGAGCAAGGGCGATGATATCAATGTCAAAGTTGGTTTTGCCGGATATTCAAGCCATAAAACG
>UMHC01015068.1_pt1 | contig 14251 bp, 15 predicted proteins | sample 1965381 | NCBI WGS metagenome assembly UMHC01 (sample SAMEA4836083, study PRJEB28245) | human gut metagenome | biome: gut microbiome; material: fecal sample | place: Denmark | collected 2008 | reverse complement strand
CGCGTTTCCCCTGGGCCGCTCATAGTCTCGGCTTTTACGGGTCGAAGAAGAGCTGCGGTAAACTGCGTTGGCCATATTACATGGTATCCGGAGCGCTGACACCCAACAGATCAAGACCGTTGGCCAGAACCTGACGCACGGCACGCAGCAGGGCCAGCCGGGCAACAATCAGTTCCCTATCCTCTCCCGCCAGGACGGGGATATTGGCATAATAGCTGTGCAGGCGTCCGGCCAGATCCATCAGATAAAAACTTACACCGTGAGCGGCGCGTGCTGCAGCTCCTTCTTCCACCGTATCCCGAAAGCGCTCAACGGCGCGCAGCAGCGCCACGTCTTCAGATTGCACAAGCCGGCTCAGCAAGGCGGAATCGGAACGGGAGGGAAGTGCCAGTCCTTTATCCGCAGCACGGCGCAACAACGCGGATATCCTGGCATGGGCATATTGCACATAGTATACCGGATTGTCCAGGCTGCGCTGCTTGACCAGTTCAAGGTCAAAGTCCAGAGGGCTGTCGCTCTTGCGCGAAAGGAACATGAAACGTGCTGCGTCCACGCCGACTTCGTTCAGCACCTCGGCCAATGTCACAAATTCGCCGGAGCGGGTGGACATGGCCACCTGTTCCCCTCCCCTCAGCAGATTCACAAGCTGAATGAGGGTCACACTGAAATCTTTGTCCGGGTCATGATTCATGGCGCTGATGGCAGCCTTCATGCGCGGGACATAGCCATGATGATCCGCGCCGAGTACATCAATCAGTTCTTCGTAGCCGCGCTGAAACTTGTTGGCATGATAAGCGATGTCTGAAGAAAAGTACGTCAGCAGGCCGTCGCTTTTGCGCAGTACACGATCCTTATCGTCTCCGAACCTCGTTGTGGCGAACCAGAGCGCGCCGTCCTTTTCATATGCCAGATTCCGATTTTTAAGATCTTCAAGTGTAGCTTCAACTTTTCCGGCGTCTACCAGACTTTTTTCCGAAAACCAGTTCTGATGGGAAACCCGAAAGGTGGACAGATCCTGCTTGATCCCATCCATAATGGAGTTCATGGCATACTGATAGCAGGCTTCCCTTGCCTCGTCTTCCGGCATGCCGGGCAAGGCCGGATTCTGCGTCAGCATTTCCTGCGCGATATCCCGGATATAGTCTCCATGATAGTAGTCTTCCGGCCAATCCACCGGAAGTCCGCACAGCTCCCGCATGCGCAGGTATACCGAAACACCGAGCAGCCTCATCTGCCGTCCTGCGTCATTGGTATAGTATTCGGTGGTGACTTCATACCCGGCAAAACGAAGCAGCCGGGCCATGGAGTCACCTACCGCCGCTCCACGTCCATGTCCGATGTGAAGAGGGCCTGTCGGGTTGGCGGATACAAATTCCAGCAATATCTTGCGGCCATTCCCCGTGCGCGATGCTCCGAAGTGCGCCCCTTCGGTTTCGACGTCCCGTACGCTCTCCTGCCAGAATGCGGGAGAGAAGGTGATGTTCAGGAAACCGGGGCCCGCTATTTCGGCGGAAACTTCTCCATGCATGCGGGCAGCAAGTTCGGCGGCAAGTTTATCCGCCAGCTGGCGCGGCGGCATTCCAGCCTGCTTCGTCAGCACCATGGCGAGGTTGGTGGCCAGATCTCCATGTTTTGCATCCTTGGGATGTTCCAGGATTGCCTTGGCAGGCCATTCCCAGCCGAAGTCAGTGACGATGGCATGAAGTTTGTCCTGTAAAAGAAGAATGTCGCGCATGGGAGCAGTATTCCTTTCTAGGGCGTTTTCCAGTTGAAAATGTCTGCGGTCGAACCCGGTGTTCTCACCTGCAGATGTACGTTTCCTCCGGAGCTGCCCCGCGTATAATGAATTGTGACGGTCCGGACAGGAGGCGCTGGTTCGGAGCTTCAGCCGGCGGCTGAAGCGTGAGACTCTTTGTGGAGACGGAGAACAGGGAAGAGTGACTTCCGCTCGGTTTTGAATGAATTTCTCCGGATCAGATAGGTGTTGTTTTTATGCATGCCGGAATCCAGGGGCATGTCGGCTTTGGAATATCCTGTCAGGCAAAGGCGTCTGCCGCCTCTTTATTGGGGATATGCTCAGTGGTGTAGGAGCCGTCCGGTACGTTTGCCGCAACAAGGATGGGACGAACCATGCGGGTCAGCACCCCCTTGGGACCGAATTCGATCCAGCGGCGTACACCGTTTTTCCATTGGTTTGAAATGACGTCTATCCAGTATACGGAAGAAGTCATCTGCTTGCGCATGGCAGCGTGCAGCTGGTCCGCCGCTGTCAGAGCCTCGCCGGAGACATTGCAGTACACTGGGAATGCCGCGTCATGCCAGTCCATCTTGTCGAGCAGTCGGGAGAATTCGGTAGAGGCTTCCGCCATGAGAGGCGTATGGAATGCGCCACTTACGGCGAGGGGGATAGCCTTGCCCTTGTTTCCTTTCAACTGTTCCAGGAGCTCCTCGACAGCTTCCTTGTGACCACTGATCGCGAACTGTCCCGGCGTGTTGCGGTTGGCGACACGGACAAGCTTGCCTGTCTTTTCGCAGGCATTTTTTGCGGCGTCTTCCACCTCTTCCAGAGAGAGACGAAGAATGGCGTACATGGTACCCACATGCTCCGGATCCGCATCGGCCATCAGGCGGCCGCGCAGGGAAACAAGCTCAAGTACCTTGCTGATATCCAGCACTTTGGCAGCCGCCAGCGCGCTGAATTCGCCCAGACTGTGCCCCGCCGCGCAGGAGGGCGAGACGCGTTGAGAGACATAAAGCCAGAGAGCAAGATTAACCACCGTAATGGCGGGCTGGAGACAGCGCGTTTCCGCCATGAGTATTTCATCATCGCTTTCCCAGTATATGGCTCGCAGATTGAGGCCGCTGCATTGTTCGGCCTTTTTCCATAGTTCCATGGCTTCCGGAAAGCATTCCGCCAGGTTGCGCCCCATGCCGTTGGCCTGGGCACCCTGACCGGGAAAAAGCAGGGCGGTGGGAACGGTATTCATATGCATCACCCGTTAACAATACTTTATGAAGATAAAGCGCAGAGTATTACAGTCTCGCTGTACTCACAGCAAAACAACATTTCGTTTACAGGCACATCAATCGTATTGAACCGCGCTGAACTGCATCAGACGATCCCAGTTGTGGTGCGACTCAATGTAACGGAATGTTCCGGTTTTTGCCCGGATGGCGAGAGAGTGAGTGATGGCTCCACTTCCGGTATATTGCACGCCGCGCAGAAAATCGCCGCCGGAAATGCCGGTAGCGGCAAAAAAGGCATCGTCGGCACGGATGATGCTTTCCACGGAAAGTATCTCCCGCATGTCTACACCTGCCCGCTCGATATTTTCTTTTTCCACATAGGACTGGGGATCAAGGCGACACAGCATCTGACCGCCGACCCCCTTGATGGCACAGGCGGCGATGACGCCTTCCGGCGTACCTCCGGTTCCCATCATGACATCGACATCCGACCGGGGATCAGCGACCATCAGGGCTCCAGCCACATCTCCATCGGTATGGAGCTGAATGCGCGCGCCGGCGGAGCGGATATCTCCGATGAGTTTCGCGTGACGCGGCTTGTCCAGAACAAAAACCACAAGGTCGTTAATATCCTTCCCCAGTGCCTTTGCAATATGCCCGAGGTTGTCCTTTACCGGAGCGTCGATATCGATGACATTGCGCGCCTCGCGCCCCACGACGATTTTCTGCATGTAAAAGCTCGGGCCGGGATTGTACATGCAGCCCTTGCGGCAGACGCCAATCACGGAAATGGCATTGGGACGTCCATTGGCCAGAAGACGAGTACCTTCGACGGGATCCACGGCAACATCCACCGCCGGACCGTCTCCGTCCCCTACCTGCTCTCCATTGTAAAGCATGGGAGCCTTATCTTTTTCCCCTTCGCCGATAATGACGACTCCATCCAGTCCAAGGCTGTTGAAGGAGAGCCGCATGGCGTCCACCGCCGCGCCGTCGCCCGCTTCCTTGTCGCCTTTTCCCAGCCAGCGGGCTGCGGAAAGGGCTGCTGATTCCGTAACGCGGACTAGATCAAAGGCAAGATTCTTTTCCGGTGCCTGCATGACGATGCTCCAGTTCGGGTTCGGATATTCGCGAAACCCGGAATATGTTGTAAGGAGAAAATCCATGGCCATGGGCCATGCTCCATGCGTATCGCAATCGCATATGCCATTATAGCCAAGCGCTCCCGGCTCTTCAAGTGAAAAGCATCGGTTTTTTTGCGGAAAAGAGCTGAAGCCTTGACGCGCCGGGAGATACGGGAAGGTCCAAAACGGACAACCGGCTCCTACTGGAGGAACAGGTCGGGATCGGCGGGGAGTGCATCCCAGCGGACTTTGCCGGAACTTTTTCTGTATTTTCGAAGCAGGACATACAGGGCTCCGGTTCCGCCGTCTTCCCTCCGGGCGGTGCAGAAAGCCAGAATGATCCTGCGGAACGGCTCCTGCGTGAACCATTGCCGTATTTTGGCGCGGAGCACCGGATTTCCGTCCGGAGAATTAAGACCACGGCCGGTTACGACAAGCGCCGTGCGCACGCCTTTGTAGTAGGCATTTCTGAAAAAGCCGACCAGATGGTGAAAAGCCTGCTCACTGTTGAGGCCATGCAGATCAATATGAGCCTCCGGGCTGAACTGACCAGCCTGCAGCTTGCCCACAGTCAACAGATCAAGACCCACAACATGCCCTTCCATGAATTCGTCCGTACCGCTCAGAGCGAACTCCACCTTTCCGTCCACAATATCCTGCAGCGGATTGGACGCGGCGGAGGGGGGAGTGTCCTGCAGCGGAGGCTCCGGTCTGACGGCCCTGCCCCTGCCGGCGAGAGGCGTGATGCCGATCATGGCGGAAAAGAAAGTTCCGGCTTCGTCTTCCGAAGTATCCTCAGCAGGCTGTGGGACGGGGGGCGGGGAAACGGCAGGGATATGGCGCGGAGCGTCTTTTCCCTTCATCTCCGCTCCCGCCCCTTTCCTGATGGAATGTGCTGCGGGATGATTTCGGCTCCAGACCACAGACAGATTGGGGAATGCGGAACTTTCGCTGCTTTCCGCAGAATCCTTCTCTTTCCCGCTGGCATTGGCGGCGGGGAACGACATGGAAGAGGACGCCTCAGCGGGGCTGTCCGCTCCCGGGCGGAGACGCTGACGGCTCTTTGCTGCTCCGCTTTGCATGGGGCCGTGTTTTTCGTCCTTTTTTTCCCGGGGAAGGAGTTTTTCAACTCGGCTCATGGCCAGCATGAACAGTTCGTTTTCAGTATCAGCATCATTTTCTCTTCTCTCTGTTCCGCCTGTTCCGCAGAGAGAAGTTGTCCGGCGCTTTTTTCTTGCGTCGGGAAACCGGGAAGCTTTAAGCGCGGCGAAGGGATTGTCTGAATTTCTGCTCATTTTGGGGTCCAGGGTTAAAAATCAAGGCCGGGAACGGCGCTGTGCCCTGCCCGCCAGGGATGCTTGATTTCCTTCATCTCGGTAATCAGATCCACCTCTGGCGCGAGTGCGTCGGGAAATCCTCTGCCGGAAAGGACAAGATGGGTGTCGGTCTTTCTTGCCTGTTGAAGCAGAACTTCAATATCTTCTTCCTGCACGAGTTGTTTTCCCAGGGCATAGAGTATCTCGTCGGCAATAAGGATATCCACCTGCCCGAGTCGGCTTTTTGCCCAGTCAAGGGCACGGCGGGCTGCAGCCCGGTGTCTGGGACGCTCTTCTTCACGTCGGAAGAAGCCTTCACCGGGGGCAAGGAAGTTCCCGCCAAGCAAGTTCCGGAGAAACGCCTGCTCGCCTGCTTCCCCATCCCGTTTCATGAACTGAACAAAGGCAACGCGCATTCCTCTTCCGTATGCGCGCACGGCCTGCCCAAGACAGGCGGAGGTTTTGCCCTTGCCGTTTCCTGTATAGACGTAAATCACAGAGTTTCTCCGTTTGAGCGGGCAGAATGACCTTGCCATATTCCGGAAAGGCGCAGACCGCAGCGCGGGCAGATTCCTTTCGGAGAGAGGACGCTCACGCGGAACCCCTCGCGCCGGACGGCTGTTTCTCCGCAGGCAGGACATGACGTATGGTTGCCGCCGTTTTTCACATTGCCGACATAAACATGGTGCAGCCCCGCCCGAATACCGATTTCCCGGGCATGTTCCAGCAGTTCCTGGGGAGTGGAAGGAGTGCCGGACATAAAGCGCGACGGAAAGAAGGCTGAGATATGCCAGGGAGTATCCGCTCCGAGGCGGTCATGAATAAAGCCGGCAACCCGGGAACACTCTTCGGAAGAGTCGTTGACGCCGGGTATGAGCAGGGTCGTGATTTCCAGCCACCAGCCTATTCTGCGCATGCGGACGAGGTTATCCAGCACGCCCGCCAGCCGCGCCCCGCAGAAACGGCGATATCTGTCTTCGGAAAATCCCTTCAGATCTATGTTGGCCGCGTCGATAAACGGCGCGAGCGCTTCAAGGCAGGCCGGACTCTGATACCCGTTGCTGACCATGACGCGTCCGAGCCCTGCGGCTCCTGCCTGCTCGGCACAGGAGCGCGCCAGCTCGAAAAAGACGGTTGGTTCGGTATAGGTAAAGGCGATGCTGGAACAACCCAGTTCCCGCGCCGTCCGGACAAGTCCATCCGGCGAGATCTCTGTGCCGCGCCGACACAGGGCCGTCCTTTGTTCCAGATCGGCAGGCTGAAACTGGTGCTGCGCGAAAATGGGCGGACGGGAGATTTCACAGTTCTGACACCAGGCGCAATCGAAATTGCAGCCGAAAGTGCCCAGAGAGAGGGTCAGGCTGCCTGGAAGGTAATGGTACAGAGGCTTTTTTTCAATAGGATCGGCGTGAAGGGCAGCAGCACGGCGATCTACAAGCGTAAATATTTCCGGGTGACCGTCTTTTGCCGCCTTGCAGCCGCGTACGCCGCATATGCCCCATTCTCCGGCGCGAAGGCGGCAAAAATGCCGGCACAACAGGCATTGGGCATGTTTATCCGGCAGTGCCCGCCACAGAAGGGCCTGACTGCTCATTGAGCGCTCCCCCGAGGCTCGGGGCGGGGAAAGGCGGGTTCCCCCGGTACGGGAATCCTGATTTCCGGCGCGATGATGAGCGGAAAAACGTCCTGACTACGTTGATTTTCCTGAAGATCCGGCTTGGCAATGACGCCGGATACCCATTCGCCGAGTTCCCTGTCATAATAGTGATAAATGCCGGAAGGCCCGGTGTCCATTGTGATGTCCTGACGCGGGGAAGAAGCGTTCTCGTTTTCTTCCCCTGAAACAGGGGCGCTGGCAATCAGGGCAGCAAAAATGACGGGGAAGGAAACTGCACACAAGGAAAATCTTTTTTGCATGGTAGGGCTCCATCCGACCTATTGGCAAAAGGGCTGGAAGCGTCTATTAACACCACGAACCGCAACTTAAGGAGTCATGCTTCATGAGCTCGTCCCGTTCTCAAGCATATACTGATGCAGGGGTCAATATCAATGCCGGCAATGAGCTGGTTTCCCGCATAAAATCGCTGGTTGCTTCCACCCGCATCCCGGGTGTCGTATCCGACATCGGGGGATTCGGAGGGTTGTTCCGGCCCGAGCTTGAGGGCATGAAAACGCCGGTACTTGTTTCTTCCACCGACGGTGTGGGGACAAAACTCAAGCTTGCCGCGCTGTTCGACAGGCACGATACTGTAGGTATCGATCTTGTGGCCATGAGCGTCAACGATATTCTGGTTCAAGGGGCGAAACCGTTGTTCTTTCTTGATTATTTCGCCACCGGAGAACTGAATGTCGAACAGGCCGAGGCCGTTGTGGGCGGCGTTGCGGAAGGCTGCCGCCGGGGGGGCTGCGCACTGCTTGGCGGGGAAACGGCGGAAATGCCCGGCATGTATGCCGGAGGAGACTATGACCTTGCCGGGTTCTGTGTCGGCATCGCTGATCTGGGGGATATTGTTGACGGCTCGGGCATTATCCCGGGGGACGTGGTGCTCGGGCTGGCCTCCTCAGGGGTTCACTCCAATGGCTATACCCTGGTACGCAAACTGTTTGAGGCCAGCGGGGCATCGGCGGACGACATATTCCCGGGGACGAACCGCAGCTTCAGGGAGGTTCTTCTTGAACCTACCATTATTTATACCAGAATTCTGGAAAAGCTTTTGCAGAATACCCGGGCGAAGGGTATGGTGCATGTCACGGGAGGCGGTTTTTATGACAATATTCCCCGCGTTCTCCCTCAAAACGTATGCGCGCGGATAGACTTCGGCGCCTGGGATATGCCTCCTGTTTTTGAATGGCTGAAGGAGCAGGGAAGGCTGAGCTGGCCTGAAATGCTTCAGATTTTCAACTGCGGTATCGGCTATATCGTTATTGTGGACGGGGCGGAGGCGGAAAATGTGCTGAAAAGGGCGCACGTTCTGAACAGCCGGGCCTGGAAGATTGGAGAGATAACCGCACGGAAGGAACAGGACAAGGAGCAGGTGGATATCCTTTTCGGTTGAGACTTAATCCTGAGAAGTCCAGAGAGTCCGGGAGACAGGCGTGTTCTCCCGCATCATCCCCGCCGGGGAGAGACCGCGCGGAACGCGCCGGACGGAATGTTTTTTCTGCGACGGGCGGTCTTTCCTCACTTGGCGACATTTTGTTCCGAACGGTTGCTGTGTGAAAATTCCTCTTCTGGTCAGCGCCTGCCTGGCTGGCGAAGCCTGCCGCTATGACGGTGCGAGCAAACCGCATCCCGTTATCCGGGAGCTTGTCGAACAGGGAGCCGCTCTGCCTGTCTGTCCCGAATGTCTCGGCGGTCTGGGAGTTCCTCGTCCTCCCTGCGAAGTCAGGGGCGGTCGGGTATTCAATACCGAGGGCAGGGATTGCACTCTCGCATTTCAGGCAGGGGCTCAGCTCGCGCTGAATGTTGCGCAGACACGAGGGTGTCGCGAGGCGATTTTAAAAGCTCGTTCTCCTTCCTGCGGATATGGAAGAGTATATGACGGCAGTTTCTCCGGTAAGCTGTGCGACGGCAGCGGAGTGTTCGCTTCTTTGCTCCGGGAGAAGGGCGTGCGCATCTGGACGGAAGAAAATGCTCCTTTTGAGTTGTTTGCAGCCGCTGTTCCAGCCCGCAGCGGCGGAAGTGCCGCATCGGAAAAACTCCGCAAGCGAGGCGTTCTGCTGGTCGCATACGGCGCAGGCAATCCGCAAAGCGCGGCTGCACTCAGACGGGTGCAGACTGCGGTTCAGAAGCGTTTCGACCTGCCCGCCCGCTGGGCCTATACTTCGGAAACCCTGCGGGAGCGCATTGCCGCAGCGCGCATGAAATCGGACTCCGTACTCAAGGCCCTGCGCCGCATGGCCTTTGAACGCTATGAGGAAATAGCCGTACAGTCGCTGCATCTGATCCCCGGTATGGAATATGACGGGGTACTCGGTGATGTGGAGCTGGCGCGCCGGGAGTTGCCCTGTGATATCCGTGTGGGGCTCCCGCTGCTTTTTTCGCCTGAAGACGCCGGGAGCGCCGCCATCGCCCTGCTGGATCATATCAGCGCGTTCCGATCCGGAAAGGACCCCGTTGTCTGCATGGGACACGGCAGCAGCAGACATGGCGCTTCCGCGCTTTACCAGGCCCTGGCGGAGCAGGTCCGGCGCATGGACGACTCTGTGCATGTGGCCTGCATGAAAGGAGACTTGGCGCTGGATGACGTACTGGCCGGTCTGGATTCCGGCACGGACGAAAGAAGTTTGTGGCTGATGCCCCTGCTGACCGTCAGCGGCAGACATGCCCGGCATGACATGGCCGGACGTCATGGGCAGTCATGGCGGAGCAGAATTGAAGAGGCGGGATTTCTTTGCCGGACTGATGTGCGAGGGCTTGCCGATGCCGATTCCTTTGTGGAATTGTGGATGGAACGGCTTGCCGCGGTGCTGCGATCTTTTGACGATACGCATGCAGGTCCGGCAGGACAGAAGCAAGGAGTATGTTCATGAACGTGGTTTCCGCACAGATGGCTGAAAACATTGCCGGCGGTTCGATGATCCGCCGCATGTTTGAAGCTGGCAATGAGCTCAAGAAAAAATTTGGTGAGGAGGCTGTCTGCGATTTCAGTCTGGGCAATCCGGATCTTGCGCCTCCTCCGGAAGTATCCGGGGAATTCCGGCTTCTTGAGAGCAGATCCCGTGAGCCGGGCAGCCTGGGGTATATGTCCAACGGAGGTTTCTCCTGGGCGCTGGACAAGCTTGCGGCCTGGCTCGGCAGACAGCAGAAGACGGAGCTGACGCGTCAGGAGGTCATGTTGAGCTGTGGCGCGGCCGGAGCCCTCAATTCATTTTTTCATACCGTGCTGGAACCGGGTGATGAAGTTCTGGCCATCGCTCCCTACTTTGTGGAATATGGTTTTTATGCCGCAAATCATGGAGGGATTCTGAAGACGGTACCTTGCCGCAAGAATGATTTCGGGCCGGACATCGAGGCTGTGGCCTCCGCAATTTCGCCAAGAACCCGCGCTCTTATCGTCAATTCTCCGAATAACCCCTCAGGGGCAGTCTACAGTGCCGAAGACTTGAGAAGGCTTGCCGAGGTCCTGGACGCAGGGAGCCGTCGCCATGGCCGCCCCATCTATCTTGTCGCTGACGAACCGTATCGTTTTCTGGCCTATGACGGCTGTGAAGTTCCGCCTGTACTGCCGCTTTCCCCTCATGCTGTCGTGGTGAGTTCTTTTTCCAAGAATTATGGTCTGGCCGGAGAGCGGGTAGGATATATTGCCATTTCCCCCCTTCTGGAAGGTCGGGAAACTCTCATGGCGGGACTTGTTCTTTCCAACCGTACTCTGGGCTATGTCAACCCCCCGGTAGTGGGGCAGTACCTGATGGCTGCCGCGCTCGGAACATCCACTGACGATGCTCTTGCCATTTATGCAAGACGGCGTGACATGCTGGCCGAAATACTGGATGAAGCGGGCTATGAATTCATGCTGCCGAAAGGGACATTCTACTTTTTCCCAAAAGCTCCGGGAGGAGATGATCTGGCGTTCGTCGAACGTCTCAAGGAGCATCTCATACTTGCCGTGCCAGGATCGGGGTTCGGTGGCCCCGGCTATTTCCGGCTCTCGTTTGCAGTACCCGATGCCGTCATTGCCCGTTCCCGTGAGGGGTTTGCAAGAGCAATCAGGGGATAGCAGGCTTCCCTTGGGGTTTTTCGGTAATTTTCTTGACATATCGAGAATGAGTCTATAAATTTTCTCGTTCTTTAAGTTTTCTCCTGTCGTCAGGAGAAGGGCAGAAGGAGCCTGCATGGCGGAATTGCATATAGCGTTGAATGAAATTGCGCCCGAGGGGATGAGGCTGGAGATCGAGGATCAATCTCTCTGGACAGATCCCCTGCGTGAATTCAGGCTGAAATTCCGTATCGCGCGCCCCTTGAAGGCGGAGGTTTTTCTGTTTCCGCAGGTTGACGGATGTCTTGTGCGCGGCTCTCTTTCCGGAGAACTGGCTGTTCCCTGTGACCGTTGCGCCGAGGATGCCCGCGTCATTATTGAACAGTCCTTTGACGAGTTTGAACCGTTCCCCTCAGAGCGGAGTGAAGCTGACGACGGGGACTTCGAGATTCCCGAATCGAGCGCGGTCTTCTTCAGGGAAGGCTCTCCGATACTGGATCTGGGGGGACTGCTGTGGGAAGAACTGTCTCTGTCTCTCCCGGTCAAGCCATTATGCCGGCCGGGGTGCAGGGGGGTCTGCGTCCTGTGCGGAAAGAACCTCAACGATGGCCCTTGTGGCTGCAGTGAAGGCGAAGGCGATCCCCGTCTTGCCGTGCTGAAACAAATCAAGGTAAAAACGAAGGGCTGAGCCCTGATTCAAGGAGACTGACATGGCCGTTCAGCAAAACAAAAAATCCCGTTCCAGGAAGGGGATGCGTCGCTCCCATGACCGCGTGGCGAAGCCCACTGTCATTTACTGTTCCTGCGGCGCACCCACGATGCCCCATACCGTTTGCCCCTCGTGCGGCCAGTATAAGGGCCGCCAGGTGGAAGCCGCCGCTGACGAGCAATAGGGATGAGCAGCAAGTCTGTCATCGCCATAGATGCCATGGGGGGGGATTTCGGTCCCGCCGTCGTGGTGCCCGGCGCTTTGCAGGCAGCCCGTGAGTGCGGAGCCAAGGTGCTTCTGGTCGGTGTGGAATGCGCGGTTAGGGATGCCCTTGCCGCGCTTCCTGCCGCAGAGCGGGATGAGGAGCTGTTTGAAATTGTCCCGGCCTCTCAGGTTGTGGAAATGTGGGAAAAGCCCTCTGAAATCCTGCGTACCAAAAAAGATTCTTCCATTCAGGTGGCCTGTCGCCTGGTCAAGCAGGGCAAGGCGGATGCCATTGTCAGCGCAGGCCATTCGGGTGCCGCCGTGGCCTGCGGCATGTTCATTCTCGGGCGTATTCCGGGGGTTGAACGTCCCGCCTTGGCGACGATTCTCCCCACTGAGAAAAAACCTGTTCTTCTGCTTGATGTGGGAGCGAATGTCGAATGCCGTCCCCATCATATTTTCCAGTTTGCCCTGATGGGGTCGACCTTTGCGCAGGATCTCCTGGGGTATGAAACTCCCCGGGTAGGAATTCTGAGCATTGGAGAAGAGGAAGGGAAGGGGAATTCTCTGGTCAAGAGCAGCTATGACTTGCTGAAATTGACGCAGGATATTAATTTCCTGGGGAATGTCGAAGGGCGGGACTTGTTCACCGGTAATGTGGATGTCGTTGTATGTGACGGTTTTGTGGGAAATGTCGCGCTGAAATTGAGCGAAGGACTGGGGTCTTCTCTGACGCATGTGCTGAAGCGAGAACTTCTCAATTCCGGCCTGCTCCCCAGGATCGGCACTTTTCTCGCGAAAAAGGCTTTTAAGCGTTTTGCGAAAGTTGTGGATTACGCAGAATATGGCGGAGCGCCTCTGCTGGGCTTGCAGGGTGTGGCCATAGTCTGCCACGGTGCCTCCAACATCAAGGCGTTGACCAGCGCCACCGCCATGGCGCATGCTTATGTGACAAAGGGCACTCATGAGCGTTTGGTTACTGCTATCAGCGCCAATGAAGAATTGACCCGTTATGCCCGTTCCGTGTGAGTTTTCATGACGAATTCCTGTCATATCTGCGGCCTTGGCAGTTATGTGCCTCCGAAAATTCTGACCAATCGCGATCTCGAAAAACTGGTGGATACATCGGACGAGTGGATTATGTCGCGAACAGGCATCCGGCAGCGGCATATTCTTGACAGTGGCGTCAATGCCTCCGATGCGGCCCTGGTGGCCGCACGAGCTGCGCTGACTGATGCCGGAGTTTCGGCCGGCGAACTGACTCATATTTTTGTTGCAACCTGTTCCCCTGATTACTTTTGCCCCAGCACGGCGTGCCTGGTCGCCGGGCGTCTCGGTCTTTCCGCCAGAAGTGAGGGGCACGGGGCGCATGTCATGTGCATGGATTTCAACGCCGCATGCTCAGGGTTCCTGTACGGTCTGGAACTGGCCCGTTCAGCCTTGGCGTTGCGGCCCGATGCCGTGGTGCTGCTCATCGGCGCGGAAGCGCTGAGCCGCAGGATTGATTTTTCCGATCGCAGTACCTGTGTTCTGTTTGGTGATGGGGCAGGCGCCGTGGTTCTGCGCGGAGCCGGAACCGGCTGTTTGTGGAGGGTGCGTGATTCCGTCTGTTGTGCGGACGGTTCAATGCACGATCTTATCGTCATGGGCGGCGGTTCCGCCATGGAAGTGAAGAAAGGGGATGCTCTGCCCGATGACTTTTTTCTGGCCATGCAGGGGAGAGAAGTTTTCCGGCAGGCGGTGCGCAGCATGACGGCGGAGAGTCTGGCCATGCTTGAACGCCACGGGATGCAGGTGAGCGACATTGATCTGTTTATCGCGCATCAGGCCAATCTGCGCATTATAGAAGCTGTGGGAAGCCGTCTTGGCATTGCCGAGGACAAGGTATTCATCAATGTGCAGGATTACGCCAATACTTCGGCGGCTACCCTGCCTCTTGCCTTGGATGACGCGCGTAGTCAGGGACGGCTGAAACCCGGTATGAAGGTTCTGCTGGCGACATTCGGCGGCGGCATTACCTGGGGGGCCGCCCTGCTTGGCTGACAGGCATTCTTTCCGTTGAAATTTCTTTTTTTCAGCCGTAGAGTATCATTTCTCAATGAGGAAGACAGGATGAGCGAACTTCTTTCCACGGCGCTTGTTACCGGAGGATCCCGCGGCATTGGCCGTGCCGTTGCCCAGACCCTGGCTGCTGCGGGATATCAGATATTTCTGACCTATGTCAGCAAACCG
>UMHC01048557.1_pt1 | contig 14270 bp, 8 predicted proteins | sample 1965381 | NCBI WGS metagenome assembly UMHC01 (sample SAMEA4836083, study PRJEB28245) | human gut metagenome | biome: gut microbiome; material: fecal sample | place: Denmark | collected 2008 | reverse complement strand
TGTAAAAGTTCAGGTGGCAGGAAGTGTGACAATACGTCAGTCCCTTTATTCTGTTTCTAACGAAAAAATGGGTTATATAATTATGTGTGTTTGTTGATTTTTTTGTGGATATGACAGAATGTGAAGTTTAGCCAGTACTCAGAATAAAAATAGCAAACCGCATGAGTGATGGCTATTTGCTGAACGGCTGGGAAGATATTGTCGCAAAGAACGTTTTTATAAAAATTTTTTGTAATACGTTGAATCGTAGAAGGTTGTTACTTTTTTCAAAAAAAAGGAATATATATTTATGATTATTCAATTTAAGTCAATATCTTTGGCGCCCAAAATGAATATTCTTTTGATCAATTTAATTTAGACAGTGTAATTTGCTATTAACTTAGGACAATTATGTTATGGACATGTGATGAATGTTGGGATATGTGTTTTTTAATTCTTGGTTTACAAAAAGTTGTTTGCTTATCGAGAATATAAAACGACATGAATAATATTGAATAGTTTCCTATTTAGGTCATCATTTGAATGGGATAACATGGTTTTAAGTGGATGTGTTAACGCACACATTTGCAGTGAATAAATTTGTCATATTGATTGTTATGGGAATCTATAAATTCTAATATAAACTATCAAACTTAATACTAAACTGAAAAATTGTATGAGGAATCGTGTTTTTAGTTTCTTGCCCCGACTTAGTATCTTATTGCTGTTTTTGGGGATGGTTGTTGGCGAGGCCTATGCGCAGTCGCAGACGATAACCGGTGTTGTTAAGGATCAGACGGGTGAACCTCTGATCGGTGTGAACGTAATGGAAAAGGGCACTACAAATGGTTCTATTACGGATGTGGATGGAAAATATAGCCTGACTGTTAATGGCAGCAAAGCTATTGTTACATTTTCTTATATCGGATATTTGTCACAGAACATTACGGTTGGAAACCAAAAAATGATCGATGTGACGATGAAAGAAGACACGGAAGAACTGGAGGAAGTTGTTGTTATCGGTTACGGTACGGCAAAGAAAAAAGACTTGACCGGTGCTATTTCGACTGTAAAAGCGGAAAACATGGAAAAAGAAACTCCCCGTTCTGTACAGGATCTTTTGCGTGCAAGTGCTTCCGGACTTTCTATCGGTATTTCGACAGATGCTGCCGGTACGGCTAATTTGCAGGTACGTGGTAAAAATACGCTGACTGCAGGATCTTCTCCTTTGTTGGTTTTAGACGGAGTTATTTATGACGGTGATTTGTCTGATATCAATCCGATGGATATCCAGTCTGTAGACGTATTAAAGGATGCCAGTTCCGTAGCTGTTTATGGTGCAAAAGCTGCGAATGGTGTAGTTGCCATCACGACTAAAAAAGGTAAAACAGGCAAACCGGTTGTCTCTTTCAATGCAAATGTCGGTTTCGCACAGCCTTCACGTATTCCGGCGGCTTTGGATGGTCCCGGATTTATCCAATTCCGTAAAGATTATCAAGAAGGTAAACTGACTCCGGAAGAAATGGCAAAGGTACCGGGTAAATTTACGGATCCGCGTCAGTTAGGTGCTCTTGGGGTTGATCCGTTGACTTGGTATAATTATGACCAGTCAACTCCAGTAACGACTTTGCCTTCCGAACAGGAAATGCTGACAACTTGGTTGGGCCGTCTAGATTTCAAGACTATTGAAATTGAAAACTATTTGAACGGTGTTGAAACAAATTGGGATGATATTGTTTTTCAAACAGCTTTGCAGCAGGATTATACAGCCAGTATAAGCAATAAGAAAGAGGATCTTTCTTATTATTGGTCTTTAGGATATGCTGATCGCGAAGGCATTCGCGTAGGCGATCGTTTTAAGAACTTCCGTACCCGTTTGAACTTGGAATCGAAAGTAACCAACTTCCTGACTATCGGTTTGACTTCCCAGTTCGCTACTAAAGACAAAGGAGCACAGGCTGCCGATGTTACCCAACGAACAAATAACTCTCCTTATACTACAAATGATATCGATGATCCGGACAGCCCGTATCGGATGTATCCTTCCGGTGACAACAATGGCAAGAATCCGTTTTTCGATAATATGTACCGTGACAAACGCGAAATAGAACATACACTGAATGCAAATATTTATGCGATTGTTAAACTTCCGTTTGGAATTGAGTATCAGATGAACTATACCCCGAAATATAAGTGGTATGAATTTATGAAACATGAATCTGCTGAACATCCTGAATGGGCAGGAAAAGGCGGATATGCAGAGCGTAGAAATTCAAAAAGCTTTAACTGGTTACTGGATAATATCATCCGTTGGAAACATCAATTTAATGGAGGACATAATTTTGAAGTGACTTTATTGGCGAATGCAGAGAAAGGACAATATTGGGATACTTATGTAAGTGCTCAGAACTTCTCACCGAGCGATTTGCTGGGTTATCATAATATGGGAGCCGGGACTGTTTTGTCTTTCTTGCAAGATGATGGTAAAAACCAGGATACATATAGAACGGGCGATGCTTTGATGGGACGTTTGTATTATTCTTATAAGGATAAATATATGGTAACGGCTTCTGTTCGTCGTGACGGTTATTCTGCTTTTGGTATGATGAACCCGCGTGCGACTTTCCCTGCTGTCGCTTTAGGATGGGTTTTCACTTCCGAGAAATTTATGGAACCGGCAAGCGATTGGTTGAATTACGGTAAGTTGCGTTTCTCATGGGGACAGAACGGTAACCGTGATATCGGTCAGTATGAAGCATTGGCATGGCTGAAATCATCTTTGAGTCCGTTTATCGATCAGAATGGTAATATCTATGTGACATCACAGGTCTATGTAGACCACATGGGTAACACGGCTTTGAAATGGGAGCGTACCGGTTCTTATAATATCGGTTTGGACTTTTCTTTGTTCAACGACAGATTGAGAGGTTCTATGGAAACCTATATGTCTGAAACGAACGACTTGTTGGTTAAACGTTCTTTGCCGAATATCACCGGTTTCTCTGATGTAAAGGCAAACTTGGGTGCTTTGACAAACCGTGGTTTCGAATTGTCTCTGAATGGCGATGTGATGAGCAGAAAGGACTTTAACTGGAGTTCGAGCGTTACTTTCTCTTTCAACCGTCGTAAGATCAAACATCTTTACGGAGATATGGAGGACATCAAGGATGAAAACGGAAATGTTATCGGTCAGAAGGAAGCTGACGACTACAAAAACAAGTGGTTTATCGGTCATGACCCCGACCAGATCTGGGATTACGAAGGTGATGGTGTATGGCAGCTGGGAGAAGAGGAAGAAGCGGCCAAATATGGAAATAAGCCAGGTGACTTCAAATATGTAGACCAGAATGGCGATGGAGTATTGAATGATCAGGATAAAGTGTTCCAGAAGTACAAGACTCCCCGTTTCTACCTGTCTTGGAGAAATGAGTTCACTTATAAAGACTTCTCTTTGTCTTTCATGATGTATTCTCATATCGGAACATACGGTACATTCAATCCGGCTGCAAACGCCATTGAATTGGCAGACCGTCGAAGTGCTTTGGATATCGAGCGCTGGACTGTCGATAATCCGACGAATGAATATGGACGTCTGGGATCGAAAAACCTGGGTAACCATTACGTGAACAAGTCTTTTGTGCGTATGGAAAATATCTCTCTTTCCTACAATGTCCCGAAGAACTTTTTGAAGAAGGTTTCCGTACAGAACATGCGTTTGTCTTTAAGCGTGCGTAATCCGTTCGTATTGTCTGGATATACATTCAGAGATCCTGAAGAAGATCCGGATAAAAATGACTTGTGGGTTCCGAGAACATTTAATATTGGTGTAAACTTTACTTTATAAAAGAGGAGATTGAATAATGAAACATATAAAGAAATGTCTTATTTTGGCGGTCGCCGGATTGCCTTTGTTAAATTCTTGTAGCGATAGTTGGTTGGAACCGAAGCCTTTGTCTATCTATACTCCGGAAAATACATATGTGGATGCAGATGGTTTGTATGCTGCATTGGTAGCTTGTGAACGTAATATGCGTCATGAGTTTTTCGGAGACGGTGCTCCGATCACAACCGATATGTATACGACAGACTTGGCTGTCACAGGTACGACCGATAAATCAGGTCCTTTGATGGATATGGATGCGGATCTGTTACCGAGCCGTACTGCAAATGATGTGAATAAAAACAAGATCGGATGGTATTGGGATGAGGGATTCAAAGGGATTAAATACGCCAATATCGTCTTGAATCGTATGAAAAATGCGACGTTTAAAGATGAAGCTGAAGAAAACGCGGTACGGGGTGCCGCCTATTTCCAGCGTGCATATCGTTATTACAAGTTGACGCATCTGTTTGGAGATGTTCCTTATCTGAGCCAGGAGATTGAAACACCGAAAGTGGATTTCTATACGTATGACCGTTGGAGCATTCTGGAGCAGATGGAAAAAGATATGGAGTTCGCTTATCAGTGGGTACCGGAGAAGGTCGATAGAGGAAAACCTTCCAAATGGGCTTGTGGTGTATTGTTGATGAAAGTTTGTATGTCTTTGGGGCATTTTGACAGAGCGATCGAAATCGGTAAAGAAGTTGTCGCCGCCAACCCTTTGATGACTGAACGTTTTACGACAAACAAAACAAAGCCGAATACGAATTTGATGCATGATTTGCACAGTGTGGAAGCAAAAATGGATATGTCGAACACGGAAGGTATTCTGTATGTTGTTTCTTATCCGGAGGTAGAAGGTCGTGACAGGATCAATACGATGCGTAACGCTACACCTTATTGGGCGAATGGATCGATTAAGACTCCTGATGGCAAAACGGGTATGTCTATTGTGCCGGCAAGTGAAGCCAAAGGAACGGAATTGGACAATGATGCCAATGTAGGTCGTGGTATCGGAACTTGCCGTCCGACCAATTATTACCAGTATGATATCTGGACGGAAAAGGAAAAGAATGACTTGCGGGGTGTATATAACCGCGATAGCTGGAAGGGTGTATTCGACCTATACTATAATGCTCCGGCTCTTAAAGGAACAGAATGGTATGGTAAACATCCGGTAAAACCTGTCGGTATGTCTGTTTCGGATTCTATCCGTTGCTGGTTCCAGTGGCCTCATTATAAAACGTTTGTTCCGGACCCTTCCGTGACAACAGACCGTAGAGGCGGTGAAACTCCTTGGTATATTTATCGTTCGGCAGAAGTATATCTGATGTTGGCTGAATGTTATTATTGGAAAGATATGAAACAGGAGGCTGCCAATATGATGAACGTGGTGCGTCAGCGTGCCGGTGCAGAATCTCTAGCTGCTTCGGATATCAATATCGGTACGGTTCTGGACGAACGTGCACGTGAATTGTATTACGAAGAAAACCGCCATGTGGAACTTTCCCGTATTTCATATGTGTATGCTTTGACGGGTAAAGCATGTGAAGTATTTGGCGGTCATGTCTACAAATTGGATAATTTCTCTGGTCCGGAAGGTACGAGTGTAAACTGTAAGGATGCTGGCGTGAACTTCTATTTCGATTGGGTTTCTGCCAAGAACAATTTCTATAACAAAGGAATAAAGACAAACTATGCTGAATATCGTTTCAGTACGCATCATGTTCTTTGGCCGATCCCGGAAGGTTCTATCACATCCAATACCGGTGGCGTTATCAACCAGAATGTGGGCTATCCGGGTACTGAGAACAATATCACTCCGTTGAAGGTTGGTCAGGACGTTCCTGAAAAGTTATAGATGAATCAGTAATTTCGTAATTCATATAGCAATAACGTGTAAGGGGGGGTGTCAAAATTCCCCCTTTCTTTTTTTATGCTGGCCAACATATAAAGTAAAGTCTAAAAAAATTGTTTTGTATAAAATAAAATTGTTCCTTTGCAAAGTCACTCGTTTTAAGAGATATTATAAGTAGAGAGTAACCAAGCAAAAGAAGCCTTGACTATACGGGATGTGTAGCTTGACAACTTATCGTGTCAGGCTTTTTTTGTAATATGGGATTGACTAAGGATAAATAATAATATAATAATGACAGCCAAAACTTTAATTATGACGAGGAGCGTGTCTCATATTTGGGGCGCGCTCCTTTTGTAAAAGCCGGTATTCCCACAGCAGTCTTATTCTTTTTATAAGATATGAAAATCAAGTTATTTATCTTGATTTTCTATTGCAAGAACTTGCCCAAGTTCTGATATTTTTGTAATTTAGTGACAAATAAACGCTTGCAAGATGCCGGAAAATTTCCACTTCAGAAGTTATGATCCCGATCAAACGCTACTTTTTCCCCAGAGGATCGACCGGGATATCCCTAAGGATGATCCTGTACGTATCCTCAAGTCGGTTATCGAGAGCCTGGACCTGTCAGGTTTCAAGAAACTATACCATGAGCGTGGCCGCAGCCCTTATCATCCCCAAATGATGCTCATGGTAATCGTTTATAGTTACATGAATAACGTATACTCATGCCGAAAAATAGAGAAACTCCTATACCGGGACATCTATTATATCTGGCTGTCGGGATACCAGAAGCCTGACTTCGCTACCATCAACCGTTTCCGCAACCGTGTCAAGAATGAGATCGGACATATATTCACCCTCTTAGTGTTGATATTGGTAGAGAAAGGTTTTGTCACGCTTGAGGTCGAGTACCTTGACGGGACGAAGATAGAATCCAAGGCGAACAAGTATACCTTCGTATGGCGCAAGAGCGTGGAAAGGAACCGTGAGAAGCTGTTGGAGAAAATCCGTGTGTTACTCCAGCAGATCAACGAGCAGATGGCACAAGACAAGGCGGCCGATGTTGCCTCCTTGGAGCTTACCCCCCAGACATTGTGCGAGATCTCCAAGGAATTCAAGGAGGCACTCGGTTCGGCACCTGAGGCAAAGACAAAGGAAGAGAAGGCCGCGCAAAGAGGAAAGAACAAGATGTTCAAAGAATTGGAGAGGCATGGCGAGAAGCTAGCGGAATATAACAGCCGCCTGGAACAGATGGAAGGCCGCAATTCCATCTCCAAGACCGATCCCTCGGCTACATTCATGCGCATGAAGGAAGACGCCATGTGTAATGGACAAACCAAGCCCGGCTACAACTTGCAGATATCCTCCGAGAACCAATTCATCACAGACTTCGCCCTCTTTCCGAACCCAACCGACACGCTGACCTTCATACCATTCCTTGGCTCTTTCCCGGGCCGTTACGGTCGTTTCCCCAAAAGGGTCGTCGCCGACTCCGGATACGGCTCGGAAGAAAACTACCGTTTCATGGACGAAGCCGGCATTGAGGGGTTCGTCAAATACAATCGTTTCCATTTGGAACACCGTCCCCGCTATAAACCTGACACCTTTCATCCCGACAGCCTCTATTATAATGAGGAAGGAGATTATTACATATGCCCGATGGGGCAGCGCATGTCCCGGAGCGGTACGGTACAAACCCGGACGGAGGGCGGTTATATCTCCGAGAGCGCCTGTTATCGCGCCATACGATGCAAGGGGTGTCCCTTGCGCTGCCTCTGTTACAAGGCCAAGGCCAACCAGAGGACGATCAGGGTCAATCACCGGCTTAATGCCTATAAATGAAAGGCCTGTGAATTATTGACTTCAGAAGAAGGGATCAAGGAAAGGGGGAGGCGGTGCATTGAACCGGAGGCAGTCTTCGGACAGATGAAGTCCAATATGGCTTACCGCCGTTTCAGGCATATGGGAAAAGACAAGGTCGTGATGGATTTTACCTTCTTTGCCATAGCCTTCAATATAAAGAAACTATGTTCAATGATGAGAAAAATAGACAAAAAGGGAAGAAAAACGTCTTCTTATGGAAAATTCGTGATTATTTTTATTTGTTACATGCATAAACTGGAGATATGCCAGGATAAGTTTGAAAAAATGACGGCATAATCAAATTTATGGCTGTATAGACACAAAAAAGAGGCTGCACATAATCAGGAATTATGACACAGCCCCTTTTTTGATTAATTTATGGTTTTGGGTAAAATAGTATTATGATTTGCAAAAATACTCGGTTTTAAAGATGTTTTTTCTTGTTAATATTGCAAAATGTTAAACTAAAAAAATATTAGTATGAAAAAATGGACAACAAAATCTTCGAGTGCTCACTCGAAGATAAGGATGTACAAATACATCCTTATCTTCGAGTGCTCACTCGAAGATAAGGATGTACAAATACATCCTTATCTTCGTCCTTAGTCTAATAAACTTTGGAAGTGCGTATGCACAAAGTTTTCTGATTACAGGAAAGGTGGTTGACACCTCGGGAGAATCTCTTCCCGGTGTTAATGTCATGCAAAAAGGTACGACCAACGGAACCATTACGGATATGAATGGAGCGTATTCCATTGCAATCTCAGGTAAAAATCCGATTCTTTCTTTTTCTTATATTGGTTATTTGACAGAAGAAGTTACTGTCGGAAATCAGAAGAAGATCGATGTTAAGATGAAAGAAGACACACAAAACCTGGAAGAAGTCGTGGTTATTGGTTATGGAACGGCAAAGAAGAAAGATTTAACCGGAGCGATTTCAACGATTAAAACGGATCAGTTGATAGCAGAAGCACCTTCTTCTGTTCAAGATTTGATGCGAGCCAACTCTCCAGGGCTGAATATTGGTATGTCGACAGGGGCAAAAGACCAATCGAGTTTACAAATTCGAGGAAAAAACACGCTGAAAGCAGGTTCATCTCCTTTAATAGTCTTGGATGGAGTAATTTTTGAAGGATCCCTGGATGATATAAATCCGGTAGATATTGAGGCTATCGATGTTTTGAAGGATGCCAGCTCTGCAGCTGTCTATGGTGCGAAGGCTGCAAATGGGGTAGTGGTTGTAACGACTAAAAAAGGAAAAGCGGGGAAACCAGTCGTTAATTTTAATGCAAATATAGGGCTTGTTCAAGTTGCAAACCAGCAAGAGATATTGGATGGAGCAGGTTTTGTGAAATATCGTCAGGACTATGAAACCACCCGTAATTCAGCAGAATATCTGGCTAAGTATCCTGAAATTTTTTCTGATCCCCGTAAATTACAAAATGTAGACCAATTGACTTGGTATAATTATACGCAAAAAACGCCTGTCACTTCTGTTACGGAAGATGATTTGGTCCGTTCTTGGTTGGCCCGTCTTGATTTTAAGGCACCGGAAATAGATAATTATATGCTAGGCAACGAAACAGCTTGGGATGATTTGGTTTTTCAAACCGGTTTGCAACAAGACTATACGGCCAGCATTTCCAACCGCACGGACAATATGTCGTATTATTGGTCATTGGGCTATTCTGATCGTGAAGGTATTATAACTGGCGATCGTATGACTAATTTCCGTACACGCTTGAATTTGGAGTCGAAGATTACGAAATTTTTGACAATCGGTTTGCGCTCAAGCTTTTCTTCTCGTGATGAAAAGGATTTGAATAATTACGATTCGAACGGGAATAACGATAAAGATAAATATTGGCTTTGCGATTGGGAACAAATGATACGGATATCCCCTTACGGGTCTAATAATTTGAATGATCCGGAAAGTGCTTACCGCCGTTGGCCGACGGGAGATGCTACTCCGGTGAATCCATTTTATGATAATTTGTATCGTGATCGTAAAAAAATGTATTCGATATTGGATGCGAATATGTATGCTAAGGTATCGTTGCCATTTGGCATCGAGTATCAGATGAATTTTACTCCACATTATGAATTTTACGAATATTACAGCCATGAATCGTCTGAGAATGAGAATTGGGCAAGTAAAGGAGGAAGTTCTGAACGTATGACTCGCAAGAAATTCAGTTGGCAGGTTGATAATATATTTAGTTGGAGACGTGAATTTAATAAGTTGCATACGGTTGAAGCTACTTTCTTGATTAATGCAGAGAAAGGCCAATCTTGGTCTCAATCGGCGAAAGCATCTAATTATTCTCCCAGTGATATTTTAGGATATCATCGGTTACAAGCAGGAACAGTTCCTTTAGTAGAAAGCAATGATACTTATAAAACGGGTGATGCATTGATGGGACGTTTGTTCTATTCGTTTAAAAACAGATATATGTTGACGACGTCTGTCCGTCGTGATGGTTATTCCGCTTTCGGGCAAATGCATCCGAGAGCCGTTTTTCCGGCAGTAGCTTTAGGGTGGACCTTTAGTTCAGAAAAGTTTATGGAAAGAATGAATTCATGGCTGAATTACGGTAAACTGAGACTTTCTTGGGGGCAGAATGGTAATAGAGACATAGGTCAGTATGAGGCACTTTCCGATTTGACTTCCGGTTTGCATCCTTACATCGATCAGAATGGTAATCTTTATAATTCTTCTCAATTGTATGTAAACCGTATGTCGAATATTGCTCTTAAATGGGAAAGGACAACGTCTTATAATGTAGGGTTGGATTATTCTTTGTTTAATGATATATTGGGTGGTTCCATGGAATTTTATATCGCAAAGACTAACGATCTGTTGGTGGACCGCGCTTTGCCTGAAATTACCGGTTTTAACAGCGTTGCGTCCAATTTGGGTGAAATCAAGAATAAAGGTTTTGAAATATCCCTTAATGCGAATATCATAAGAAAGGAAAATTTTACATGGTCGGCAAGCGGGAATTTCTCTTTGAACCGTCGTAAGATTACCCATCTGTACGGGGAGATGGAAGATGTCTTGGATGAAAATGGGAACGTTATTGGTCAGAAAGAAGCGGATGACGTCAAGAATAAATGGTTTATCGGTCATGACACGGAGCAGATTTGGGATTATGTCCGTGATGGTGTATGGCAGATGGACGAAGCCGACGAGGCAGCCAAATACGGTTGCCAGCCTGGTGATTTCAAGTATTTGGATTTGGATAAAGACGGTGTCATGACGGATAAGGACAAGGTATTCCAAAAGAACAAGACACCGCAGTTTCGCTGGACATTACGCAATGAATTCACTTTCTGGAAAAATCTTTCGCTTTCGTTTATGATGTATTCGCAATGGGGGCACTATAACACATTCAATCGTGCGGCGAATGTTTCGAATTTCCCCGACCGTTGTTCTGAATATGTCCAGCCTCGTTGGATGCCTGAAAACCCGATCAATGATTATGCACGTATCGGCTCAAAGAATATAGGAAATAATTATGTAGACAAATCTTTTATCCGCTTGGATAATATAACGGTATCTTATAATGTCCCAAGTAATTTCTTGAAAAAATTCTATGTGCAGAATATGCGCGTATCTATGAGTGTGCGTAATGTAGCCGTGTTCTCTCCTCATTGGGATTTTTGGGATCCGGAAACAGGAGTTCCAACCCCTCGTACTTATAATTTGAGTGTGAATTTTACTTTGTAATTTTAAATTGGAATAAATCATGAAAAAGATAAGTTTAAGAAAATGTACAGTATCGACCGGTATAACGGCTTTATTGGCTGCCATGTTCGCCTGTAGCGATTCTTGGTTGGAACCGAAACCGTTGTCGTTCTATACACCGGAAAATGCTTATGTGAATGCGGAGGGACTTTACGGCGCTCTGACTTCTTGCGAACGCAATATGCGGCATGAATTTTTCGGCGATGCGGCTCCCATTGTAACGGAGATGATACAAGCTGATATTTGTGTGGAAGGAACGACTGATAAAGCCGGTCCGCAGATGGATATGGATAATACGTTGTTACCGGATATGAACTTGAATAACGGAGATAAAACGAAAGTCGGGTGGTATTGGTATGAAGGTTATAAAGCGATTAAATACTCCAATGTGGTTATTTCCCGTATAGATGCTGCGACTTTTAAAGATGAAGCTGAGAAGAATGCCGTTTTAGGTGCAGCTTATTTCCAACGTGCTTATCGTTATTTTAAGTTGACTCATCAATTCGGTGACGTTCCGTATCTTGATGGCGAATTGACTATTCCTAAATATGATTTTTACTCGTATGACCGGTGGAGTATCCTGGAAAAGATTCAGGAAGATATGGAGTTTGCTTATCAATGGGTACCGGAAAAGGTGGATCGTGGAAAAACATCCAAAGCGGCTTGTGGCGTTCTGTTGATGAAAATCTGCATGACATTAGGCGATTTTGACCGGGCATTGGAAATCGGCAAGGAAATAGTTGCGAACCACCCTCTGATGACGAATCGTTTCACGGCAAACCAATCGAAGGCACATACGAATTTGATGCATGATTTGCATAGTGTGGAAGCTAAATTGGATATGAGCAATACGGAAGGATTAATGTATGTGGTGGCTTATCCGGAAGTCGATGGCTCCGACCGGATTCAAACAATGCGTAATGGTGTCCCGTTTTGGAATGGCGGTGCGATTAAAACACCTGATGGACAAACGGGCACAAGTGTGAATATTGCAGCAGACGAGACAGATCCGGAAATGGATTTGAATAAAACATATGGGCGTGGTATCGGCCGTGCCCGTCCGACCAATTATTTCCAGTATACGATCTGGACCGATAAAGAAAAGAACGACTTGCGTGGTCCGTTCAACCACGACAGTTGGAGGCGTATGGAGGATTTGCGCTATAATAACCCCAGCTTGAAAGGGAAAAGCGAATGGTATGGCAAGAATTTTGTCAAAAATCCGGCAATGTCCGTAGAAGATTCTATTCGTTGCTGGTTCATGTGGCCGCATTACAAATTGTTTGTGCCGGATCCTTTACAGCAACAATGGGCAGGTGGCGAGACTCCTTGGTATATATATCGTTCGGCAGAAGTCTATCTGATGATGGGTGAATGCTATTACTGGAAAGATATGAAGCAGGAAGCCGCCAACATGCTGAACGTCGTTCGTGGACGTGCCGGCGCGGACCCGTTGACTGCGGCTGACATTAATATAGGTGCTATCTTGGATGAGCGTGCCCGCGAACTGTATTATGAAGAAAACCGCCATTTGGAACTGGTGCGTATTTCCTATATTTATGCAAGGACAGGCAAACCGTGTGAAGTTTTCGGTGGACGGACGTATAAACTCGATAATCTTTCCGGGCCCGGCGGTACAGGATCGAACGTGAAGGAAACGGGTTATAACTTCTGGTATGACTGGGTCGTAGCTAAAAATAATTTCTATAATAAAGGGGTCAAGCACAAATGGGCCGAGTATAAGATCAGCGTGCATCATATCCTGTGGCCGGTTCCGGCAAGTGCCATCAATACCAATTATGGCGGAATACTAAACCAGAACATCGGCTATCCGGGTGCGGAAAACAACATCACCCCGTTGAAAATCGGTGAAGAGGCTCCGGCCGGAAAATAGCATAAGAAAAACGCGCACAACAACAACCGCGTAAACGAGACGCATTCCCGCGGAGGCCTCAGGGCCTCCCACGGGGTGCGTCTTTTTTGTATTCCTTCGCCGCGTCGAACGAAGGGCAGGCTTTTTGCGGGTTCAAGTCGCGGTGCCCGACGGTGAGGGCTGCCGGGAATTGCCGGCCTAACTCTTGCACCAACTGCGCCAAGGCTGCCTTCTGGGCAGGCGTGCGGGTGTCTGCCGGGAGGCCTTCGCCGTTCAGCCCCCCTTCGTAGCAGATGCCGATGCTGTGACGGTTGTGGCCGAAGCAATGCGCCCCCTCCAGGGAGAGCGGCCGGCCGGGGTGGGTCTGGCCGTCGCGTGTGATGTAGTAGTGGTAGCCGATGTCGCGGAAATGCCGGCCATCGATATGGTCCCGGCGGCAATCCTCGAACGAGTAGGGCTGCCCGCAGCGCGTGGCGCTGCAATGGATGATGAATAGTGTGATACGTCTCATGTGCGTCTCTCCCTGTTCCTTATATGCAAGCCGTAACGCCAAAGGCACTACCGATGGCTGTCGCTACTACAATGATTACTTTGAGGATGATCCCCCAGACTGATTTCTTTTCGTTCTTTTCTTCCATGATGATTTACGATTTGTGAATTGTGAATTATTATTTATGAATTACGATTTATGGATAATGGCGGTTGGGTGGGGGGGAGAGGGCGGAGTAGAACCTCGCCCCTACGTGCACCCTTTCATTCTTTAATTCTTTCATTTTCGAAGAATCAAAGTTCCCCCGGCCGATCATCCTCCCCGCCGCCCCCTCCGGTTCCGCCGTCTTCGACGTCATAGGGCGAATGCTCTTTGAGCTGTGCTTCGAGGCGTAGCTGGTTGATGGCGAGGGTACCGGTGGCGCGGCATTTGAGGCGCAGTCCGACCACGTTGGAGGTGACCGACCAATCTTTCGATGTGCCGGCAGGTTTTCCGCGGATCCCCACGCCGAAGATGGCGAGATCGTCCAGCTTCACGTTTTTGCCGTCGAGCAGCAACTCTTTGATGCAGGTGGTCATA
>UMHC01042200.1_pt1 | contig 14317 bp, 11 predicted proteins | sample 1965381 | NCBI WGS metagenome assembly UMHC01 (sample SAMEA4836083, study PRJEB28245) | human gut metagenome | biome: gut microbiome; material: fecal sample | place: Denmark | collected 2008 | reverse complement strand
CTCTCTCTCTCTCTCTCTCTCTCTCTCTCTCTCTCTCTCTCAAAAGCTTGGAGCGGTCGGTCCGCTTCTGACATACCAGGATGACACCGTGCAGCATCTTGGCGTGGCCATATGGCCGGGAGGAGCAGTCGGGCACATTTATCGGAATTTGCCGGCGTCACACGGTCTTGCGGCCCGCAAGCGTTTTTTCAAGGCGCTCACGGGTGCGGCGCTCTTGATGCCCCGCGCACTGTTTCTGCGGGAAGGAGGCTTTGATGAAGGCTATGTTAATGGATTTGAGGATGTCGATCTCGGGCTGAGACTCACGCGGAGCGGATATAAGCAATGCTGCATTCCCAGCAGCAAAATTATCCATTTGGAAAGCAAGACGCCGCAGCGGCATGACCATTATCATGCCAACAGCAGGCGCTTGCTGGGAAAATGGGATATGTCCGCCTATGCGGATCTTCCAGACTTGGTTGCTGATGACGGGTATGTCCTGCATGTGATGCCGGAACTTGATCTGAAAATCGCTCTTTCTTCCGAGCGTTCAGGAGAGTATGTCCGCCGTTTGCGTCCGTTCAATGCCGTTGACTGTTTCTCCTTTCTGGAAGAAGAACCTCTGTGGCTTGAAGGTTATACCTTGCTTGGAGAGTATTGCGAACGGGCCGGAGAATGGGAAATTGCCCTGCAGCTTTATCATGACGCGGTAAGATACAGCCTGTGCTGTTCTTTTGAAGACTACAAACGATTGATCCGTGTCATGAAGGCGTTAAAGCGGGACACTTCATCCCTTGAGGCAGGTATTGATCTTTTATATCGACGCATCGGCAATAGGCAGAACTATGAGTCGAAGCGTCAGAGAATCATGCAGCAGATGTCTGAAGGTTCTCCGGCTCAACATGCGTTGATACCTCTTTATGAGCATGCGGGAGAACAGGCACGGCTGCTCCGGGTGACCGGGATATGAGTCGGGTCCTGCACGCGGAGCGTCTTGCGCGTTTTCCGGGCGTCCGGCCTGGCAACGCAGGCGGAATCATGCGCAGAATGCCGGAAACACAGGCCGCACGCGGGAAGAAGGTAAAGAGCGTGTCGGCGCGGGCATGAAGCCCGCGCCGGGCGCTTTGCCGCGTTTTTCTTGCCCCTCCCCGGACCTTTTGCTATAATGATCCATCTTAATTTTCAGGAGTGATTTTCATGGCGAAAAAGGCCTCTGTTTCCGCAGCATCCACGGAGGACGCCCGCAGGGAGGCGCTCCGCACAGCTTTGTCCACCATTGAACGCAAGTACGGGCAGGGCGCCGTCATGAAGCTTTCCGATGACGCCCATGTGCGTGTTCCGGTTATACCCACCGGCTCCATAGGGCTGGATCTCGCCCTCGGCATCGGCGGCATTCCGCGCGGCCGCGTGACGGAAATCTACGGGCCCGAGTCTTCGGGCAAGACCACCCTGACACTGCACATCATCGCGGAATGTCAGAAGATGGGCGGTACGGCAGCCTTTGTGGACGCCGAACACGCGCTGGATGTCAGCTATGCCGCCCGTCTGGGCGTCAGGATCGACGAGCTGCTGATTTCCCAGCCCGACCACGGCGAGCAGGCGCTTGACATAGCCGATATGCTGGTCCGCTCCGGCGCGGTGGATCTTGTGGTCATCGACTCGGTAGCCGCACTCATTCCCCAGGCCGAACTTGAGGGAGTCATGGGGGAAAGCCAGGTGGGCGGTCATGCCCGTCTCATGAGCCATGCCATGCGCAAGCTCACCGGCACCATCCACAAGTCCCGTACCTCGGTTATCTTCATCAACCAGATCCGCATGAAAATCGGTCAGATGGGCTACGGCAGCCCGGAAACCACCACGGGCGGCAACGCGCTGAAGTTCTACAGTTCCGTGCGCATGGACATCCGCCGCATCCAGACCCTCAAGGACAAGGACGAGGCCTACGGCTCTCTCACCCGGGTCAAGGTGGTCAAGAACAAGATGGCTCCGCCCTTCCGCGAGGCGAAGTTCGATATCGTTTGGGGGACGGGCATCTCCCGCTCCGGGGAAGTGCTGGATATGGCCGTTGAGGCCGGCATTGTGGACAAGAGCGGGGCGTGGTTCGCCTACGGTTCGGAAAAGCTGGGGCAGGGCCGGGAAAATGTGCGCGCCCTGCTGGAGGAAAATCGTGCCCTGCGTGATGAAATCGAGCGCAAGCTCATCGAGCATCTGGGCGTAGCCTCCGGCCCGGCCGTTCCCGGCGTTCCCGATGACGCGGACGGCATGTCCGATGCAGGCATGGTTGAAGACGATTTTGACATGTAACGCTGTTCAACCGGCGTCCCGGTTTCGCCCGGGGCGCTTTTCGTTTGGGGAAACGTATGCTTACCGCCAAGGAAATTCGTAAAAGGTATCTGGACTTCTTCAAGAGACAGGGGCATGCCGTGGTGCCCTCTTCTTCCCTTGTGCCGCGCGACGATCCGACGCTGCTGTTCACCAATGCGGGCATGGTGCAGTTCAAGAAGTGTTTTCTGGGACAGGAGATCCGCCCCTACAGGCGTGCGACGACTGCCCAGAAGTGTCTGCGCGTGAGCGGCAAGCACAACGATCTGGAAAATGTGGGCCGTACCGCGCGCCACCATACCTTCTTTGAAATGCTGGGGAATTTTTCCTTCGGCGACTACTTCAAGGAAGACGCCATCCGCTGGGCCTGGCAGTTCGTTACCGAGGAGCTGGGACTGCCCAGGGAAAAGCTGCATGTCACCGTATTCAGGGAAGATGACGAGGCGTTTGAACTGTGGCGGAAGATCGCCGGTCTGACGCCGGATCGCATCACCCGCATGGGCGAGAAGGACAATTTCTGGACCATGGGCGATACCGGCCCCTGCGGTCCCTGCTCGGAAATATACATTGATCAGGGCGAGGACATGGCCTGCGGGCCGGACTGCGGCATCGGCAGGTGCGATTGCGATCGCTTTCTGGAAATCTGGAATCTGGTGTTCACCCAGTTCGATCAGCTTCCCGACGGCCGCCGCGTGCCGCTGGAGCATCCCAACATCGACACCGGGATGGGGCTGGAACGCGTGGCCGCCGTGTGCCAGGGCAAGCGCTCGAACTTCGACTGCGATTTGTTCCTTGATCTTATCGAATACACCGCCTCCGTCGCGGGCGTGACATACAGCCACAGCGCGCCGGACACCAATGACGTGGATACGGCCCTGCGCGTCATTGCGGATCACAGCCGCGCCGCCGCCTTCCTCATTTCCGAAGGCATCCTGCCTTCAAACGAGGGCCGGGGCTATGTGCTCCGCCGCCTCATCCGCCGTGCGCTGCGCTTCGGTACGCTGATGGGCCTGCATGAAGCCTTCATGTACAAGTCCGTGTCCAGGGTTGTGGACCTGATGGGTGAAGCCTATCCGGAACTGGCGGGCAACGCCGGTTTTCTGGAGCGGGTGGTGCACGAGGAGGAGGATCGTTTCCGCCTGACCCTGGACAAGGGGCTGGCCCTGCTGGAAGACGAACTCGCCGCGCTGGAAAAGACGGGCGGCAGTGTCGTTTCCGGGGAAGTGGCCTTCCGCCTGTATGACACCTACGGCTTCCCGCTTGACATTGTGGAAGACGTCGCCGTGAAACGGGGCTTTTCCGTGGATACCGAAGGGTTTGCGGGGCGCATGAGGGAGCAGAGGGAACGCGCCCGCGCCGCCCGCAGAGACAGGGGCGGCAGCGATATCCTGACCCGCTTCCAGGCGCTTCAGGATGAAGGCGTGCAGTCCGAATTTTTTGGATATGACGCTTTGTGCGGCAAAAGCCGCGTGGTGGCGCTCCTGGATGAGGATGCCCTGCCGGTGGACGCGCTGCCTTCCGGTTCCAGAGGTTATGTTGTTACCGGGCGCACGCCGTTCTACGGCGCGTCCGGCGGCCAGACCGGCGATACCGGACTGCTGGAGTTCCCCGGCGGCCGGGCCGAGGTTGTGGATACCATCAGGCCGCTGCAGAAGATTATCGCGCATCATGTGGAAGTGAAGGAAGGTGAAATCCTGCCTGAACAGGAAGTCAGTCTGACGGTACAGGAAGGCGCGCGCATGGCCGCCGCCCGCAATCATACCTGCACCCATCTGCTGCATGCCGCGCTGCGCAGGGTGCTGGGCACTCATGTGCATCAGGCCGGCTCTCTGGTCGCGCCGGATCGTCTGCGTTTCGACTTCTCCCATATTGCGGCGGTAACGCCGGAGGAACTGGCCGCCGTTGAGGAAGAGGTGAACCGCCTCATTCTGGCGGATTATCCCGTTTCCACCAGAGAAATGGCGCATGACGCGGCCGTGGCTTCCGGCGCCATGGCGCTGTTTGATGAAAAATACGGCGAAACAGTGCGCGTGGTTTCCGTGGGCGAGGACGGGGCCGACCCCGCTTCCGTGGAGCTGTGCGGCGGCACGCACCTTTCCCGCACCGGACAGGCGGGCTGTTTCGCGATTCTTTCGGAATCCGGCGTGGCGGCCGGCGTGCGCCGCATCGAAGCGGCCACCGGCTGGAACGCGCTGAGACTGCTCCGGGAACAGCGCCGGGAACTGGCTGAACTTGCGGCCCAGCTCAAGGGACGTCCCGGCGAACTGGCTTCCCGCGTGGATGTCCTGCAGAAAGAGAACAGGACTCTGCGCAAGGAGCTGGAAAAGGCCCAGTCACGATCCGGCGGTTCAGGCAACATCATGGAGGCCGCGGTCGAGGCGGGCGGCGTCAGGCTGCTGGCCGTAAAGGTGGGGAGCATGGGCATGAAGGCCCTGCGCGAACTCATGGATGACGTGCGTTCAAGGCTTCCTTCGGGTGTGGCCTGCCTGGCTGCCGAAGACAGCGGCAAGGCGCAGATTATTCTGTATGTCTCCCGGGATCTGCACGACCGCTTTACCGCGCCGGAGCTGATCCGGGCCATTGCCGCTCCGGTGGGCGGTTCCGGCGGCGGTCGTCCGGATATGGCCCAGGCCGGAGGAACCAATCCCGCCGGCATCGACGAAGCCCTTGCCCTTCTGAAGGCGAAACTGGAAGCATAACGCGCAAAGACGCCTTTCGAATTATCGGAGATCACAAGATGAAAAGGGGAAGACGGCATGGCTCACTCTGCCGGGCAAGAGCAGCCGTCGCCGTCTTCCCTCCCCCTGAAACTGCGTGATGTTGGAATGTTCCGGAAGTCGAACAGAGCGGGATTCTGCCGCAGTGTCCCCCTGTCCGGTTCGCCGCAGGCGGATTGCGGCTGCTCCGGTGTCGCGGCGTCCCTGGCGTCAGCGCGAAACGCTTTGCGGATAAGGAGAGCAGAGATGAGTCTCGCTCCGCTCAATGTTCGGAATACTTTGGGGGAGCATTTTCAAAACGGAAATGTCCCAGACGCGTGATTTTCGTGCCTTTCCGTACAAGCCGTTTTGCTGCCCGGACAGCGCGGATTCCGCGAAGCGGGGGCATCATTCTGCCGTTGAATACGCAGTATCCGGTGTTAAAGGGTACTCGTCCACACCGTCCGCTTCTTCCTGCATGTCATTGAACAGTTTTGCCGTGTGCCAGCCGTCGGCTGCGGCGTGGTGTACGCAGACCGCCACGGGCAGCGCCGTGCGCCCGGCTCTTGTCTCGTACCTGCCGAAGCGGATCAGCGGAAAAAGCAGCGGAGATTCCTCCCACGAGTCGAGGGAAAACGATGTGAAGCGCAGCCACGGCAGGGCGGAGACGGAACAGAAATTCGGCGGACGCCCGGGCCGTGCGCAGAGCCCCTTCACTTCACGGTATGTTTCCATGTCTGCGCGCACGGCGTCGTAAAATATCATTCTGTTTTCGTGATAGTCGCTCCAGATATCGGAAAAGGTGTGGTCGTCGGCGTGAAAAATGGTGTAGGACGGCACGACGACACTCCACCAGCCGGGGGAACCGTCCGAGTCATACGCCATGCGGAACTCGCGGCTGCGGTTCACCGCCCTCATGATTACATGCAGAAACAGCGGGAAAAATTTCAGCCCGCGGTCAAGTCTGAATTCCATGAGCCGTGTGACGTCTACTTCTGCATTCAGCGTATAGCGGCACTTGATCCGATCCCGGAAATACAGAAAATGCTCCGCTCGTTCCCAGGTGGAAAAATCCGCTTTTTCAAACAGGGCTTCCATCTCTCCTCCTTTTTTTCGATGGAGCGGCGCAAGGGGATAGGGTGCCCGATCTGTCTGTCCGTGCCGAAACCGCGTCACGCCGGAAAGAAGGAATTTCCCCTGCGTTCCGGGCAGAGCGGGGCAAGCTTTTCGGTAACAGCCCGGATCATGGCTTCATCCGCACGGCGTGCGCCGTGCGGACAGATGTTCACGCAGCGCATGCAGGAAATGCAGCGCCAGGGGTTCACCATGGCCGGATCGTTTTCGTCTATGGCGCGGGTAGGACATTTCTGCGCGCACAGGCCGCACCTGACGCAATGGTTGTTGTCCACTGTCTGGGGCAGGGGAGAAGGTCTGAACAGACGGTAGGGACGGTTTCCGGGCACAGAGGGCACAGGCGGCAGGGCGTGGGCGGATGAGGCCAGAATCCTTCCGATGGAGGAAGCGAACGCGGCGAGGTCCTTTTCATCGTCGGCGTCGGGGCGTCCGGCGGCGTACACGGGCGCAATGGTATGTTCGGCCACGCAGGCCGCCGCCGCGATAGGCAGGAACCCCTGTTTTTCCGCGATGTCCTTCATTTCCAGCAGGGCATCATCAAAGGCCCGGCTGCCGTAGCTGACCACGAGAATGGCGGGAGTTTCTTTTCCGCGGCACAGCATCAGGCGCTGGGCGGCGGGATAGGGCAGACGGCCGCCGTATACCGGAGCGGCCAGAATGGTCAGATCCGAGGGGCCGAAAACGAGCGCGGGGCTGGCCTGGGAAAAGTCCGTGATGTCGTGTTCGGCGGGAACGCCCGGCAGGGAAAGCTCCTTCGTCACATTGCCGCCCAGCATCCGCGTGATGGCGCGGGTATGAAAGACAGGGCTGAAAAAAACGAGATGAAGATGTTCGATATTCATGACGGACCTCGGTAAGGGGGGAGGAGAGATAGACAGTGTAAGCGGCGGGGAAGCTTCTGTCCACAACACGGGCGGGCGGAATGCCGCTTGCCTTGTCCGGCGGATATGCTCTAGAACAGAATGCCGCGGCGGCAGAAAATTCCCGTATATTTTTACAGGGTTCAGCATGATTGATATCTATTTCGGCGACAATCTCCCGGTACTGCGGGACATGGCGGCGGGGGCCGTCAATCTGATCTACATTGATCCTCCCTTCAATACGGGCAAGGCGCAGCGGCGCACCAGCCTGAGCACCATACGGGATGAGGAAGGGGATCGGGTGGGCTTCAAGGGAAGGCGCTACAAGACCGTCCGTCTGGAAACGCGGGGGTATAATGACAGCTTCACGAATCTGCCCGCCTTTCTGCGCCCGCGTCTGGAGGAAGCGCGGCGCGTTCTGGCGGACGATGGCAGCATGTTTTTCCATATTGACTATCGTGAGTCCCACTACTGCAAGGTCATGCTGGATGAGATTTTCGGCCGGGACTCTTTCATCAACGAGATCATCTGGGCTTATGACTACGGGGCGAGATCAAGAACACGCTGGTCAACCAAGCATGACACTATTCTGTGGTATGCGAAGAATCCCGAATCCTATGTCTTTGATTATGAAAGCATAGACCGTATTCCCTACATGGCGCCGGGGCTGGTGGGACCGGAAAAGGCCGCCCGCGGCAAGACGCCCACGGACGTCTGGTGGCATACCATCGTCAGTCCCAACGGCAGGGAAAAGACGGGCTATGCCACGCAGAAACCGCTGGGCATCCTGCGGCGTATCGTGAAGGTGCATTCCCGGCCGGGGGACATGCTGTGTGATTTTTTTGCCGGAAGCGGCAGTTTCGGCGCAGCGGCGCTGGAGCTGGGGCGCGACTGCGTGCTGGTGGACGAGAACCCCGAAGCCCTGCGCGTCATGGAACGGCGCTTCGCCGGAGAGGACGTGCGCTGGCACGGCTGGCCGCCCGATTTTTCCGCAGCCGGGGGCGGGGACAGCCCGGAGGGGAGGTGAGCGGAACGCCCGGGGCGCTCCGCTCACGGTTTTGAGGAGCCGCATTGAGAGAATTCACTTTGCATTGCTCGGCATCTGACAGAGCGCGGTTCATCCCTGTTCTCCCTCTCCGTAAAGTTCTCCGCGCTGGCGGCCGGGGATTCCGCGAAGTTTCCCCTGTCCGGCGTCGCCGCAATTCACTCGCGGCATGACGCTCCGGCTTCAGACGTGAGGCCTGCGGGCCGGAACACGGGGGGGCGGTGGCGGATACGTTCAGTCAGAAGATGCTCCAGAAAGCCGGATTCTGCCGGAAAGGGAGGGGGCGTCGGGATTTTTACAGCACGCCTTCCGCGTGATGCCGGTTTGCCTCCGCCACATGGGGGTGGAATTCGTAGAAGTTGTAATAGGCCATGGCTACGTCCTCAATACTGTGGCGGACATTGGCCAGCAGGAAATATTCCTGCCCCGGAAAACGGAACAGCCGATGCGCCCGGGTGATAACGGGCCAGCGGTTGAAGCCGAAACTTTCCACTTCAAGCGGTGTTTCCGCGGGGAGCGGCGGCAGATCGAGAGCTTCCAGCGTGCGGTTGCGCAGCAGAGCCAGCACTTCGTCCGCCGGGTGCATGCCGCTGTGGAACAGTCTGCGCGCCGTATAGTGCCGCGCCACATAATCCCCGGTGGGAATATCCACCCCCTGTTCCCGCTTCGCATAGCGCTCCAGGGAGGCCGCCACGTTCTCCAGCATGGCTCTGGGCCCGAACATGGGGTGGGACAGATAGATCCGTTCCACCTCGAAAATGGAAACGCCCCTGACATAGCAGGCGAAAATAATCCTGCTGTCCCAGTCTTGTACGGGCGCGAAGCGCAGCCGCGTCTTGCCGGAAAGCCAGCATACGTCGGGAAAGTAGCCCCCGAAATCCGGCGCGGAAAAGGTGAGCAGCTTCTGGCCGGGAGAGAGGCGGTCACGGAGCTGCCTCGTATTGCAGGGACCGAAGCTGAACAGCGGCTGGCTCAGGATGATGTCACAGGAAAGTGCGCGCCGCGCCAGACGTTCCAGTTCGGTATCCCTGTCCGGCAGGCGGGCGATTTCATAGACTGTGGGCATGTATACGAGGGCATAACGCTCCGTCAGTTCCGCATGTGCCGCGAGCATCATCTGAAGCCGGTACGCGACGCAGTTGCCCAGCACGCAGATACGTTTGCGTTCGTTCATGCGGCGCTCCCGGCGGGCGCGCGGAATTTTTCCGCCCATTTCATGCTGCGCCAGCGCCGCGCGAGCAGCAGCGCCCGGATGAGTTCATCCAGGGTGAAGGCCGCCCACATGCCGATAAGCCCCCAGCCCAGGGTAATGCCGAATACATAGCTCAGCGCGGTGGCCACACTCCACATCACAGTGACTCCGACAAGAAAGACATAGCCAGAGTCGCTGGCGGAACGCAGCATGAAGCCTGCCAGAATATTCACCGGCCGCCCGAATTCCAGCAGAATGTCCACGAACAGGATGATGACGCAGAGATGGATGATCTCCGGGTTGCCTGTCAGCAGCGGCACGATGAAGCGGCCGAGCAGCGCCGTGACGGCGGAAATGCTTACCGTCACGGCAAGCGCGGCCCTGAAGCAGAACCGGCCCATCCTGTAGGCGGCCTCGATGCGGTGCCTGCCGATGAGCCAGCCTACCAGAATGGAGCCGCCCTGTCCGATGGCGCTGGCGAAGAGATAGGAGAACATGATGATGTTCACGCAGTAGGTGCGGGCGGCCAGAGCCTCGTTGCCCAGTTTGTTGATGAAAAAGGTGATGACAAGTTGCGAGAACTGGTAGGAAAAGAACTCTCCCGCGGCGGGAAGGCCGATGGCCAGCAGTTCTTTCAGCCTGCCGAAGGGAAAAGGGCGGAAGAGACGGAGGGGGATGCGCACGCCCTTGCGGAACAGGATGAAGGCCAGCAGGCAGAGCGCCACGGCGCGGCAGGCGGAGGTGGAGATGGCCGCCCCGGTCACCCCCAGGGCAGGCGCTCCGAAGTGTCCGAAAATCAGCGTATAATTGCCCGCCATGTTCAGAAGGTTCATGAGCAGGGTGACGAGCATGGGATATGAAGCCATTTCCATGCTGCGCAATACAGCCGAAATGGTGAAGGCCAGTCCCTGCAGAAAGGCCATGCCGCCCACGATGCGCATGTACGAAGCCGCATCGGCCATGAGATCCGCCCGGATGCCCATGAGGCTCAGAACAGGTTCCGCGAACACAGCCAGAGCGGCGCTTACGGCAAGACCGGAAATTCCGTTGAACAGCAGGGAAATGCCGATGATGCGCGTGACATTTTCCGGGTCGCGTGCCCCCCTGTAGCGCGCGCAGAGCACGGTGGTTCCTGCCGTGAACACCTCGAAAACGAGAAAAACCATGTTCAGTATCTGGGCGTCCACGCCCACCGCCGCCACGGCGTTGTCCGAGTGCTGGCTGAGCATGATGACATCCACGGCGCTGAGCAGCATGATCAGAAGAAGCTCCACAAAGATGGGGCTGGTCAGGCTGAAGAGCTGACGGCGCAGATGAGCGGCGGTATGCATGGAGCTTCCTCCGGAACGTCTTTCCTTCCCGTGCGGTTCCCAGAGCGTTTTGCTGTTGAAAGTATCTTCCTGCCGGGACTCCATGTTCCGGCCCGCAGGTTTCACGCCTGAAGCCGGAGCTTGACGCCGCAGGTGAATTGCGGCGGCACCGGAGGAGGGGCGTCGCGGCGGAGTCTCGCTTTGCTCGCTTCCTGGAGCATTTTCAAAACGAAAATGCTCCAGGCGGAATGTGCGAACAGCTCTCGCGCCGTTCCCTGCAAGGTGCCGGGGAAGGCGGGATCGGCGGCTGCGGATTGAACATGTCTTCCGGCGCAGTCCAGACATGAAACCCCGCGAGGCATTTTCAGCGCCGCGGGGTTTCTTGAAACGGAAAGTTGGTGGGTCGTGCAGGATTCGAACCTGCGACTCTCTGCTTAAAAGGCAGGTACTCTACCGCCTGAGTTAACGACCCGAGATGTGGGTTATTACCTCCAAGGGAAAGCCAAGTCAAGCAAAAAAGGAGATTGTCCCGGAAATTTGTTTTCGGCATGGAACCTGCCTGATTCAGCCCGCGCCGGTGCCGGATCTCCCGCCGGAATCTGCGATACTCTCCTGCAGCGGGCTTGAAATGAGGTTGCCCTTCGCGTCGGGCATACGCGTACCGTGTTATATAGGGCTATATAGCGGGGTCAGTTCATGCAGCGTGCGATACTGAGCAGTTGCTTCAGCCCCGGCTCGCTGCTCTGCTCCACGAGCTGATGGAGCAGATCGCGCATTTCCTTCTCGCTCTTGTACTGCTCGCTGTTTTCAAACAGTTCGCTCAGAGAGATGTCCAGCGCGTCGGACAGTTTCACAAGGCTGTTCAGGGTGGGATTGCCCTGTCCCCGCTCGATTTCGCCTATGTGCTGCAGGGAAACGCCCGCAAGCTCCGCCAGCTGTTCCTGGGTAAGCCTGCGCTGTCTGCGCAGGGCGCGCACCTGCTGTCCGAGCGTCATCTGAATGTTCATGAAAACCTCCATCTCCATCATAAACATTGGGAGAGTGGAGAAATAGCAATTTAAATATATATATTTGCTTATAATTTTTATTATAGTAGGCAATTTTGACACCCCTCCTCTCCTGCTGCGGAAAAAAGTGCCGGTTTTCCGGCAGGATCGGCGTCGGAAAACCGGCAGGAACCGGACGGAAACGGCTAACCGTCTGAAATATATATTATGGTATATGTTTTGCATTAAAATATTTATCAAAATAAACAAAAAGAGGTGTCACCATGAGTCTTGTCGTTAACCATAACATGATGGCCGCGCACAGTTCCCGGATTCTGAACTCACATTATCGCAAGCTGAGCGATTCCACCCGGAAGCTGTCTTCCGGACTGCGGGTGGAAACCGCCGCTGACGATGCCGCCGGGCTGGCCATCCGGGAACTGATGCGGGCGGAGATTTCCACCCTGAATCAGGGCGTGCGCAACGCCAATGACGCCATATCCCTGATCCAGACGGCGGATGGAGCCATGCAGGTCATTGACGAAAAGCTGATCCGCATGAAGGAGCTGGCCGAGCAGGCCGCCACGGGAACCTATGATTCCACCCAGCGCCTGATCATTGAATCGGAATACCAGCAGATGGCCTCGGAAATCACCCGAATCGCCAACGCCACGGATTTCAACAATATCAAGCTTCTGGACGGGAACCTGAGCTCATCGCAGCATGACGGCTCCGGGCTGAACTCCACAGGCAAGCTGAAAGTGCACTTCGGCACGGGCAATGATTCCGCCGAAGACTACTATTACATTAAAATAGATGAATGCACCGCGGAAGCATTCAGCCTTGGAAATGGAGCAACCTTTGAAATGTCCGCACAGAAATATGCTGAGGCTATGCGGGGAGCCTTTGCCGAAGCATTTCAGGGAAAGCTGGAACGAGGAGAGATTTCACAGACACAGTTTGATGCCTTGCAGGAACTGGGCGGGATGCTGGCAGCGGATGTTTTAGGAAATGGAACGCCGGGAAATATTGATTCCTTTATACATTCGTATTGGGGACTTTACCCTGGAAGTTTCTGGGAGAATGGTGTGGCCTCCACACCAGATAAATTTCATCCTGATCCCAATGAGATTCCTGTTCAGGACCACGATAGAGAAGGATATAATATACCACAGCTTGAGGGAGATACCATAGAAGAGAAATATGTCTCGTATCAAGCCATGACAGAAGAAGAGCGTCAGAAATTGAAATACATATGGGGACGGCAAGAAGCCAAGTGGCAGGGGCAGAACTATAATGCGGGATGGGATGGCACGTCGGCCAATACGTTCTATCCTCCTTACCCTAAAGATAGCACTATGGAAGAAGCCCTTCAGCAAAAATTCGCCTTCATTGGCTACGACGGTACCATAGGGCAGGACAATGACAAGTATCCGGACACACAAATAACGGTAACGGAATCGGAAATTCAGGCGGCTGTCAGTTCCGCCGCGTCATGGTATCTCAAGCGTCATACCTACGCAGGCAAAAACATCGCCACGCAGGAGAATGCGCAGATTGCTCTGGACGCCATCGATCAGGCCATTGAAATAAAGGACAATATCCGCGCCAACCTCGGGGCGATGCAGAACCGGCTGGAAAACACCATCACCAATCTGGAAATTCAGGCGGAAAACCTCCAGGCTGCCGAATCGCAGATATCCGATGTGGATGTAGCCATGGAGATGACCAACTTCACCCGGAATCAGATCCTGACGCAGAGTGCGGTGGCCATGCTCGGGCAGGCCAATTCCCTGCCGCAGATGGCCCTGCAGCTCATCGGCGGATAGGACATGCCCCTCTTTGAAGGGAATGGGCGTTCCCTTGAGGGTTTGCGTATATCGGGAGTTCGTTCCCCTCATCAGGGGGGAACTGCATCTGCACAGGGCAGTTTCGGTTCCCGCCCGTCCGGAATCCATGCCTGTGTTTCAACATCCAGAGCAGTGCGCTGAAAGCGCAGTAGGGGGAGCCTATGTCCCAGCTTGCCGCCGCCCGGCGCCGGCTTCATTCCATCAGGTCGCTCATTCGCCAGGGGGAACCGTTTTCAGCCGTTCAGGTACTGCGGGAAGCCGTGAGCATTGTGTTCAGCGAGCCGCTCATGAAGTCGGAAAAAAGGGAATTTCAGCGCATGATTTCCGATGCATCGTATTATATCGTCTGTGACCAGCATATCCGGAAGCTGGCGCCTGAGCTGGAACTTGCCTATGTGCCCGGCAGGGAGCGCGTCTTTCTGGCAAAGGTCGACATGCTGCTGGAAAAGATTGATGAAAAAGTTCATGAGGATGCGCAGGAAGCCGCCCGCCTGCTGCTGGAAGACAAAATGCGGCAGGATATGGAGCTTGGGCGGCAGATGCTTGATGCAGGGCTTATGGATGACGCGCGCGGCGTATTTGCGGAGCTGGCTCGTGAGCATCAGAACTGCGGAAAGCTCCTGCATGATATTGGCGGAAGTTTTCTGCGTGCAGGGGCGTATGCCGATGCGGTGTGCTATCTGGAAGAAGCTCTGAAGCTCGAGCCTGGTTCACTGCCTGTTTCCAGCTCTCTGGCCGTGGCTCTGCGCAGGATGGGCAGGTATGCCGAGGCTGAGCGGGTCTATCTTGAGGCGCTGCGGGAAGGAAACGGGGCTCCCCATCTGCTCTTCAATCTTGGGCGGCTGTATGTGGACTGGAAAAAGTGGGACAGAGCGGTCAAGGCCGCCCAATGTGCCCTGCGGCTTGAGCCGGGATTTTCCGAGGCTCGACGGCTCCTGGAGTA